>ERZ780223.2523-NODE-2523-length-15321-cov-3.134023_pt1 | contig 15321 bp, 10 predicted proteins | sample MGYA00511016_ERZ780223 | MGnify/ENA primary metagenome ERZ780223 (study PRJEB29588, sample SAMEA2159032) | human gut metagenome | biome: human gut; feature: human-associated habitat; material: faeces | place: Denmark | collected 2008/2010 ... | reverse complement strand
ATCACAATTTATTCTTGTAATCCTCTAATTCATGAAAAACCCCAACGACATTTACGACATCTGTTCTCACATCAAAAACAACAATATAATTCATGTGCGGCACAACAGCCTCGCGATATCCCTTATTGGCAAGATAAACATCTCTGCACTCTGCAAATTGAAATGGATTGATCACTAACCTGTCATAAATGACATCAATGCTATCTTACAAGCGCTGAGCTACCTGTTTATTCATTAAGCGATAAATCAAATGATACACAAGATTATCAAGCAGCTCATCGGCTTGTTCTGTAACATTCAATTTATAGATCATACTTTGTCCTCATTTCTCTAAGTGCCGTTCTGGCATCCTTTGTCTGCCCTGCCTCAATCTGCTTTTCTGAAATTTCAATATCCCTATACATTGTAGCCTGTCTCATCGTTGATTCATAACTCTCCATACTCATAATCACCATGTCACCATAACCATTTTTAGTAACATAGATTGGTCCCTCTGTCTTGTGGCACATATCAGAAATCTCTGATGTATTCTTCAAATCTTTAATCGGAATTATTTGTGGCATAGCATAAACCTCCTTAATTATGGTATAATTATACCATAATTATATTCTTTTTCAATCTCTTTATTCACCATCTACAATTTCAGTTTCCAGCCTGCTTTACCACATCCCTGATTGTAAATCCCAGACTCACCGCGAGCAAAAGCAAATATCCCGTAATCCCTGCCACATTCTTCCAATAAACCTGAATGCTGCTTCCATCGATCACGCCATCCCGGAATATATTCCGTATCGCCATATCGCCAATCAAAACTCCTGCCGCAATTCCGATCAGCAGATAAATTCCGATCTGTATCCAGGCAACCGTATAAATCTTTCCTTTTGAAAATCCCAATATTCGTAAAGTCTGAAATTCTTTTCGTCGGGAATAAAGCATTCCTCTCGCTGAATTGAGCCAGCCAATCCCAGCAACCAGGCTCAGCATTCCAAGCACCAGCCGGATCATGACGGATCTCTGTTTGAATATCTGATCCTCCTGCTTCATCCTCTCATGATAATCCATCCATGTAATCTGTTGATTTTCTCCGGAGATCTCCTCCAGTACCGTTTTCGCCGAGTTCGGACCTTCCCAGATATAAAAGAATGCCTCCCCGGTTCCTCCCAGAGCCGGATCTGCAGCTTCCTTTTCATTCACATCGTTCACATCAATATAAGTCTGGTCTTCCGTATCCAAACCCGCCATGAGATTATTGGCTGCCTCCAGAATCACATATGTCTTTTTCTTTTTGAGCAGACCAGCTCCCAGAGTGATCTTGTCTCCCTCATGATATCCTTTGCTTTTCATGGTTTCCGGAGTCATGACAATGTAGTCCGTTTCGTTTCCTTTCCACTTGTTTTTGTAAAAGGAGGCATGAATGCGGAAATATTCCTTAAGATCCGTTGCATACAAAATCCGGATATTATCCGGTATGTTTTTGCATCCCCAGGAGTTCACACGTATCTGATAGTAACCGGTAGTTTCTGCCCCATTTCGGATCCGGTCGGCATATTTTTGAACCTGATCAAAGGGGATCCACTGTGTATCATCTATCCAGTCTGCCATGTAATCGGCTTCGTGGGTAATGGATTTTACATAAGCCATATCATTGCTCTGGAGAAGTCCCAGAAAACTCAGCCCCACATAAGAAAACATAGTAAGCAGTGCAATGATCAAAATAATAAAAAAGTTCTGTGCAAGCTTTGGCAAAGCCAGCTTTACTGCCAGATATCCCGGCGTACCGATTATCCGGCGAAGCCATGTCATACGTGGTCTGAATCGGCTCACCTTATAACTTCCTATTTCCTGAAATACCTGAATCGGCAGTACGCTTTGACCACGAATAAAAAAGAACAGCACAATGCCGTTAAAAAGTATAAAGATCAGACCTGTAATCCCAAAGAAACTTCCCCATTGGATCGTCACATTTCCTTCAAAAAGATTTAGTTTATGATTAAGCATTGATAAAAGATAGCGGTCAAAGAAAACAGTGCAAAGCATCCCCAGACCACAGCCGATCAGACTCAAAAATAATGACATCACACTGAAAAACAGGGATATCTGTTTCTTGGATGCACCAACCGTACGCATCACTGCCATATCCCGCCGATATTTTCGAAGATATTCATGGAAATTACTTACAATAAACATTCCACTGATCAGCACGACAACACCGGAAAGCATCTGTATCATTGCCTGAAAGATTTTGAACAATTTTTTCACCGTTTCATCCTCTTTCACTGTAACCACTGAAAAATTTCCGGACATTTTCTCTAAACGACTGCTAAGCCCTGAAGTCTCCTCATCGGGACACTGCAGAAGCACATAATTGCACTGCCCCTTGCCATCTCCCAGAAATTTATGAAGCGCATCCCGCTCCATGATCACCATACACCTTCTCTGATCTGTATACGAATCATTTCGCAGAATCTCTCCTACTTCAAATGTCTTTTTGCCTATTTGAAAGGTATCTCCCTGTCCCACCTGATATTTTCTTGCCAGATATTCATTGATAACCACTTTGCTGCCCTTTACCGGAAAAGAATATTTATAACGGCTCCGGTTAATGGCATCATCCTTCACTCCCAATGCATAAATATCCTGATCTTCTTCCAGTTCCCGGTAAAATCCGTCCGTATAACCGGTGATCTGATCCAGTGCTTTGATCTTTTTGATTTCCTCAGACGTAAAATAGCTTCCATCCTCCGTGGAAACTCCTATCTGAAAATCTCCATATTCTTCCAGAACTCCCTCTTCATATTTCTGTTTTGCATTTGCAGAAAGCTGAAACATACTGACACAAAGAAAATCCGCAAAAAAGATGCTTAAAATACAGGTTATCGTTAAAAAACGGCTTCTCTTCAGAAATGTGACGGCAAGCTTCACAATACACTGCATACCATCACCGCCCTTTCTTCAGGGACAACATCTTAAATTTATCAACAATCCGGTCCATATCATTCCCGTTTTTCTGACAACGATACTCATCACGAACCAGTCCGTCATGCAAAAACAGAATGCGGTCGGTATATGCTGCCACCATGGCATCATGCGTCACAATGATAATGCTGTGATCCTTCTCCTGCTGCAGCTCGAGAAAAAGCTGCATGATCTCAATCGAGGTATTGTAATCGAGATTGCCGGTAGGTTCATCCGCTAACAACAGCTTTGGTTCCGTGATCAATGCCCTTGCTATGGCAACACGCTGACGCTGTCCACCGGAAAGCTCTGTGACAGCATTCTTTTTCTTATCGAGGATTCCCACCTTCTCCAACATCTGATCTGTCTTCTCCCAGATGACACGATTCTTTTCCCCAGCAAGCATCAGAGGCAGTGCCACATTCTCCTCTACCGTCAGATCCTGGATCAGATTAAAATCCTGAAAGATAAATCCGATCTGTTCTGCACGGATTCTGGTCGCCGCCGGCTCTGTCCCGTAATCTTCTCGAAGCTCCCCATTCAGCCGGATTTCTCCTTCATCGGCTGCATCCATCGCTCCGAGGATATGTAACAGCGTACTCTTGCCGGAGCCGCTGCTTCCCATGACTGCGAGCATTTCCCCCTGCTCCAGCGATAAGGACACTCCGCGCAGAGCCTCAAACGATTCCTTTCCCGTTGTGTAACTCTTGTGAATATTATTCACCTTTAAAATAGTTTCGCTCATTGATCCATTCCCCCTGGCAATCTGCCACTACCAGATTCCTTTCCCCGTATTTTATCGATATACCACCTTTACACCATACTTTTTTGCCTGTCGTTTAAGCCAGTTACGATCCTTTACGGCAAGCTTTTTGCTGGCAATGATCTTTTCAACCGGTTTCTTCGTTTCCCTGCGGATATATCTTCCGGTCTCGAGATCATACCACCAGAAATATTTTCCGTTCATCAGATTGATGACATTTTTCTTATGAATGTTTTTGAAATTTCTGCTCTGTGACAGGTCTGCCACCCGGATTGGATTGCCATCAAAAAGACTTCTATAATAGTTTGATTCACTGGAAAGCTGCTCATTGTATCCTTTGCTCCAGATATCAGCATCCGGCAGAGTAAGCTTTGTAATCTTGTTGTTGCGGCAGGAAAGCCATAATAAGTTTTTATTCCGACGCAGATCAAGCCTTTTCAAACGGTTCCCGGCAGCCTGAAGATTACGCAGCTTTGTCATTTTAGACAGATTGAGTGTCTTTAGACTATTTTTATGTACATCCAGCAAAGTCACCGGACTTTTCGTGGTGCAGATCAGCTTTGTCAGCTTGTTATTACCGCACATTACACTGCTTAACGATGGATGACGGCTGATATCGAGCTGTAACAGCTGGTTAAAAGAGGCATCCAATGCCATCAGTCCTTTATTCTGACGGATGTTTAACGTTGTAAGCTGATTAAACGAACAGTTGACTATCTCAAGCTGTGTATTCTGACTGAGATCAAGCTGTGTCAATTGATTATGTCCACACCCCAGATTGGTCAGCTTTTTGTTCTGGCTAAGATCCAGTTCTCTTAACTGATTGCCATTACACTGCAGCGTAAGCAGCTCTGTATTCTTACTGACATCCAGTGTATCCAAAGTCGGCGAGTCGCAATATAAGCCACGCAGTCCCGTGCAGCCGGATACATCCAGATGATTTACCTTTGTCACAGCCACACCGGATGCCACCCGTGCAACCTCTTCTACACCATATTCTGTTTCCACATAATATGATCCCCAGCCTGTGCTGAGATCTCCCTCATAAAAGCCCGGGAAGGAAAGCCTGTCTAAGCCTTCTCCGGACACCTGCAGCGTATCGATCACGGAGTCGGTCAGATATATTTCCTGCAATGACTGCGGCATATGATCGATCACCAGCCTGTTGCAGGACACTCCCGCCAGTGCAAGCTTCTGACAGGCAGTCAGATGTTCCAGTCCTCTGGTATCGGCAATATCCTTTCCGGTCAGATCATTGCCGGATATGATCTTATCGTAGTACAGATAATCACTGTATAATGGTGATACCGCCAGCGTATCTTTTCCTTTCATCTTGCAAGACGCATTCGTAAGACAGGTAATATTCTGAATCTCCGTCTCTGACAGGATTCCGTCTCCGTTCACATCGTAAAGCGGCGTCTTCATCAGATTTCTAAGCCATTCTGATGGGAAATTCTGCTCGTTGACCACCAGATCAGCCGCCATGGCTTTTCCGGTCATCCCTCCCATGGCAAATGTCATCGCAAGTGCCAGTACAAACGTGATTCTTTTCCATTTCATTTTCATAAAGTACCTCCTCGTTTTAAAAATCCCCAACTGCTGCCTGCTTTTCCCTTACATGATACTATAAATGTATTAAATCCATTCTGCAAGCAAATTGTGGCAGATCTATGACACAAACGCGATATTTGCAAATATCCGGAATGATATTATATATCTGCGCACTTCATATCGAAAAACAGGTCTGGAATTTCGTCATTCCAGACCTGTCGTAATATCTTATTTTCCAATCGGATCCTGTTATCTCACAGTCTTATTATTTTCCGATCTTCATTGATTTCTTGTAACCTGTTTTGGCAGTAAAGAGCTTCTTGTAAGCCTTTACATTCTTTCCACAAGAAATCTTTGCCTTTGCAGAAATACCCTTAACTGCATTCTTACCAACCTTTGTAAGCCCGGTGGACTTGATCACGATCTTCTTTAAGGCTTTATCCTTTGCAAATGCTTCCTTTCCGATGGAGGTTACATTCTTGCCGATCGTGATCTTCTTCAGCGCACTGCAGCCTGCGAACGCCTTATCGGAAATCGCTGTCACACGGAAGACATAGGTTGTTCCGTCTGCAGTTGTCTTAACCGTTGCCGGTACTGCTGCCGTCTTAAGCTTCTTGCTTGCCGGTGCCTTAAGTGACACGGTCTTTTTCGCTGCATCTGTCACCACATAGGTCATTCCCTGTGCCGTAAAGCTGTATCCCTTCCGAACGGAAGATGCAGCAGGAGCTGCAGGCTGATCCTGTGATGGAGCTGCCGATGGCACTGCTGTTGCCGCAGGGCTTGGTGCAGGCTCCTGTGAAGGTACTGCTGACTGCTCCGGTTCCCGGCTCGGCGACGGGCTTGGTGTGCCAATATCAGGTACTACATTTTCGGTCAGCTCTGTCGGAAGCTCTTCCTCCGGAAGTCCTGTTTCTGTTCCAACCTTTGGAGTCGTTGTTACTTCCTCTCCGTTATACACGGAACCGATGACTGCTACTGCATCCACGGCAAGGCCGCCGCTTGCCACCTCAATGGATACCGTATGCTCTGTATCCTCAAGGCCGTCGATCTGATATGCCGTACACATATTGTCCGCAACCCAAAGCTTCGCTCCTTTTGCGTAGCTCTCGCCATCCACAGTTACGTTTAATGTACCTGCATCTGCCTTGTTGCAGCCTAACAGCTCAAGACCTGTTCCCGTGAAAGTATAAGTAAGCTGTGCGCCTGTTCCCGTGCTGTAGGAAGCACTTCTCTGATAGGTAAACATTCCCTGGTTTGCACAGGTAAGAGACCATCTGTTGTTGTAGATCAGCTTTGCATTCTTCTCCGGTGTCAGATCATAAGTCTCCATGTTGTCAATATATTCATTGTAATATGGTGCATAGCCCTTGATCTTTGTTACTGCCAGATTATCAAATCTTGTATAAGTGTTGCCGCTTCCGATCGCCACACGACCTGAAGTGATCGGATTGCTGTCCTCATAGGTTGCAACAAGCACATCATTGATATATGCCTTGATCACGTTGCCCTCGCCGCGAAGCTTAAGCTGGAACCATGTTCCCGGTGCCACCTGCTTTACATCAACGGAGCCTGTCTGAAGCTCTGTTGCCTTTGTGGATGTGGAGCCCATTTTTGCACGGTACAGGATCCATGTACCATCATCGTTTACCTTGAGTGAATATCCGGCACAGTTGGAAAGATTCTGTGTTCTTCCTGTCTCACGGATACCGATCTGTGCATACTGCTTCTCTGCCTCACGCTCAAACAATGCATCAATGGATGCGGTGTAGTTTGTCCAGCGGTAGTCACCGATCAACGTCACAGGATCACCACTGTTCCATGCTGTTCCCACGCCGGTAGACTGCTTATCCACCTGCTGGCGCAGCACATGGTTGCCGTTGCCGCTCTTATATACCTCAAATGCACCGTTTAAGGTGTGCGTGTAACGTGCCATTGCACCCTTCTGTCCTCCACGGGATTCGATGTAATCCTCGGTCTCTCCGGTGAACCCTCCCTTTCCGTCAAGAACAGGCACTGTCTTACCGGTATACTCGAAATCATCTGCATATAAATATCCATCGTCAACATTCTGTACATCACCGGTCGCATCGGTGTCGAGTACGGTACGCTCGCCCTCTACCGGCATTGCCTTTGTGTGCTCCTCGCTGTCGGATACGTCAAGAGAGGTAACGGTTACTGCCGAGTTTGGTTTTACCTCGAAGGAATATACGCCATTCTCATCCGCAGACAACTCCTGAATGCATTTCATATAGTTTTCGTTAAATGCACCGTCATCGGCTGCTCTTGTCTCCCAGAGCTCTAATTTCTGATCAGCCGCTAACTTCATGTTCTTCGTCTGAAGAGTGTAGGTCATCGGATACTCGCTGTCATTGACGATCGCAGTTGAGAAGTTATCCTTTGTGGGTGCAGCCAGTGTCATGTAGTTTTCTCCACCGGCACGGCCATCGACTGCATTACTGCTTGTCCCCTGATAAGCGGACGCCTTACTTGCGGATGGAACACCACGCCAGATGCCTGCTGTGTTGTCCTCGTTCTCCCAGCCTGTCACTGCGAACTTGCTGATATGTGCCAGAACAAGAAGACCTGCATCATAATGCATCCAGCCGGACCATGGATCTCTTGCGCTGACCAGCTCTTTGAAGGAATACTGTGCGCCCTCATAGTAAGCACCGATCGCAGGCTGATAGATCACATGTCCGCGGCGTGACTCTACGAAGCTCTTGATCACGGTATTGCCCATTTCAAGTGCACTTCCGGAACCGCCAATACCGGTACCTGCTACGGTCGGAGCCTTATCGGTTGTTGCCGGACGGAAGGCGGAATTGGAGAAGGTTGCCTGCTCCTCGCTGTTCCATACTTCCTTGTCAACGACCTCGGCAAGCCACTTCATTCCACCGTTATTGTCATCTGCCGTCTTATAGTGATAACCGACTACATCCACGGCATCCATAAATTCCTGATCACTCTTCATCGTCTCTGCAACGGAATCACTGACTACGTTTGCCTCGTCAGAAACAACCAGCTTGATCTTCCTGAAAAGCTCCAGAGCCTTCTCATCCTTGATGGTTGCTGTACTCTCTGCAGCGATCCATTTTGCAAACTTCTTGGTATATTTTACATCGCCGGCACCGCTCCACGCTTCGTTAACATTCGGATTAATGTAATCAACCATATAACCGTACTTCTCATAAGCGGCAAGAATACTCTGCTTATACCAGATGTACCGGTCCTCATCCTTCTTCACCCACGCCGGTGTACGCCAGCGTAAGATGCTGACCTTCAGATCCGGATTGATCTTTTTGGCATCCGCTGCAAGCTGCCATCCCGGATTACGAAGAACATTGGCTTTCTCACCCTTCGTTCTCATCGTAGCACTCTCTGCACCGGTCGAATTGTTGCGGTCATTACCCATCTCCAGCTTCACATGCGTAAAGATCGGATACTTTCCGCCAAACAGATACTGCATCAGCTCTGCATATTTTTCCGGATTCTGCGACTTATAATCCATCAACAGATCACTGGTCGAATTGGCACTCAGCATGCCAAATCCCTTGTAAGTAAGTCCATTCACATTGTCTGCCTTGATATCATTACCATCAATCACAATGCTTCCTGTCTTCGTGTCCACTGCTGCCCCTTTCTTTGATGAAATGCCTGCCGCACTGACACCGACATTACTTGTCAGTACCATAGAAAGACTCAGCAAGCAAACTCCTGCCTTTTTCAATAATTTTCTCACTATTTACTCCTCCTTACCGATGATGTATAAAGTGTTGTTACTGTCTGTATTATAAGTATTTCATTACCTATTTGACAATCTAAAATAATTATGACATCCCAGTAATATGAACATTTTTCTCATGATTTGTTTTTTCAAAATAAGCTCTACTTTAATAAAAAGAAAAAGACATGGCTACCATGTCAGGCTTGTGCCATGTCTCTTTCTACAGTCTGTCGGCGTAATACCTTCATATTTCTTAAACACCATTCCAAAATAGGTCGGATTGTCATATCCCACCGCCTCGCCGATCTGCGCAATGCTTTCTTCTGTGGTGAGCAGCATATTACGGGCAACCGCCATGCGGCGTCTGGCAAGATATTCCATCGGGCGCATCCGCATCTGCTCCTTGAACACGCGGCAGAAATGCTGTTGGGTCACACCACTCATCCCCGCCAGCTCCTCCAGAGTAATGTCATCCGCATAATTTTCATTGATATACACGACCGCCCGGCGCAGGATATCCTTCGCCCCATGACCTCCATACTTTTGATTCTCCTGAAGTGCCTGACGGATATTCATAATATATTCGTACAGAAACATGGAGCAGCGCTCATCTCCATGGATTGGATCCTTTGCCGCCTTAAGTATCTGGTAGAATATATTTTCTATTTTCTCATTGACGATATTTTTGTCGTAAACAAAGCCCTCAAACCCCAGCCCTTTTAGCAGTGCTGTCAGGTATTCTCCACGAAAAACCACCCAGCAGGTGGTCCACTCCCCGTCCTTCAACGGATAATATTCATGCGGTATGCCCGGTCCCAGATAAAACAAGCTTCCCGGCTCCATTTCATAGCTTCCTCCGCCAACGAGCAGATGACCTTTTCCGCTTTTGGTATATAAAAGCTGGTGCGATACCAGACCTTCCTCCCGCCTTACATGATATTCCGGCTCCGCAACACCGACACCGGACAGATAAAACGGCAGACACTTTTGCTTTCCAAGGATCGGATAGATCCACTCCATTTAAGTCACCCCTTTCCGGTCTCGAAACACATTTTCTTCTGTTGATTGATAATGCTATCTTACCACAAACCCACCGCTTCGCACATCTTCTTTTTTTGAAGAAATCCCTGTAAATATACTGTATTTTTTCTTCGCAATGTGGTATCCTCATATGTGGCACTTACGATTTTAAAGGATATATATATGAACAAAACACAAAGGAGATTCTCAATGAAACGTATTGGCTTCGACAATGATAAATACCTGTCTATGCAGTCTGCACATATCCGTGAACGGATTGCACAATTTGGTGATAAATTATATCTGGAGTTTGGCGGAAAGCTTTTGGATGATTATCATGCCTCCCGTGTACTTCCGGGATTTGCACCGGACAGTAAGCTTCAGATGCTTTTGCAGCTCGCCGATCAGGCAGAGATGATCATCTCCATCAATGCTGCCGATATTGAGCGCAATAAGATCCGTCACGATCTTGGTATCACCTATGATCAGGACGTACTTCGTCTGATCAAGGTCTATCAGCAGAAGGGACTCTATGTGAGCAGTGTCGTGATCACCCGCTATGCCGGTCAGCCATCGGCGGATCTGTTCCAGAAGAAGCTAGAAGCGATCGGTATTCACGTTTACCATCATTATTCGATTGAGGGCTACCCAAACAACATCAATACGATCGTCAGTGATGAAGGTTATGGTAAGAACGACTACATTGAAACGACACGTCCGCTTGTGATTGTAACGGCTCCGGGACCGGGCAGCGGCAAAATGGCAACCTGTCTTTCCCAGCTCTACCATGAGAACAAGAACGGTATTAAAGCCGGATATGCGAAGTTCGAGACCTTCCCAATCTGGAATATACCGTTAAAGCACCCGGTCAATCTGGCATACGAAGCGGCGACTGCCGACCTGAACGATGTCAATATGATCGATCCATTTCATCTGGAGGCGTACGGCGAAACGACCGTCAACTATAACCGTGACATTGAGATCTATCCGGTACTTGCCGCAATGTTTGAGAGGATCTACGGTCATTGTCCGTACAAGTCTCCGACCGATATGGGCGTGAATATGGCAGGCAATTGTATCATCGACGATGAAGCTTGCCGGGAAGCCTCCCGTCAGGAAATCATCCGCCGTTACTATCAGTCCCTGAACCGTTTTGTCAAGGATGAGGCAACGAATGACGAGATTTACAAACAGGAGTTGATCATGAAGCAGGCTAAGATCACGGTCAACGACCGCATTGTCGTGCCTGCCGCCAACGATCTTGCCCGCGAGAACGGCTCCGCCGCTGCCGCACTGGAGCTTCCGGACGGATCGATCGTAACCGGATCTACTTCGGATCTGCTCGGTCCTGCTTCTGCCGTTCTTCTGAATGCGATCAAGGTCCTCGGCAATATCGACAAGAAAGAACATCTGATCTCCCGCACCTTTATCGAGCCGATCCAGCAGCTTAAGACCGGTTATCTCGGAAGCCGCAATCCGCGTCTTCACACCGATGAAGTGCTGATCGCACTGTCCATGTGCGCAGTTTCTGATCCGAAAGCCAAGCTTGCTCTCGAACAGCTTCCAAAGCTGTCCGGCTGCCAGCTTCATGTGTCGGCAATCCTTTCCGCGATCGATATCAACACGTTCAAAAAGCTCGGTATCGAATGTACGACCGAGGCAGTCTATGAGGGTGCTTCCGGCAACTAAGACCGGCACCGGCGGTGATAGAAGTTTCCCGCGACAATCATAGTTTCTCATAACGAATAAATACGAACAGATATAGCAACAGCCCGGTGGAATCCCCCACCGGGCTGTTATTATGTCAAGATGTTATGACTGCTTCTTCATAGCGATCGCAACCACCTTATCCGTGTAGGCAGTCTTATTCAGAACAAGAAGCTCCCTTGCCTGCGACTCTGACAAGCCATACTCCTCATCAAGAAGCGTCACGATCTTATCCCTGCAGGAATCCAGATCCTCCTCCACCTCAAGGCTCCTGGCAGTATCAAGATTCTCATCGTACTTCTTCAGACCTACCAGCAATGCATTGAGTGCATCCGGGTAATACTTCATATTATCATAATTCTCATAGGAATTGAGTGCCCGCTGCACCTTCATCACTGTGACGATCTTATCGTATATCTCCTGATCGGTTTTCTTCATATCCGTCCCAAGGATCTCCTGATATGCATCAGTATATTTCCCGGCATCAAAGAAGCTCGTTGCCTCCTTGAGCGTTGAGTGGTAACTGAAGATCTTCGTTCCGGAAATCTCTGCTGCAAGAAACATTGCCGCCAGGATCACTACAATGGAAACACCGACTTTATTCAGCTTACCGGTAATCTCTAATTCCGCCTCCGCATCCTCCTCAGCTTTCTTGGCTGCCTTCTCTGCCTTTTGGGCTGCCTTCTCTTCCTCTTTTGCCGCTTTCTTTAATTCCTTTTCTTCCGCCTTTGCTTTCTTAGCTTCCGCTTTCTCCTCTGCCTTCGCCGCTTTTGCTGCCTTTTTCTCCTCTTTAGCTGCCTCTGCCGCTTCCTTCTTGGCTGCCTCTTCTTCCTGTTCTTTGGCACGCTCGGCAAGCTCGGCTTCTGCAATCTCATCCGTAACAACATTGCCAAACAGACGTTTTAACAGTCCCGGCTTCTTCGTCACTTCCTGTACCTCAGAAAGCTCCTCCGGAATATCACTGCCGCCAAGTCCTTCCAGCAATGCCTGCATGTCATCATCCGAATTGTCCATTCCATCCTCGTCGAGTGCCAGAATGTCATCCAGACTGAAGGTCTCATCCTGCTCCGGTTCTACCAGTGCATCCGCCACCTCCGGCACAGTCTCATTCTGCTCAGGCTCCACAAGCATATCCGCCGCTTCCGGTTTTGGCTCGTCCGCCTCCGGTTCAACAAGTGCGTCTGTCACTTCCGTGCCTGCTGTCTTCGGTGCTAAAAGGGCATCCATTGCAGCCTGCATATCATCCTCTGCGGACTCTGATTCATTCCGCGTCTCGCCCAGGCTCTCTGCCGCGTCCTGTATTGTCCCGGCAACCGGCATCTCATCCTCCATAGCCTGTGAAATATCGACCTCTCCGGAATCTCCGGCTCCATCATCCTCCTCAGTGTCGAGGGAGTCGAATGCCAGAAGTGATTCCAGATCATCCGGGATGCTGTCCTGCAAAGAGGCATCATCCTCTTTACTGTCCGGCGCGATATCATTACTCTCAGGCTCCGCCACACCTCCTGCAGCATCCAGATCATTTAAGAAATCTCCCACCAGATCATCAAGTGATGCCTCAGACTCTTCCGTCACCTGTGCTTTCTCCACTGTCTCTGCCTGATTGGATTGTTCCGGCACCTCATCTGTCACCAAGGGCTGCTGTTCCGGCAGCTTCTCTGTCATGTCAGCCGGAATGTCCTCCTCATCCCCATTCAGATCAAGATCGGAAATATCCCCAAGATCATCCAGATCGGCAAAATCGTCTTCGCCCATGAGACTGCTTAAATCCTCCAGATCCACAAAATCTGCAAGCTTGTCATATTCACTTTTCTCTTCTTCTGCAGCATCTACTGCCGCATCCTTGATATCCTCTTCGCTCAAGCCATTATCTCCTTAATTACCTGTTCTTTATCTGCCCTTTGACCGCTCCATCTGCTCTGTCAATCTCCAGAATTCCGTCAATCACTCAATCAATTCTGTCAATCTGCAAAATTACGTCAACCTTTTAATCTGCCCTGTCAATCTGCAGGATCTCATCAATCGCTCCGACAAGCTGACCGATCTCCGGTTTGGAAAGCTGCATATCTGCTCCCAGACTCTCTCCCTTTTTGCGCATCTCCGTGTTGATCAGAGAAGAGAAAATGATAACCGGAATATGTGCCATATTCTCATTGCTTTTGATCAGCTTGGTCAGATGATGTCCATCCATCTGTGGCATCTCGATATCTGTGATCACGCAGGCAACCTTCTCATCAAGAACCCCCTTCTGCTCATATGCTGTCAGCTTATCCCAGCATTCCTTTCCATTCGCTGTGATATCTACATTATTAAATCCTGCTCTCTTTAAACAATCCAGAAGCATCTTTCCCAGAAGCTGTGAATCCTCTGCAATAAGAATCGGAGAATCCACTCTTGTTCTGCCACTCATATGATCGATATCAGAAACCTTCAGTCCCGTCTCCGGATTGATCTGTGCTACTATCTTCTCAAAATCAAGTATAATGATCAGCTTTTCCCCGATCCGGATAATTCCCGTCGCCATCCCCATGCCTGACGCATTGATCGTCGAATCCGGCTCAATGATATCCTCCCAGGAAACTCTGTGGATTCCCTCCACGCCCTGTACATGAAAGGCTGTATTCAGCTTATTGAAATTCGTTACGATATACATACCCCCCGCCGTAGATGCTGCCTTCGGGATATTCATCACGGTAGAAAGATCCACAATAGAAATGACCTCATCTCTCGGCATAAAGATTCCCTCGATCCTTGCATCTGCATTCGGGATTGGTGTCGGCTTCTGATACGGAAGGATTTCCCGTATCTTCGCCACATTAATACCATAATAGTTCTCGCCCACACGAAATTCCAATATCTCCAGCTCGTTTGTTCCACTCTCCAATAAAATCCCTGTCTCCATATAAACCTCAATCCTTTCTATATTCCTGTTATCCCCGGATAACAGCAGCTTCCTTGCTAATGAACAGCAATCTCTCCCGTAACTTTTCCATCCGTCACCTGAATCACCGGATTCTGAAGCTTCTGCTTCCCGTCAATCTCAAATACCAAAACCGCCTCGGAATTTCGACCGGCCTTCATGTTCTCCTTATAATACTGCAGGTCATTCTGCAATATCGTCATCAACGGTTTTCCTAATACTTCGCCGTCAGAGACCAGTGTATACTCAAGATCCTTCTTGAGTAGATTCACCTTCTGCCGTATAGATGCCTGATTCTTCACACGAAAATGCACAATATAAAGCTTGCTGCCACTATGCGCAGTGACCGCTGCATCTGCAGAACCATACGTCTGCTTCAGTTCACCGGACATCATCTTAATGTCTACCTGCTTCAGATCAAACACCTTTTCTGCCGGAACTGTCGCTGCCACCTCACCGGTACCGTCAGAATCGTTTCCTGCTACAGCAGAACCGGACGGTGTTGCCGTCGTCTGTACCGGTTTGCTTGTCGGAGCCGGTGTCGGTGTCGGCGTTGCCCGTAAAATACTTCTGTCATAGTCAAGCATATCGTCATTATTCTTATCATATTTGAGCAGTGCACCTGCCATATACTCCGCTTCCATATCACGATTAACATGATCCAGATCCGGAACAGAACCA
>ERZ780223.2522-NODE-2522-length-15329-cov-7.223975_pt1 | contig 15329 bp, 15 predicted proteins | sample MGYA00511016_ERZ780223 | MGnify/ENA primary metagenome ERZ780223 (study PRJEB29588, sample SAMEA2159032) | human gut metagenome | biome: human gut; feature: human-associated habitat; material: faeces | place: Denmark | collected 2008/2010 ... | reverse complement strand
TTTTTATTTTATTTTATTTTATTTTATTGACTGCTTCAATAATTTTTTGTGCGGCTTCTTCCGGCTTCATAGGTGCTTTTTCACCTGTTTCTCTTATTACAAATTCAACATTGCCTTCTTGAATTGTTTTTCCTACAGTTATTCTGTACGGGAATCCTATTAAATCCGCGTCTTTGAATTTTACACCAGGTCTTTCATCTCTGTCATCTAAGACTGCTTCTACTCCATTGGCAAGAAGTTCTTCATATAGTTGCGTTGCTACACGCATTTGAGTCTCATCTTTTGTGCTTACAGGAACAATAACAACATGGTATGGGGCGATAGCTAAAGGCCATTTTATACCAAAATCATCATGGTGGGCTTCCACTGCGGCCGCTGCTGTTCTGGAAATTCCAATACCATAGCATCCCATAATATAAGGCTTTGATTTGCCGTCTTTATCAAGATAAACAGCATTCATTGGTTTTGAGTATTTTGTTCCCAGTTGGAAAATGTTACCAACTTCTATACCTCTTGTAACTTTTAGAGGTTTACCGCATTGAGGGCATAACTCACCGGCTTCAACCAATCTTAAATCTTCATATTTGATTTCTTCTATACCAAGGTCAGAGAGGTTAACTCCTACCATGTGTACATCGTTTTGATTAATTCCAACAACGAAGTTTTTCATTTCTTTTACTGTGTTATCTGCAATGATTGTTATATCTTTAAATCCTTTTGGTCCAATAAATCCTGGGATAGCATCAAATCCGTTTTGTTGCATAAGTTCTTCAATTTCGCCAGATGTTGCAATTCGAATGTCCATTCCTCCGACAGCGTTCATAAGTTTTGTTTCTTCAACAGTTTTGTCAGCCCTAATAAGTGCCATTACCGGTTTTTTGTCAACGATGTAAATTAATGATTTTAAAATTATTGTTGATGGAATATTTAAAAATGCTGATAACTCGTCAATTGAGTGAGTATTTGGAGTATCTATTATTTCCTTTTTATTAAAGTATTCTTTACCATCGACAACAGCATTAGGCAATTTTGAAACAGCATGGTTTGAATTAGCTGAATAATCACAGTCGTCGCAATAAAATACATCATTTTCTCCGGCATCAGTCGTTGTGATTACCATAAATTCATGAGAAACGCTTCCTCCGATTGCACCGGAATCAGATTGAACCATTTTAGTATCTAATCCGCATCTTTTAAAGATATTTCGGTAAGCTTGGGCCATGTTTTCATATTCTTTTTCAAGTTCTTCCTGAGATGTGCCAAAGCTATATGCATCTTTCATTATGAATTCTCTGCCCCTTAAAAGTCCAAATCTAGGTCTTACTTCATCCCTGAATTTAGATTGAATTTGATAAAGATTTGTAGGCAACTGTTTATATGATTTTAGTACATCTCTGGCTACTGCTGTAATAATTTCTTCATGAGTTGGTCCAAGGCACATTTCACGGTTGTGGCGATCTTTTAGGCGCATCAATTCTTTTCCGTAAGCTTCCCATCTGCCTGATTCAATCCAGAGTTCTTTTGGCTGAACAAACGGCATTAAAAGTTCTTGTGCTCCGGCTTTATCCATTTCGTCTCTTACTATGTTTTCAACTTTTTTTAAGACTCTCCACATCAGCGGCAAATAGTTATAAACTCCGGATGTAAGTTTTCTTATATACCCTGCTCTTGCAAGCATTTTATGAGATACAACTTCAGCATCTGATGGAAATTCTCTCAATGTTTGCACAAATAATTTTGACATTTTCATAATTTTATCCCTCATATAAATTATTCAATGTCTTTATTTTATCACAAAAATAGACCTATCGAATTCGATTTAACTCTTCTTTTACAATATTTACTGGAACCGTAAGAGTTTGGTAATTCCTTATTGCTTCATTCATGTACATTTTACAATTCTCATTATCGCCCGATAATTTGTAAATTGCGGCTGTTATATAGTATAAATCCCCGGATTCTTCACAATTAGATAAGGCCTCTTGCATAATATTACATGCCTTATCGAATTCTCTGTCTTTTGCAAGTATTTTGGCAAGTATTTTGTAAGCCTCAATGTCAATCGGATTTAATTCTATAGTTTTTTCTAAAAATTCTTTAGCTTTTTGACTGTTACCTTCTTCATAGTTTATTACTGCGAGGTTATAATAAGCCCAGCTATAATCTGGCGATATACTTAAGACTTTTTCAAATTTTTCTTTTGCAGAATCTAAATCTCCGAATTCTTTAAGTATATTCCCTATGTAAAAGTGTGCATAAATATCATCATCATTCAGATCAATGGTTTTTTGAAAGTAGTCAATTGCTTGCGGGTAATCTTTTATTTTAAAATATACAAGCCCGAGATTGAAGTATGAATTAGAATCTTTATCGTCAGATTCTATAACTTTTTCAAAACATTCTATTGCTTTTTTATATTCTTTTAATTCTGTATATACAAGCCCAAGATTATAAACAGCGTCCATAGCATCAGGTTCAAGTTCTATAGTTTTTTCGTAAGCTTCTTTGGCTTTTGTATATTTTCTCATTTTTTCATAAACGATGCCGAGATTATAAAAAATCCCGTCATCGTATTTGAACATTTTTGCGAGATATAAAAGGTGCTGCAAAGCTTCTTCATTAAATCCGCAATCCATTAGCAGGACTGCAAGTTGTCGTCTTGCTTGAAAATTTGATGAATCTTCTTTGAGTAGACCTTGTAACTCTTCTATTTTATCAAGTTTAGACATATATAAATAACTTTTTAAATTACAGGAACATCAACCGGTTCTGTTAAAATGACATTTAAAATTTCATTTGATTGTATCTGTACATCTTTGCCTAATCTGATGACATCAGCAATACTGTCGTATACAAAATATCCGGCAGTTCCAAAGACTCCTCCGAATGCTGCAACAGGAACTAAAACATATTGCCATCCTGAGTCAGTTACATTTTTACCCCATTCAATAGAATTTTTGGTTATGTCACCTGATTTCTTACAAGTTTTTTTCCAGGCATCCCAGTATCCTTTAGTTGTTGTGATACCTCCGTCGTTAGTCATATCGGCGCGGCCAACAATTGTTAAAGATAATGGCAATTGTCTTCCGTTAGGAGTTACTACATGATCAAAGTCAAGATATAAAATAGGGCCTTTTGATAACCTTTTTGCCGGAGTGATTTCTTTGATATCCCCTCTTACAATTGAACCCATAGGTAAAATCACATCATCGTTTGATTTCTGATCTGTCATTAACATTGCTGTAAAACTTGTACCCTTTGTGTTATATCCTGTGTTTATGGGTGTAAGCATTTTTAAAGACAGTGTCGTTCCTGCAGGAATTCGTTTGGTTTTTGCATTGGCATTGAATGGTTCAGCCATTGCCACTTGCGCTGCTAGTACTAATGTTAGTAGTGCTGTTAAAATTTTGTTTCTCATACAAACTCTCTCTTTCTTTTTGTTTCAATGGCATTTTATCATATTTTGGGGATTTTGTAACTTAAGTTTGCATTTTGTTACAAAAGAAAAGAGCCCCGGAATGAGGCTCGTTGAATTAAGAATAGCTGGAAGTATGAAAAAGATTAATTATATTGAATCTAATATATACATTCTTTTTAATTAGTCTTGTGGATAGTTTTATATTAACCGTTAGGGGTACTTCTATGTGAAGTTTTATTTATCTTTTGTAAAAAGAAAGTTTATATTGTAAAATAAAATACAACTATTGTTTAGGCTGACGTTTTGTGTTAGGCTAAATTCTGTATGACAGACATTAAAATGTGGGAGAAAAATATGGAAATATTGAATAAGGCAACAATTGGTGTATTTGGTGGTTCAGGCTTTTATAGTTTTTTAGAAAATATTGAAGAAGTAAAAGTTGATACACCTTATGGTGAAACTAGTGATAGTGTATTCTTAGGAAAAATTGGAGAGCACAATGTAGCATTTATGCCGCGTCATGGCAGAAATCATTCAATTCCGCCTCATCTTGTAAACTTTAGAGCAAATGTGTGGGCAATGAAACATCTTGGCTGTAAAAGAGTAATTTCACCTTGTGCAGCAGGCAGTCTTCAAAAAGAAGTAAAGCCGGGTGATTTCGTTATATGCGATCAATTTGTAGATTGGACAGATGGAAGAAAGACAACCTTTTTTGAGGGGTCTGTTGTTCAGCATCCGTCACCTGCAGATACTTATTGTCCTGAATTAAGAGCTTTAGCAATTGAAACAGGTAAAAAACTTGGTATTCCTATTCATGAATCTGGTACCGTTGTTGTAATCAATGGCCCAAGATTTTCTACAAAAGCGGAATCAGCTTTCTTTACAAAACAGGGATGGCAGGTTATCAATATGACAGCATACCCTGAAGCTTATCTTGTTAAAGAAATGAATATGTGTCCTTTAAATATCTCATTAATTACAGATTATGATGCCGGATTGGTTGGAGATGTTCCTCCTGTTTCTCATGACGCTGTTATTGAGGTATTTAATAATAATGTGGCTAATTTAAAATCTTTATTATTTACTATGATAGAGAATATTCCTATGGCGCAAGAACACTGTGACTGTATGAATTCTACAAAACTAGATTTATAAAGAGGATCTATGGCAAATTTAATTTTATTTCTTGATAGATTGGTTAATTTGTATTTGTATTTTGTTCTGGGAGCATGTCTTTTGTCCTGGGTGCCGAATATAAATCCGGATTATCCGTTGTTTGATTTTATTTTTAAATTTGCCGGTTTTTATATAATTCCGCCAGTTGCAGGTTTTTCTTTGTCTCCGACTCTTGTAATGGTTGTTGCAGTTCTAGTTTCTATGGGATTAAGAAAGATATATGCTAAATATTATGCTGACAAAAATCCAAAGATAATTGTAGTAACTCCGGAAGAGTTAATGCAAAAATTAAATGAGGAAAAGGGAAAGGATAAATAAAATGATAGCAATTAAAATTGTTCAGGCAATTGCAAATTGTTTTTACATATACTTATTGATGATAGTGGTCAGATGTTTTTTGACTTGGATACCGGGTTTAAATTGGGATAATCCGATATTGAAAGCCCTAAGAACTTCTGTTGATTTGTATCTTGATTTATTTAGAAAGTTTATTCCACCATTGGGGTTTATTGATTTGTCGCCTATTGTGGCTACTTTCGTGTTAATAATTTTGAGAAATGCTATTGTTTATGGTGCCGTTTTTATATTTTCATTGTTTGGCTGGATAGGATAATTATATATGAAGATTGTAATTTATGGAGCAACAGAGGTTGGTTGCCTTTTAGCTACTGAGTTTTTTGAAGATCATGATATTACAGTAATAGATAAAGAAGAAAACAGAACAGATGAATTTGATAAGCTTGATATTAGTTTTGTGCATGGTAATGCTACAGATATTAATGTCCTTAAGGCTGCTGATATTATTAACTCGGATGTCTTTATAGCATGTACAGCTCTAGATGAGGCTAATATCGTAGCCTGTTTATCTGCAAAAAAAATAAGCGGAATCAGAACTATTTGTTTTGTTTCAAAAGAAGAATACCGTAATACAATGGAGCTTGATAAAACTGGTGATTATCTCGGTGATTTTTTCATTGATTATGTTATTTGGCCGGAGGCTCTTCTTACTCAAGAATTATTCCGAATTGTAACAGTCGCACATGCCCTTGATGTTGAAAACTTTGCAGATGGTAAGGCTAGACTGCTTGAGTATAAAGTAAAGCCGGGCTCTTCTATTGTTGGAAAAATGGTTAAAGATTGCGGATTTACAAAGGATACTATTATTGTTGGTGTGAAACGTGATAATTTTTTATTTATTCCGAATGGGTTAACCGAAATTAATGAAGATGATAAGCTTATATTCATGGGTACTTCCCGCTCATTGGATATTTTAGCCGGAACATTTTTTCATGAAAAAGAGCAGGTAAAATCTGTTTCTATAATTGGCGGTGGTAATGTTGGTTATATGCTTGCTAAGAATTTAGAAGAAATGAAAATTAGAACCAAAATTATTGAAAAAAATTATGAGCGTTGCGAATTTTTAGCTCAAGAATTGCAAAGAACGCTCGTAATTAATGGAGACGGAACCAATTTGAAGATTTTGGATGAAGAAGAAATTGGTTCAAGCGATGTTGTGATTTCAGTTACAAACAATGATGAAAGAAATTTGCTTTGCTCTTTACTTGTTAAGCAACTTGGAGTAAAAAGGGTTATTTCAAGAGTTTCTAAGGTTTTAAATATTCCATTATTTGAGAAAGTCGGGATTGATATTGCGGTTTCTCCAAAAACTTCGGCAATAAATGAAGTCAGAAATGATTTAGACGAAACAAATGTTGATATATTAGCTACTGTAGAGCAGGGAGCGGCAGAGGTGTTAGAAATTGCAGTACAACATGATTTTAACGATAAAAAAATTATGGAATTACGTTTCCCAGCCCCAGCTATTGTAGGTATTATTCAACGTAGAAATCATGTTATTATTCCAAAAGGTGATACACAGATAAAAGAACATGATATTTTGATTATATTTACGAAAGCAGATACTGCACAGAAGATAAAAGATTATTTCAAGGTAGCGTAGGGTATGAGATTAAGTTATATAGTTAATGCACTTGGTTTAATATTAATGGATATTGGTCTTGTGACCTTTATTCCAATATTCGTAGCTCTATATTACCAAGAATTTGGTTCTATTCTGCCATTTTTTGCTGCAGGAATTTTTGCATTATTTATAGGGGCTATTTTCAAAAGATGCGTAAAAAATGTTACTGTAGAATCTTTGAATGATATAAAAAAATCTGAAGCTCTTGCTATTGTTTCAACCTCATGGCTTATGTTTGGAGTGATTGCAGCTATTCCATATTTATACTATGGTTTAGCTCCTATTGATGCCTTGTTTGAAGCAGTTTCAGGGATTACAACAACCGGTGCTACAATATTGCAGAGATTTGATTATCCAAGAGCCATAATTTTTTGGAGGTCTTTTACTCAATGGCTTGGTGGAATGGGGATAATAGTTTTATTCGTAGCTATATTACCTCAGTTTGCGGTTGCTGGACGTCAGATGTTTTTTGCAGAGGCTCCGGGACCGACTGAGGATAAGTTTACTCCAAGAATAAAAAATACAGCTTCTGCATTGTGGCTTGTTTATGCAGGGCTAACTGTTCTTTGTGCATTATGTTTGTGGCTGGCTGGCATGAATCCTTATGATTGTATCTGTAATGCGATGTCAACTTTAGCTGCCGGTGGTTTTTCTCCAAATTCCAGAAGTATCGAGGGATATGGGTCGAATATTATTACCTGGATTATTACCTGTTTCATGTTTTTTGCCGGTACAAGTTTTGTTCTTCAATCCAAGGTTATTGCAAAAAGGAAATTGTCGTTGTTCTGGAAAAGTGAAGAATTTAGATGGTACTTTTTCACTATTGTGATTTTTTCGCTTGCTTTAGCCGGAGTATTATATTTTCAGCAGAATTTTACTGCATTTCATTCTTTAACGGCATCATTTTATCAAATATTGACTCTTGCTACTTCAACAGGTAGTGCAAGTGAAGATTTTCAATTATGGTCATTTGATGCAAAAATAATTTTGTTTGTAGCAATGTTTATATCATCTTGTTCGGGTTCTGCAGGCGGCGGGTTAAAAATTACGCGCTGGATTTTAATTTTTAAGTATATTAAAAATGAGTTGTATAAAATTTTGCACCCAAATGCTGTACGAACAATAAAGATTGACAATAAAGTTGTTTCGACTGATGTAATTCGGCAGACCTTGTTTTTCTCATTTTGTTTCTTCGGAATCTGGGCTGTGAGTGCGATAGCTCTGACTTTGTTAGAAGAAGATGTAGCTATTGGTTTGACTTCCGCAATAGCCACTCTGGGAGATATTGGCCCGGGGTTGGGAGTTGTAGTTGGTCCGATGGGAAGTTTTGCAACTCTATCTTTAGCATCTAAGGTTATTTTTATTTTTAATATGCTTATTGGTCGTTTAGAAATAATACCATTTCTGGTATTATTAAATAAAGATTTTTGGAAAGTTAAGTAATAATATTACTATTTAGCGTTCGAAACAAAAAGAAAGCTAACTTATAACAATAAGTTAGCTTTCTTTTTGTTTATCCTGTACATTTATTTATTGTTTTGCAAATGATTCATTTGCTCTTGTCTTAATTTCATCTTCAACTTTGTTGATAAATTCATCAATCTTAAATGTGCCGATTTGACCGATACCTCTTGCGCGAACTGCAACTGAATCTGCTTCGATTTCTTTATCACCTATTACGCATACGTAAGGGATTTTTTTATCTTGAAGTGATTCTCTGATTTTGTAGTTCATACTTTCAGAACGATCATCAAGATTTACTCTAATTCCGGCTTCACGCATTTTGTTGTAAACTTGTTCTGCAAAATCAACGTGTTTTTCATTTGATATTGGAACAATATTTACTTGTGTTGGAGCAAGCCAAGTAGGGAAAGCTCCTGCGTAGTGTTCGATTAAGATACCATGGAATCTTTCCATTGAGCCAAAGATTACTCTGTGAAGCATTAATGGAGTTTTTAATTGACCGTCTTTATCTTGATATTTGATATCAAATCTTGCAGGAAGATTGAAGTCTAACTGAATTGTAGCACATTGCCATGTTCTGCCGATAGCATCTTTAATTTTGAAGTCAATTTTTGGTCCGTAGAACGCACCGTCGCCTTCATTGATTTCGTATTGCATACCGCGTCTTTCCATAGCTTCTTTCAAGCCTGCTTCTGCTTTATCCCAGTTTTCTATTTCACCTACAAAGCTTTCAGGTCTTGTAGATAGTTCAACTTCAAATTTCATGTTAAATATAGCCATTGTGTCAGCTACAAAGTCAATGATTCTGTTGATTTCATCAACAAGCTGTTCAGGTGTGCAGAAGATGTGAGCATCGTCTTGAGTAAAGCCTTGTACACGTGTTAGACCAGAAAGTGCTCCTGATTTTTCTTTACGGTAAACAGTACCAAGTTCAGCCATTCTTAATGGTAATGAGCGGTAAGAATGTCTGTTTGCTTGATAAATCAAGATGTGGAATGGGCAGTTCATTGGTTTTACAACAAATTGTTCATCGGAATCTTCATCTTTTTGAACAAAGAACATATTTTCTTTGTAGTGATCCATGTGACCTGAGATTTCCCATAATTTTGATTTTGCAATTTGAGGAGTTTGAACGATTACATAACCTCTTTTTCTATGTTCTTCTCTCCAATAGTTTTCAATTTGTTCTCTTACAGTATAAAGATTTGGGTGCCAGAGAACAAGCCCGCCGCCGATTTCTTCTCTTACTGAGAATAAATCAAGTTTTGTACCAAGTTTTCTATGATCACGTTTTTCGGCTTCTTCAATGAATGTTAAATAAGCTTGTAAATCTTCTTTATTCCAATATGCTGTTGCATAAATTCTTTGAAGCATTTTATTTTTTTCGTTACCGCGCCAGTAAGCTCCTGCAACCTTCAAAAGTTTAATGGCATTAGCTTTGATATATGATGTATTTGGTAGGTGAGGCCCTGCACAAAGATCGTTAAATAAAGCGTTTCCATCTTTGTCTTTTGTGATGTACAAAGTCGGATTGTCATTTTTATGTTCTTCTAGTAATTCAGCTTTGTAGATTTCACCTTCTTTTTTGAATTCTTCGATTTGAGCGTCAACATCAGGGATTACATATTTTTCAAAAGTTAGATTTTGTTTAACAATTTCTTTCATTTTTTCTTCGATTTTTGCAAGATCTTCTTCAGTGAAGGCATGACCGTCTGTTAAGTCAAAATCGTAATAAAAACCGTCAGCGGTGGCCGGTCCTATTGCTAACTTTGCAGATGGGAACAGGCTTTGTACTGCTTGTGCCATGATGTGTGAAGTTGAGTGTCTTAAAATACTCAAAGTTTCGTTGTTCTTTTCCATATTTTCTTCTTTCTGCCCTTTTAAGGAATGGTAAACTTTTTCGGAAAATTTCCGTATCAGTCAAAAACACTTGAAAGAATAATTTACCCCCGAGGTGGGCCCCTCTAACTAATAACTATATGATTATAACATAAAATAGAAAAGATATTATTTGATAGTTCGTAAGTAATTCATGTTGTTATTTAGTAAGGCGTAATAAGCGCATCCCCAAGCTGATTCTTTGTTACATCTGTTGGAATATGGTGTCAGAGGGCTTCCTTCCGGATATAGTGCATTATTATAATATGAGAACAGGAATAAGTCTTTACCTATTGTGTTGGGCAAAGATTTTCCATTCGTATCTACGTAAAACCATAATAAAGTTCCAAATTGTGGTTCTGGTATGTAAAACCATAATGAGGTCCCGTTTAATAACTTCATTTTGTAATAATATGATGATGTTCTGTAAAACTTAGATGGATCATCTATGCTGCCGGAAAGATGTTTATATTCCTTAGCAGGTATGCATAAATTTTTTTCATCATTAGTGCCGCAATCTACTGCTATTTTTAAAAAGTGTTTTAATTTGCTCGCGACATTTATTATAGAATCTTTATTATGCCATTTTAAATCCCAGCCTTCAATTTCACCGTATTCTTCTGCCATTTTGATGGCTTGAGTTAAAATTGATTGTGTCTGGCGGAGTTTTACAATCGTTCGTTTTTCATAGTTTTTTTGTAGTAGTGCAGGGATAGATATTGCAGATATTATTCCGATAATTCCTAGTGTTATTAATATTTCAGTAAGAGTAAAACCTTTATATACTTTCATATAACCCCCGTTCTAATATTAGCACATGCATTCTTTAGTTTAGCACTAATATTGATTTTATGCAAGACACGTATATGAAAAATAAAATACTAATGCAGAAAGTTCTCTCGTGTATTATTAAAAAGCATCGTATTGATAAAAATAAGTCAATAAGTCTTATTTCAGATGAAATCGGAATGACAAAATCTATGTGGGCTGATTTGGAAAAATCTATAAAAGATCCTCAGTTATCTACGTTGTGGAGAGTTGCAGAAGCTCTTGATATTCCGTTGTCAGTAATCATTATTGAGCTTGAAGAAGCTTTGAGTGATAATTTTACTTTAACGAATTGATTATTCCCAGGCTTGCAATATACCCTGTTGACCAGCAATTTTGAAGGTTAAATCCGCCACAAAATCCGTCAATATCCAGAACTTCTCCGCAAAAATATAATCCGGAGTATTTTTTAGATTCCAATGTTTTTGGATTAACTTCTTTTAAATTTACGCCACCGCAGGTTACAACTTCTCCATCGGGAACTTTTCCAGTTATTGTAACTTCAAAATTTTCCAATCTATTTATGATTTTATCTCTGGTTTTGCCGTTTATTTGGTGACATTGAGTATCATGAGGTATTTTTAAGGTATTCAATATCCATATTGCCAGTGCTTTTGGAACAAATTGTCCAAGCAAATTCTTAATTTCTTTGTGAGGATTAGAATTTAATTCATCTTGCATATTGTCACATTTTGCAAAACAGAAAGATAGTTTGTACGGAAATTGTTTTCTTGCATTAAGTGAGGATATTTTATATATTTCCGGTCCTGATACCCCTTTATGTGTGAACAATATATTATTAATTGAAACCCCTGCAATGCTTGAAAAATCTTCTTTGGTAGTTAGCCCTACCAGTGATTGAGTTGGAGGGTTGATGTCTATTCCCAGTTTTGAAATAAGCTCAAATGATGAGTGTCCGCCAATAGCAACTACTACATTATCAAAGGCGTACGTACTTTTGTTGGTTGAAATTTTAAATCCGTTAGATATTTGTTTTAAATCTGTTACTTTTTCATTAATAAAGGTGGTTTTTGATATAGATTTTAAGAGTTTTGCTCGAACTTCTTTTGCCGAATTAGAAGTAGGGAATATTCTGTTATCATCTTGTGTATATGTTTCTATATCAATAGTTTTGAAAAATTCTAAAGTTTCGCATACTCCAAATTTTGAAAATACCGAGTATAAAAATTTTTCTCCTCGCGGATAATTTTTTGCAAGTTCTTTAAAGTCATATTGAGCATGAGTCAAATTGCATCTTCCGCCACCGGTAGGTAAGATTGTTTGTAAAAATTTTCCTTTATCAAATATTGAGACATCATATCCTGCATCAATTAAAAATTTTGCGCAGATGCACCCTGCCGGTCCTGCTCCAACAATAGCAATTGTTTTATTAGAAATCGACTCTTGTACCATATAAAAATACCATTTCAGGGTTTTCTAAGTCATTATGCATTTCAACTATGCTCTTGTGTAGAATCGGGTGGATAAAGTCGGCATTTAACTCTAACATAGGAACTAGAGTAAAAGCTCTCAAGTGAACATATTTATGAGGGATTGTTAAATTTTCTTCATTAATAATGTCTTTGTTGTAAAAAAGTATATCAATATCTATGGTTCTGTCCAGATATTCCTTAGTTTCTTTATCTGTTCTGCCAAGTTGTTTTTCTATTTTTTGACAAATATTTAAAAGTTCATTTGGTGTGTATTTAGTTTTGATTTCTACAACTGCATTTACAAACCAGGTTTGAGTATTCATATTCCAAGGCTCTGTTTCATAAAACGCAGATGTCCGAACTATAGTTATACCCTCATCTGCACCAAGTAAACTTGCTGCTTGTTGAACATATCCTATTCTGTCACCCTTATTTGAACCTAAACTTAAGTATACAATTGCCATAACTAAATTTTATAAATTTTTGTTTATATTGTCAACATGTTTTACTATTTGTTGTATAATTTTTGTTATGGTGACATATTCAATTATTTTAATATTATTAGTTTTAATTATAGTTTCAATGTTCAGTGAATTATTTCTATATGGACTTGTTTCAACTATCGTATTTATTATTCTTTTACCGTTTTACTATATTGTTCGTGTATTTAACGGTAAGTTTTTATATGGATGGAAAGAAAAACTTGGATTTTTTAAAAATCCGGAGCTAGGTGATAAGGTTATAATGTATCATGGCGTTTCTGTCGGTGAAGTTATAGCTCTTGAAAATTTGATAAAGAAAACTAAAGAAGAATTTCCTGATTATAAAATTGTGGTTACAACCGGTACGAAAACCGGTCAGGAAATAGCAATTAAAAAGTTTTCAGAAGTGGCCGATTTTATTACTTATTTCCCTTTTGATATTCCTTACTGTGTTGATTCATTTTTGAAAAAAATCAACCCTGCTGTTGTATTAATTGCAGAAACTGAATTATGGCCTGTGTTTTCGTTTTTTTGTAAAAATAATTGTATTAAATTGTACTGTATAAATGGCAGGATGTCTGATTCTACATATTCGTTATACAGAATGTTTAAACACTTTTTTAAAATGGTTTTGTCTAAGTATACTAAAATTCTTACTCAAAGTGATATTGATAGAAATAAACTTGTGTCTATAGGTGCTCCCGAAGATAAAACTTTTGTTATGAAGAATTTGAAATTTGATGTAAAAAAATCTGAAGATACATTTGATATTGGACAGGCTGGTTATAGGGTAATCATCGCAGGAAGTACTCATAAAGGTGAAGATGAAATTGTGCTTTCTGTGTTTAAGGAAAAGCTCTCAAAATATTCTGATATAAAGCTGCTTCTTGCCCCACGTCATACAAGTCGTCTTCCTAAAATTATTGAACTTTTAGATTCAATGAATTTAAATTATGGTTTTCGATCTAAAAATGATTCATTTAAATCTAAGGATATTATTCTTTTAGATACAATGGGTGAATTAAGTAAAATGTATTCTTTATGTGAGTTTGCGTTTATTGGCGGTAGTTTTAATAAAACTGGCGGGCATAATCCTTTAGAAGCTACTGTATATGGAAAACCTGCGATAACAGGGCCTTCAATTCATAATTTTAGAGATATTTACTGGTTATTATCCAGGACTAATGCCGGTAAAATTGTCAAGACTCCTAAAGAGTTGTCAGAATATGTTGAGCGTCTTTTAGCGGATAAAGAATTTTATAATAGGGCATGTACAGATTGTGAATTTGTTTTTAAAGATCAGCAGGGCGCCTTAGATGTTGTTATAAAAGAGTTAAAAGCTGTTTTATAAAATTTTAAATTCTGAAATTTACGGCTATGTGTATAAGTGTATATATTTAGTAAGCTTGTTTTGCTATTGATATTTTATTGTTGGGCGTAGCAAGAGTGTTGTGTTCTTGTTTGTAAGGAGAGCTAATGTTAACTTATGTTAATATTAGCTCTTTAATTTTTAAAGAATTTTGAAATTGATGCCGATAATAAAATTAAGGAAAACAACAAGAAAGGAAAGAACGTCATGAGTATGGCAGCATCTCAAGCAAGATTCTTAAGCTTGACAGCAAGAAAATCAAATGTAGAGTTTGAAGGTCAACAAATTAACCAACAAAGAACTACACTGTCAAATCAAACAGCTAATTACTATAACAGTTTGACAAACATGACAGTTCCAACACCTCCTTCAACTCAGGATTATACAAAAACCACTTATTCATTTACTGATGGTTCAGATAAAAATGTGATAAATTCTCTAATCGCTCAAAAAAATGGCTATTATATTTTGAATTATACACAATCAACTGAAACAGAATCTGTAGTATCTAACGGTACTGTAATAGTTACAAAGCAGGATAATGATTACTATATTGGTGCAACTAAGTTAAGAGATTTAGGTGCAGATGTTGCAAATGATCCGTATTTATCTACATTGACTCCTAAAGAAAAAGAAGCTGCGTTGGCTCTTGAAAAACAATATCTAGGTATGCTTCAAGATAAATACAAAGAATCAGATTGGTTTGTGCGTTATCAATTGAATACAAAAACAAATACTTACGAACCTGTATTCTACAATAAACGTCAGATAGAAGATGCAGAATATAGTGATAAAACCGGTGCATCTTTAACAAATATTAAATCATATGTATATGGACAAACTACAGAAACTCGCGAAGTAAAAAATGCTTTGGCTCGTGTAGAGCAAGATAGCAGTGGTCGTTATATGAGTTTATTCATATATGAAACAGATACTGATGGTAATATTAAATATGATGACAATGGTAATCCTATTGGCACAGAATATAATCTTACAACAACTACAACAACTGACGATAATGCGTATAATGATGCAATGAATCAGTATAACTACAATAAGGCACAGTATGAACAGGCAATACAGGAGATAAATTCAAAAATAGAAGTAGTTCAAGTTCAAGATAAAGACTTAGAACTTAAACTAAAACAATTAGACACAGAAGAAAACGCAATATCTACCGAGATGGATGCAGTAAAAAAAGTAATATCCAAAAACGTAGAATCAAGTTTCAAAACATTCAACGCGTAGCGCAAGCCGAGCAGAGGCTGTAGGGACTTGCGATGAGCAAGACCGAAATGCC
>ERZ780223.2516-NODE-2516-length-15351-cov-2.802694_pt1 | contig 15351 bp, 18 predicted proteins | sample MGYA00511016_ERZ780223 | MGnify/ENA primary metagenome ERZ780223 (study PRJEB29588, sample SAMEA2159032) | human gut metagenome | biome: human gut; feature: human-associated habitat; material: faeces | place: Denmark | collected 2008/2010 ... | reverse complement strand
GCGCTCATTGACATCTTTATGAAAGGCAAGGTGAATTAAATGGCTTTAGGCGGCGGTATGTATACCGTACAGAACAAGGTTCTGCCCGGTGCGTACATCAACTTTGTGTCGGCGGCGCGTGCGTCTGCGACCCTGGGCGACCGCGGCACGGCGGCTTTCCCGCTGTCCCTCGACTGGGGACCGGAGAACGAGGTCGTGACCATCGAGAACAGCGAGTTCCAGAAGGGCTCACTTGCGCTGACCGGCTACGCCTACACGGCGGACGAGCTGCGTCCGCTGCGCGAGATCTTCGCAAATGCCAAGACGCTGCACCTGTTCCGTCTGAACAGCGGCGGTGCAAAGGCAGCCTGTAAGTACGCAGAGGCGAAGTATCCGGGCAAGATCGGCAACGAACTGAAGATCGTGATTCAGCAGAACGAGGGCTTCACGGCTTCGACGAACGAGGTCTACGATGTTTCGACCTATATCGGCACGACCCTCGTGGACACGCAGAAGGCGGTCAAGGCAGTTTCCGACCTTTCCGACAACGACTATCTGCACTGGAAGGGCAGCGAGGCGCTGACCGAGAACGCGGGCCTGCTGCTCACCGGCGGCACGACCGGCGCGGTGCAGGATGCAGCTTACCAGACGTTCCTCGACAAGATCGAGCCGTACAGCTTCAACGCGGTCGGCTGCGACACGAAGAACAGCACGGTCAAGGGTCTGTTCGCCAACTGGACGCGCCGCCTGCGTGATGAGCAGGGCGTGAAGTTCCAGTGCGTGCTGCATGGTTATCCTTCGGCAGACTATGAGGGCGTGATTTCCGTCAAGAACGGTCTGGTCGGTGCGGCTGATGATCCGTCGGCTGTCTACTGGACGACCGGCGCGGAATCTGCGTGCGCGGTCAACCGCTCGATGACCAACTCGACCTACACCGGTGAATACGACATCGACACGAACTACACCCAGACCCAGCTTGAAAAGGCGATCAAGGCGGGTGAGTTCACGTTCCACCGTGTGGGTGAGCAGACCCGCGTGCTGACCGACATCAACACCTTCGTGTCCGTCACGGACGAAAAGAGCGCGGATTTCTCGTCCAATCAGGTCATGCGCGTGCTCGACCAGATTGCGAATGACATTGCATCGCTGTTTAACTCGAAGTACCTCGGCAAGGTGCAGAACGATGCAAGCGGCCGCGTGAGCCTGTGGAGCGACATTGTAGCGCACCACACCCAGCTCCAGACCATCCGCGCCATTGAGAACTTTGACAGCAGCAGCGTCACCGTGTCGCAGGGCGACATGAAGAAGTCGGTTGCGGTCGAGGACCATGTACAGCCGGTTTCCGCGATGGAGCAGCTTTACATGAAGGTAATCGTTGAATAAAGGAGGGAAAAGGCATGCTGAACGCTCCTGTTATGGAAGCAAATGATGCGGTATCCGGCTCGATGGCCGAGTGCTACGTCACCATTGACGGCAACCGCTACAATATGATGCAGCTGTACAGCTTTGAATCGTCCGCGAAGGTCAATTCGCAGGACGTGAAAATCCTCGGCCGTACCGGCATCGGTAAGAAGCCGACTGGCTGGTCCGGTTCGTGGAAGGGCACGGCGCACTTTAACCAGAGCGTGTTCCGCCGCTGGTTCCTGACCTACTGCAAGACCGGCAGGATGACGCCGTTTGAGATTCAGGTGTCCAACGAGGACCCGTCCTCGTCCGCCGGCCGTCAGACCATCACACACACCGGCTGCCTGATCGACAGCTCGATTCTGGCGAAGTTCGATGCAGGCGACAGTCTGCTTGACGAGGAGCTTTCCGGCACGTTCGACGGCTGGGATATGCCCGAGGAATTTACCGAACTGTCCGGTATGGAATAAGGAGGAATTTGTACAATGGGTAATCTTACCGCATTTCTGGCGCAGAACGCCAAGCAGGTTGAAAACGTGAAGCTGGTCGTGTCTGACCGCTTCACCGATGAGGACGGCAAGCCGCTCGAGTGGGAGGTGCGCTGCATTTCCTCGCGTGAGGACGAAACGCTGCGCCGTGACTGCCAGTACCGCGTACAGGTGCCGGGCAAGCGCGGCAGCTTCCGTCAGGAATTCGACAACGTGCTGTACCTTGCCAAGCTGGCAGCCGCCTGCACGGTTTATCCGAACCTCAACGATGCAGAACTGCAGGACAGCTACGGCGTGAAATGCGCTGAGGAGCTGATCTCGGCCATGCTGACGCCGGGCGAGTATACGAACTACACGGAAAAGCTGTTCGACATCTGCGGATTCGGTGATGCTCCTGATCTGGTGGAACAGGCAAAAAACTGATTCGGGACGGGGATGACGAGGCTTCCGTCGCACATTTCTGCCTGCAGGAGCTTCACATCCTGCCGTCCGCATTTTTGAGCCTGCCGACAGAAGAGAGAGCCTTTATCACAGCTTCGTGCATTGTGCGAGGCGAGGAAGAGGAAAAGGCGCTGAATAAGACGAAACGAGGGAGGTGAGTTCTATGGCACTGTCTAATACCGTCCAGCTGCGCGACGGCATGAGCAACGTGCTCAGCCGTATCGCGTCCAGCCTGAGTACGGTCAACGACCGGTTTGAACGGATGCAAAGCCTGACCGAACAGGCGGCGCCGACCGGTCTTTATTCACAATTTAACAGCGAATTGACGGGTGTGCGTGAAGAACTCACCCGAACCGTGAGCGAGGTCGAGGAGCTGCGGAGCGGCATGACCTCGGCGCAGCCGCCGGCAGAGAACCTGACGGCGTCGCTCAAAAAGCTGGGTACGGCGTTCCTCGGCTCCAAGCTGGTGAGCGGTATCTTGCGTATGTCAGACGAAATGACGCAGACCACGGCGCGTCTGGACCTGATGAACGACGGTCTGCAAAGCACCGCCGACCTGCAGGAGCTGATCTATCAGTCGGCTATGCGTTCGCGCGGCGCGTACAACGCTACGGCGGATGCGGTCGCGAAGATGGGTCTGCTTGCCGGTGACGCATTCAGCAGCAATCAGGAAACGATCGCGTTTGTCGAGCAGCTGAACAAGCAGTTCAAGATCGCCGGCACCTCGGCAGAGGGACAGGCCGCCGCCATGCTGCAGATCACGCAGGCCATGGGCTCCGGCGTGCTGCGTGGTGAGGAACTCAACTCGGTATTCGAGCAGGCGCCGACCATCATTCAGTCGATTGCGGACTACCTCGGCGTATCGGTCGGTGAGATCCGCAGCATGGCGCAGGAGGGCGAGCTGACGGCGAGCGTCGTCAAGTCCGCTCTGCTGTCCTCGGCAGAGGAAACCAACCAGAAATTCAACGAGATTCCGCTCACCTGGTCGGACGTCTGGACGCAGGCCAGCAATATGGCGATCATGGCCTTGCAGCCGCTATTGGAGACCATCAACTGGGTGGCGAACAATATTGAGGTCATCGGCCCGCTGGTGCTTGCGGCTGCGGCAGCCTTTGCGCTGTTTGCGGTGGCCGCCAACTGGACGAAAATCTGTGCTGCGGCTACGAAGGCGCTGACCGCCGCACAGAAAATGCTCAATGCCGTGATGGCGCTTAACCCGATCGTGCTGATTATCGGCTCGATCATCATTCTGATCGGCGTTATCGCCGCGTACATCAACTACACGAACCGGGCGAAGAACGAAACGACGAGCGCCGTCGGCGTGATCTGCGGCCTGTTCGCGATGGCAGGCGCGTTTGTCTACAATATGTTCTATCTGCCGGTCTACAACGTGATTGCGGACCTTATCAACTTCCTCGGCAACGTGTTCCAGCACCCGATTGCGTCAATCGAGATTTTGTTTTTGCAGCTCAGCCAGTATGTTGTCGGCGTCATCCGCGGTATGGTGAGGACGATCGAGAAGCTCATCAACCTTATTCCGGGCGTGAAGATCAACATCACCAGCGGTCTGGACACGTTCTACGACAGCTACACCGACAGCATCCAGAAGATCAAGGATCAGTCCGGCTGGACGGAGTATGTCAAGCACAAGGAGAAGATCGAGTATTCGACCGCCTACGCCAACGGCTACAACTGGGGCGCAAACCTCCAGAACAGCATTTCCGAAAAGCTGGGTCTTGACCTGCCGGACGATCCGGCAACGGGTCTGCTGTCTAACATTGCGGACAACACCGCACAGATTGCGGACGATGTGAGCGTATCCACGGACGACATCAAGCTGCTGCGCGATATTGCCGAGCGGCAGGTCATCAACAAGTACACGACCGCCGAGATCAAGGTGGAAATGGTCAACCACAACAACATTTCGAACGAGATGGATCTGGACGGCGTAGTCAATCTGCTGGAAGCCAAGCTCACCGAGGCGCTTGTCACCAGTGCGGAAGGAGTGCATATCTGATGTATGAATTTTATATGGATGGTGTGCGCCTTCCGGTTACGCCGTCGTCGCTGACCATCAAGACAGCCAACCAGAACAAGACCATCAACCTCATCAACGAGGGTCAGGTGAACGTCCTGAAAGCGCCGGGGCTGTCCAAAATCAGCTTTTCGGCGCTGTTGCCGAACCGGGAATACCCGTTTGCGTGCTACCCGAGCGGGTATCAGCCTGCTCAGTATTACATGAGCAAGCTGGAAGCGCTCAAGACCGCCTGCAAGCCATTCGAGTTCTCGGTTATCCGTATAGATGACAGCGGCGAGGAGCTGATGAGCGCACAGCCGATGACGGTATCCATTGAAAGCTATGAGCTTGCTGAGGATGCCGGCAGCTACGGCGTTGACGTGATGGCAAAGATTGAATTGCTGCAATACGCGCCGTACCATACCAAGTCTATCGAGTTCAAGAAGAGCGAGAGCAGCAGCGGCACCAAGAAAGCGACCGTCACGCAGAAGCGCGACACTACGACTGCACCGGCCGGTAAGACGTACACCGTCAAGTCCGGTGATACGCTGTGGGACATTGCCCGAGTGAAGCTGGGGAACGGTACTAAGTGGCAGTCTATCTATAATCTGAACAAGGCTGCCATTGAAGCTGCAGCAAAGAAGTACGGCAGATCGAGCAGCAGTAACGGCTGGTGGATTTATCCCGGAACCGTGCTCAAGCTGCCGGGTTAAGGAGGGGAGAACATGGGTAAATATGTTTGGCCGTGTCCATCCTACTCGCGCATTTCGAGCGGCTACGGCAACCGTACCTGTCCGTTCCACGGCAAGGAGTTCCACGACGGCGTTGACCTGGCAGCGGCAAGCGGCGTACCAATCCTCGCGTTCGGCCCCGGCACGGTCACGAAGTCCGGCTGGTACGGTGGCTACGGCAACTACATCAGTATCGACCACGGCGGCGGTCTGATGAGCTTTTACGGGCACGCCTCAGCGCTCTACGTCAGGCAGGGCGCGAAAGTCACCGCCGGGCAGAAGATTGCCGCCGTTGGCACAACTGGCAGCTCGACAGGCTGCCACCTGCATTTCGGTATGCACAAGAACGGCTCGTCCGTCAATCCGCTGAACTATGTTTCTTCGGGTGACACGCTCGCCAAGTATTCCGGCGCGAAGTCGGGCGGTACGGCAACGAATACGGTAAAAGCACTCTTTACCGCCTATTATCCTGCGAATAACGCCATGGAGGGCGGTTTCCTTGACGCACTGGGAAACAAACTTGACCCAAGCAAGCACACCTGCGCCGCACCGCCGTCTGTACCGTTCGGGACGAAAATCACCGTGCAGGGCACAGGTACGGCGCTTGACGGCGTGACCTACACCGTCAATGACCGCGGCGGCATGATTCAGATCGAAAACGGCGTGTACCATTTCGACCTCTTGATGTCCTCGAACGCTGAATGCAACCGCTGGGGCAAGAAGTACGGCAAAGCCGTCATCGGCGGCTCGGGCGGCTCGCCCGGCTCGACGTCTTCGGGCACGAGCACCGAGAAAGAGAAGAAGGACATCACGACCGTTGTTGTTAAGTCCGTCACCGGCGCGGCAGGTACGCGCAAGGAAATCTTGCGGGATGTGCCGTCCTGCCAGATGCCGGGCGCGGAGCTGATCATCCAGAACAGGAACGGTCAGCTTCAGCAGCCGATGATTGAGGGCGACATCGTGTGGGAAACCACCCGCAGCGGCGCGGCGTCCTCGCTGACGTTTACGGTCGTCAAGGACGATACGCTCAACTTCCACGAGGGCAATCCGGTGTCGTTCCGGTTCAACGGCGCGAATGTGTTCTACGGATACGTCTTTAAGAAGTCGCGCTCAGACAATCGGCTTATCAAGGTCACGGCCTATGACCAGCTGCGGTACTTCAAAAACAAAGACACCATCAGCTACACGAACAAGACCTATGCCGATGTGCTGAAAATGCTGGCTGCGGACTACGGCCTCAAGGTTGGTACCGTGACCGACACCAAGTACAAAATCCCGCAGAGAATTGAGGAAGGAACGCTTTTCGATATGCTCGGCAATGCCAGTGATTTGACCATTATCAACACCGGCAAGGTGTACGTCTTGTATGACGATTTCGGCAAGTTGTGCCTGAAACCCTACGAGAGCCTGCTCCTGCCGCTCTACATCGACGAGGACACGGCGCAGGGTTACAGCTACACCTCGTCCATCGACAGTGATGTGTACAACCGCATCAAGCTGGCATGGGACAATGATGAAACCGGCGTCAGAGAGGTTTATGTGATGAACAATACCGCCAACCAGAGCAAATGGGGCACGCTCCAGTATTACGAAAAGCTAGACAACGCCCTCAACACCGCCGATTTGCAGACCAAGGCCAAGGCGCTCATGAAATACTACAACGTCATCCACCGCGAACTGACCATGCAGAAGGTGTTCGGGGACGTTCGGGCGCGTGCCGGTACTTCGGTCTGCGTCGGCATGGGCCTGGGTGACATCAACATCAAGAACTATATGTGTGTGGAGAAGGCTAAGCACACGTTCAGCAATGGCCTGTACACGATGGATTTGTATCTGAGCGGAATTCGAGGTGAGTTTAGTGCCTAATCTGATGGAATCTATGCGGCAGATTGCCGCGAACGAGCGTCAAGCCGCTTTGCCGATGACAATCTGCTTCGGCAAGGTGATTGCACTCTCGCCGTTCCGTGTGCAGATCGACCAGAAACTTGTGCTCACCAAGGAGTTTTTCATCGTGAAAAGCGGCGTGAGCGCATCCTCGTTCAAGGTGGGCGATGTGCTCATCCTGTTCCGCAATGAGGGCGGACAAAAGTACCTGATATTCGACAAGAAGGGGGCGCTGTAATGCTGCCGACAGAGTATAATGACGATCTCGTGCAGGATTTCGAGATTGAAACACAGCCTACGCGCACCTATGCGCTGCGGTTTGACGGCTACCCGTGTTCCGGCGGCAAGCTGGACGGACTGGAAGCCATGAAGCAGGCCATCTTCCTGATTCTTCAGACCGAACGGTTTCAGTACGCGATTTACAGCTGGAATTACGGTATCGAGCTGAACGCCCTGCTCGGTCAGACCATGACGCCGTATCTGCAGGCCAAGGTCGCCAAGGCGATTGAAGATGCGCTCATGGCGGATGATCGTGTGCTCTCGGTGGAGCAGTTTTCATTCACCAAGGGTAAGCGCAGCCTGCTTGTGAAATTTACCGTAACCACGACCGAGGGCGATGTCGAGAGCGAATTTGAGTTTGGAGGTGAAGCGGCATGATCGGACGATACTCGGACGAAATGACGTTTGACTACATTATGAACCGTATGCTGGAATCCGTGCCGGATACGGTGGACAAGCGAGAGGGCAGTATCATCTATGACGCGCTCGCACCGGCAGCCGCAGAACTGGTCAAATGCTACATGGAACTTGATGTTGTCATGGACGAAACCTTTGTTGATACCGCGTCGCTCCAGTACCTTATGCTGCGCTGCAAAGAGCGCGGCGTAGCTATTCAAGGCGAAACGGCGGCTGTTATCGAGGGCGTGTTCACGCCGTCCAACATCGAACTGTCTGCCGGTCTGCGGTTTAACTGCGATGAGGTGAACTATGTAGTTACCGAGAAAATCTCGGCAGGTCACTATAAGCTGGAAGCTGAAACGCTCGGTACGGTCGGCAACAAGTACACCGGTCTGCTGTTACCGATCCAGACGGTGAACGGTCTGGATACCGCCCAGATTGCAGCGGTGCTCATTCCGGCCGAGGACGGCGACACGACCGACACGCTGCGCGAGAAATACTACGCCAGCATTGACGGCGAGGCGTTCGGCGGCAACGTGGCCGACTACCGCGAGAAGGTCAACGCCATTACAGGCGTTGGCGGTGTCAAGGTCTACCCAGTCTGGAACGGTGGCGGTACGGTCAAGCTGACTGTTATCGCATCCGACTATACCGCGCCGAGCAGCGAGCTTATCAGCAAGGTACAGACCGCCATCGACCCTGAGCAGAACCACGGTGAAGGTCTGGGACTTGCGCCGATCGGGCACACCGTGACTGTCACCGGTGCGAGGTATGCCGATATTGCTATCACAACCAATATCACCTTTGCGACCGGCTGGGCGTGGTCGAGCGCACAGTCGCAGGTGGAGAGCGCGGTCAAGACGTACTTTGCCGAGCTTGCGAAGATCTGGGCGGACAGCGCGACGACGGTTGTCCGTATCTCGCAGATCGAGACGCACCTGCTCGCGCTCGACTGCGTGGTGGACGTGGAGGAGACGGCCGTCAACGGCAGTGTGAAGAACATCGAGCTGGCAGCGGACGAAATTCCGCGGCTCGGCAGTATCGGAGGTGCGACGTGAGGAAGAAATTACAGGACTACCTGCCGCCAATCCTGCTCAAGACCTACGAGTTTCCGCTTTTGTGCGACACTGAGCAGCCGGAGATTGACCGCCTGCATGATGCCGCTGATGCGGTGCTCGATGCGCAGTTTCTCAGCACGGCAGGGGAGTACGCCATTCAGAGGTACGAGAAGATCTTCGGCGTTGTGCCGCAGGACACCGACACGCTCGACGAGCGCCGGTTTAAGGTGCTGACCAGAATCAACACGCAGCTGCCGTTTTCCGTGCGGCGGCTCAGACAGCAGCTCGCGACACTCTGCGGCGAGGATGGGTACAAGCTCGAGGTGAGCGGCGGCAAGTACACGCTGACGGTCAAAGTCGCGCTGACCGCAAAGCGTAATCAGCAGGCGGTCGAAGAACTGCTTGCGAACATTGTACCTGCGAATATGGTCTGCACGACGTCGTTGCTGTACAACACGTGGGAGCAGATCAAGCGACTGACGTGGGGAGAGCTGAAAAAGCTGACCTGGCGAGAAATTAAGGAGGAGGTTTTGCCAGATGGCGCAGAAAACACCTAACTATAATCTGAACAAGCCCGGCTACAAGGATTTCGGCGACGTTAACATGCTGAACGAAAACTTTGAGAAGATCGACAAAGTCCTTGCCGCGACCGACCCGACCAAGGTCACCACCAAGGCCACACCGGCCGACGGTGATGGCGTAATGATCGCGGATAACGCGGACGGCGGCAAGGCAAAGCGGCTGCTGTGGTCGAATGTTAAGGCGGCACTCGGAAAGCTGTTCGTTCCGCTGGCGCGGAAAATCAACGGGAAGACGCTGAGCGCGGACGTCACGCTGACGGCGGCCGACATCAAAATGCCCGACAGCGAAGAGGACGTAGGGGCGGCTATGGCAAAGCGACTCAAGGACTGCGGCGAGTTATCTGGTCATAACGATGCTGACACACTCACAGAACCCGGCTTTTATCGGGGAGGAGACACGTCGAAAATGTTGCTTCACGCCCCGATTATCTCGCTTGCGTGGACCTTAGAGGTACTCGCAAATTCTGCATGGAACGTCGGAGTGACACAGCGCTTTATCGATTTTGAGACCCGACGCATGTTCATCCGCTCCAATCACCCTCTCGAAAGCGGCTGGGTGTGGAATAACTGGATGGAGGTTGCACAATGCAAAACGCCCGAGATGCACGAACTACCATTGGCTGATAGTATCAATCGCCTTGGCACGGCTGCATACTGGAAAAATGCATTTAATGAAGTAACAGTAGTATTCGATTACGGCGAAAAGTCGAATGACAACTTTGTCCCAGATCAGTGGACCCTCATCGCAACACTTCCAGAAGGATTTAGGCCAGTTTTGCAGTCGCAATGGGGAATGTGTAGCGATTCAGGATCTGATAATGTTGTCGCTACATATCGACTTGACTATGATGGTTCCTTGTATTACCGTGCATCTACAGCAGCGGTTAATAAAAAATCACTTGGCGGCATTCGATTTGTTTTCATTGCCCGAAATTAACCCGCAACAAAAGTCGCCTGCATATAAAGCGATTTGTCACTGGCTGTTATCGTTTCGCAAATCTCACCGTTAGATTTGATGATAATTGTAGTCGGCGTGTAGCTTGGATAGAGCAGCGCTGGCACGACGATCGTATGATCCGGCCTAAAGCCTTCGGGCAGCACTGCAAAAGTTTCGTCAGCACGAAAGCCACTCATTCGCATTACTTCTCCGGCAAAAGAAACCACATTTTCCTGTGTGCGAAAGTATTTACATCCGAGATCGGTGTAGCCGTCCGCCAAAGGGAAATTATGCACTTCTGGAGTAACGGCAAGTGATAACTTCCTCCAGCCAATCCAATGATCGATGTTATAAATATTGAACCAGCGTTCAAGCGTTACAACATTGGTAACATAAAGCACACGCCATTGATTAGAGGGTGCGTGCAGAGTTAGTTCGGCGCACCAGTAGCCCTCATAAGGTGTATCGGTTGTGTACGGATCAAAACCGCACTGTTTAGGCTCTTTTTGTGCCGCTGCCCATGTTAAAGCGGACTGTTGAGATACTAAAACTGCATTCCACACTGCTCGCTTTGCCGTAGGCGCCCTTAAAGAAAGAAGGTGATTTTATGGATTTACGAGACTGGCTGCAAGCGATTGCGCTCTCGACATTAGCCTTTGCCCCGATCGCATTAGGTATGTTGCTGGGAACGCACAACGGCCTCCGTCGGGGGCTGCGTAACAACGCAGGGAAGATTAAAAGTATGAATAACGCACTGAAAGACGTAGAAAAGGAGCTGAGAAGGTATGAAAACTGAAAAGCACTGCAGCGTCATTGACGCTGAGGGCAGGCACGTGACTTACGTGCTCGTAAAAATCCGCGATAAGCCGTTGGAGGATGGCGGCACGGAGCGTGTCGAGGAGGTGCAGAACTACACCTTAAAGGACGGCGAGCAGCTTGTCGATGCCTCGCCGCCGGTCATGCGTCAGCACGCCGGCAGCACCGGCTTTATTTCGCCGATCTGGGACGGCAGTCAGTGGGCTGAGACCGCCGCGGCCGACGAGATCGCGGCATGGGAGAAGGAGCACCCGGCGCCGGAGGTCAAGCCGGCACCGATGACCAACGCGGAGCTCGAGGCCGAGAACAAGCTGCTCAAGCAGCAGGTGTCGGCACTGGCCGACCAGCAGTCCTTTTATGAGGACTGCATTGCTGAAATGGCGGAAATCGTCTATGCGTAAGTTGTTGGCGGAAATCGCCTTAAAAATCTACATTTTATTATCAGAAGGAGATTTAAAAATGATGGCTATGTTATTTTCGCAGAGAGTTATTCTCGAAAAGTGCACTTTTGAGCAGGTACCTAAGAAACTGAAGAAGCAGGTTGCAGAGATCCTCGTAGAGGAATGCGGCATGCCGGAGCTTGTTCCGGCGGAGTACGGCGGCACGAAGGACGTAGCGGCCGCGTAAACGGCTGCACGGGCGCCTACGGCAAAGCGACCCTTGAAGCAGTACCCAAAGGCGCTGGATGTGCACAAAATCACTATCGGCCAGCTGTATTGGTGCGACGAAGATACCGCAAACACTCCATACAAAGCAGGGCTGACAGGCTATACGCAGGGCATTGCCTTGTGCAGCGCAGGCTCAGCAGAAGAAAAATGGTGCTCCATCATTTATATAGTACACGCCGGAGAAGGCGTATGGATCCAGTATCGCGATCAAGACGGCTGGAGGAACTGGGCACAGTTAGCTAAATGTGAAACACCTGAGGTGCATGATCTGCCTCTGGCCAACGGCTGGCAGGCATACGGCGAAGGGCTGTGCTGGTACACTCGTAACCAGTTCAAGGAGGTAACTATCGGAATGCTATTACGCAGCACATCGGCGCTTACTAGTGATGGCGCTCAGTTTGCTACATTGCCGGAGGGTTTTCGACCCAAAGTAACGGTAATAGCGCCAGCAAACGTCACAGCGAATGACTACAGTCATTCAGCTTGTCATGTTACCATCAATCCAGATGGCGGTGTCTATCTTCATTTTGATGCATCGTCGCTGTCTGGAAAGACTGTAATTCAGCTGGTTTGCCCTATATTTCATTACCCAGCAGGATAAGAGAACGCAACATATGCATATCGTAGGCCTCCTAAATGGGGTGCAACAAATACGTGTCCTGCTGAGTCAACCGATGCATTCCCGGTAGCGCCCATTGTAAAAGCTGCTGGAAATTCAATCGTGTATGCAGGGCGAAATCCTTCTGGTACATGGCCGATAACTGTGAATTGTGAGGCAGGAAAATCGCCTGAGACCGAGCCGACAATTGTTACAATGCCTTCTTGACTCTTGTAATACATAATGTTATTGCTCGTTATGCCATCTGCAAGCGGCAGTTCATGTACTTCGGGAGCGGCGCAAAGCGCGATGGCTGTCCAGTCCTCCCACTTGGGGGATGCCCCGTAGAGTCCACGTGCACAGCGTACTGCGCACCGGTTCGCAGCATAGTCAAAGCACACCTGAGCAATGGTATCACCATAGCCATGTACCACAAGCAACTGACCGTAGTCATATACTCCGTTTTTAGGTTTTTGAACACGGAACATGCCAGATGTATCGACATCATTTAGGTCGATTTCGTCACCGAGTATGCCTGTGCCCACTGCTCGCTTTGCCGTAGGCGCCCTATCACTATTATGCTACAATGGTTGCAAAGGAGTGTGTGCGCCATGACTGCCAAAATGGACCTGTTAGCTAAACTGAACGCTTTAATGCCCGAATGTGCGGGCGAGATCGCGAAAATCTTGCATGACTACGAGATTATGCCTGCCAAGGTGTATGAGCGGAGCAATCTGCCGAGGCGTGTTGACGCTTTCCTGGCGGCGAAGCGTATCGACGGCTGCCGTCCCAGGACGCTGGAGGGCTATCGTGAGCGGCTCAAGGTGCTGATCCAGAGATGCAAGAAACCGGTGCAGAAGATCACGACTGATGACTTGAGAGAGCACATCGCCTATCTGGTCGATGAGCGCCACCTCAAGGACAATTCTGTGCAAGCGCACATCAACTGCTTGCGGTCATTCTTTCAGTGGCTGACAGATGAGGACGTCATCAGGAAGAACCCTATGCGTAAGATCAAGTCACTGCGTATCGACAAGCTGCGTGCGCGGCACCCTCTGACCGCAGAGCAGCTGGAACTTATTCGCGACGGGTGTAAAGGCTACAAGGAGAAAGCCTTGGTTGAATTCTTGGTGTCCAGCGGCTGCCGCGTGTCCGAGGTCGCTGGTCTGCGCGTGCAGGACATCGACTGGCAGGAGCGCAAGTGCAAAGTCCTCGGCAAGGGCGGTAAACAGCGCACCGTGTACTTTTCGGTGCGTGCGAAACTCATGCTGCAGCTCTACATCAAGGGCCGCAAGGGAGGAGAGGCGCTCTTCTCCAGCAGCCGTGCGCCCTACGAACCTTTGAGCGATCGGGGAATTGAGAAGATCATTTCCAAGCTTGGCAAGCGTATCGGTATGGAGCGCCCACTGTATCCGCACCTTATGAGGCACACCTTTGCGTCGCATGCGCTGTCGGCTGGCATGGACTTGACAGTTATTCAGCACCTTTTGGGGCATACCGACCCGAAAACGACGCTCATCTATGCGGAGATCAATCCAATCCGCGTGCAATACGAATATAATCGCGTCATTGCTTGACGCAAGAAAGTAGGTAAAAATCATGGAAAATGTAGCGCATTTTAAGGCTGCGATTGCAGCAATCATCGCCATTCTCACCGCGCTCTGGGGGTGGTTCGGCTGGTTGGTCGTGCTCTTTATCTTTTGCATGGCTGTTGACTTTCTCACCGGCTCGGCGGTGGCGTGCCGCGCCGGCAAGGGGTCATCCCCGGCCGCCAGAGACGGCATCTGGCACAAGTGCGGCAGCATCGTCGTGGTCATTGTCGCAGGTGTCGCCGATTTGCTGATCGGCACGCTGATCGGACACATCCCCGGCGTTACGCTGCCGTTTGAGTACACTGTGCTGCTGTGCCCGATGGTAGTGGTGTGGTACACGCTCACGGAGCTGGGCAGCATCGTTGAAAATGCGGTCGCGCTCGGCGCGCCGGTGCCGCAGTGGCTGCAGAAGGCGCTCGCGGCAGCAAAGGACGCAGTGGATAAGTTAGGGGAGGAGAACGATTGATGAACATTCCGTTTGTGCCGGCTGATTCGAGCAACTACTACTCTGGCCGCGGCGGCAATTCGATCAAGTACATCGTCATGCACTATACCGCCAACGACGGCGATACCGACGAGGGCAACGCGCACTATTTTCAGGGCGCAGGCCGACGGGCAAGTGCACACTATTTTGTCGATGAGGACAGCGTTACGCAGTCCGTCCGCGACAACGATGCAGCATGGCACTGCGGCGGCGCAATTGAGAGCAGCCATCATCCGTTACGCGGTATCTGTATGAACCGTAATTCGTTGGGCGTGGAAATGTGCAGCGACATTGTGGGCGGCAAGTACGCCATCACACCGCAGACGGTAGACCGCACGGTTGAGCTGGTGCGTTGGCTGATGGACAAGTACAGCATTGACGTGGATCATGTTGTGCGCCATTATGATGTCACCGGCAAGGACTGTCCTGAGCCGTGGGTACGCGACGAAAGTCTGTGGCGTAAGTTCAAGGCACGGCTGACCGCGCCGGTTGAACCCGAACCGAAGAAGGAGGACGACGAAGTGGTAGAAAAGAAAAAGGTCCTGCTCAACGGCAAGACCTACGAGTGTGAGTGCATCTGCCGCGACGATGTGAACTTCATCAAGATGCGCAGCTTGCAGCAGGCGGGTTTTACTGTGGTTTACGATGCGGTACGCCAGATGCCGGCCATCACCGCGCCGCAGTGCCGCACGTTCGTTCCGGACGGCGCGCCGGACGTGCAGGAGGCCATCGACACCGTGCAGGAGGTGCTCGGCCTCGAAAAGCAGACGATCGAGTACCTGCTGCGCTATCAGTGGGGTGAGGGTCTCGTGAAGAAGTTAGCGAAGGCGTTGGAGAAGTAAAGAAAATGCCCTCTGGAAACTGGTTTTACACCGGCTCCAGAGGGCATGAGTAAAAGTTTGGATTTATTGAGAAAGTGTGATATAATATTCATAAATAAAAAAAAGAAAGGGCGATAAAACTAAAAAAATAAAAAACGAACTATAAAAGTTCGT
>ERZ780223.2473-NODE-2473-length-15612-cov-7.642219_pt1 | contig 15612 bp, 12 predicted proteins | sample MGYA00511016_ERZ780223 | MGnify/ENA primary metagenome ERZ780223 (study PRJEB29588, sample SAMEA2159032) | human gut metagenome | biome: human gut; feature: human-associated habitat; material: faeces | place: Denmark | collected 2008/2010 ... | reverse complement strand
ATTACAGAATTGGAATTGAATTTGAAAGATTACCCATCTCGGCAACCTCTTTCAAAGCTATAGACTATTGGAGTGATAATGGTATAAAAAACTTTTTAGAAAAATTTGCAAAAGAAGAGACTTGGGATTTTATTCTAGATGGGAAAAACATAATCGGATTAAAAAACGCACATGATACAATAACACTGGAACCAGGGGCTCAAATTGAAATTAGTGCAAAACCTGAAAAAACAATATTCCAGCTAAAAAGCAAAATTGACAATCTAAATTCAAAAATGACACCTTTACTAGAAGATTCAAATATCACACTCTTAAATTACGGAGTGTCCCCATATTCAACGCACAAATCAATAAATCTTATCCCTAAAAAAAGATATAAAGTAATGGCAAAATACCTCTGGGGAATACTTTCTGATGTAATGATGAGAGAGACTGCAGGAATCCAGTGCTGCATAGATTTCAAATCCCAAGAAGATGCTATGAGAAAATTCAAACTGGCAAATAAATTATCTCCATTTATGACTGCAATGTTTGCAAATTCTCCAATTCGCGGCGGAGTAGACACTGGTTATAAAACATTTAGGGGGTTAAGCTGGATAAATACAGATAATGACCGTTGCGGCTTCTGCGGAAAAATCAGTGAAGAATTCTCATTTGACGATTATATAGACTGCGTATTAAAAACACCTATGATTTTTATACAAAGAGATAACAACCCTGTAGAAATTAATGGAGATATAACATTTGAAGAATTTATGAAAAATGGATACTCCGGATACCAGGCCACCATTGAGGACTATGAACTACAGGCAAATCTATATTTCCCTGAAGTAAGAATGCGTAATTTTATAGAAATACGTAATCATGACTGTGTAGGTGGTGATTTAAAATACGCAATTCTTGCTATATATAAGGGGATTTTTTATGACAGTTCTGCGATGGACGAATGCGAAGATTTATTAAAACATCTTCAATACAAAGATTTTTCAGAACTAAGATATAATGTTCCAAAACAAGCTCTGCAAGCTAAAATAAAAAAAGAAAAAGTACTTGATTACGCAAAAAACATTATCCAAATTGCTGAAAAATACCTTAAACAAGCTCAAACAGGCGAAGAACTGTTTCTTGATTCAATTAAAGAATATACAATGAAAGATGTATGCCCTGCCGATATAATTCAAAAAAGGTGGAATGGATCTTGGAACAAAGACATGAAAAAAATGATAAAATATCTCTCTTCAATTACTTAATAACTTTTTCTTCAACTTCAGGCTCAAGATGAATACTCGATGAGACATCTCCTAAAGCTTGAGTGAGTTTATGCTCTATTATATCGCAAATCGTATGGCAACAATAAATAGTCATGTCTTTAGGAAATATAAGGGTGACCTCAATACTTTTTTGAGGCCCCAATCTGCGAGCCTTCAAATCCTTAAACCCAAGTATGCCATGAGTCTTACAATCATTTAGAATTTCACAAATATTATTGATATCTTCTTCTGGTAAAGAACAATCGAGCAAATTATCCATCGTTCTTTTTGAAATAGAAAATCCGGCTTTAAAAATTATAAGGGCGACAATAATAGCTATAATAGGATCTAAAATACTTATTTCTGTCAATTTTATAATCAATAAACCTGCAAAAACACCTAATGAAGATAACACATCCGTTCTTAAATGTTCTGCATCTGCAAACAAAGATACTGAATCAGCTTTTTTAGCAACTCTAAAAAGTATAAAACTAACAATAATATTTGCTACAACTGAAAAGCCCATCACATAAAGTCCAAGTGTAGTTTCAACGCCTGAATCCTGGCTAAAAAATATTTTTTTCAACGATTCATAAATAATAAATACTGCAGCAAAAATAATTAAACCGCCCTCAATAAAACCTGACATGTCTTCATATTTACCATGCCCGAACGGATGTTTTTTGTCCGCAGGTTCCGCGGATTTTATTACAGAGAAAAATGTCAGTATTGATGCCAAAAAATCACTCATTGAATGAATTGCCTCAGATATAATACTAATACTTCCCGAATACAATCCGACAACCAGTTTTAAAATTATTATTACCGAATTAGAAAAAATTGATAACCCTGCTGCAAATTTTTTTTGACAATCTAAATTCATAACATGAGTAATTATATCAATAATGGAATAAAAATCAAACAGTCAAGATAATGTTCTACTCTAAGCTTCATAATATAAGAACAAAGATAAGATGCTGAAATAAATTCAGCATGACAGATGATGATAGTATCAGAAACTACTCTCAGAATTAATATATTATCATCCTGGACTGACTAGAAAACTAGTTGAGTTTACATCTCACAATTCCAAAACTACCTCGAAGGACTAAAATAAGTTTAAAATTACAAAGTTTGTTAAGCCGGCTATAACCATTTCAGCTATTGAAAATAATATAAAAAAGTGTACAATAACATTTATAACAAAGAAAGGTAATAATATGAAAAAACTATTGTTAACATCAGCTATCATTATTTGTGCTGCAGGATTTACAGCCGCAAATGGCGGAACGTACACCCCTGAATATATAACACACCTCAAAAACTGTTCTGTACATACAGAAAAGTACAATGCAGAAATTCCGACAGATGACCCAAATACTCCTGTTATCCATTTGAAATCCACCGAAACTATTCTTGGCTGGAGAGAAGGAAAATGCTTAACAGAAAGTAAAGTATTTAGTGTTGATATGAATCAAGATATTATATCTACAAAATGTGCATTTTCAGAAAATCAACTTGAATCTATTGTAAAAAAGATGGAAACAGCACAAAAAAGCGGGAAAGCAGATGATAAAAAAGAACTGCATGAAGAAATGACGAAACTGGTTCAAGACTCTTCAACCTGCCAGATTAATAATCTTTTAAAAACAGATTAAAAAGCGTCGAATGAATCATCTTTAATCGGATTTTTGAATTTTGTAATATTGCCTTGGAATAACAGTTTAACGGTACCGACAGGGCCGTTTCTGTGTTTAGCAATAATAATTTCAGATAATCCTTTTGAAGACGCTTTTATATTTTCTTCTTCTTCAGATTCCCCTTTGTTATAATAATCTTCACGGTAGATAAACATTACAATATCAGCGTCCTGCTCAATAGATCCTGATTCACGCAGGTCTGAAAGCATCGGGCGCTTATCATTACGTGATTCTACAGCACGAGATAGCTGAGATAATGTAATAATAGGAACATCAAGTTCTTTTGCTAAGATTTTCAAACCTCTTGAGATTGCAGAAATCTGCTGTAAACGGTCATCTTTTCCGCCGCCTTCCATCAATTGAAGGTAGTCAATTACAATCAAACCCAAATCTTTTTGCTGGGTTTTTAATCTTCTGCACTTTGTACGAATATCTGTCAACGTACAACCTGAAGTATCATCAATATAAATAGGCGCCTGACTAAAATCGTTCATTGCCATTGCTAATTTATCCAAATCCTGTTGCAGCATATTTCCTGTTTTAAGCCGTTGCGCATCAACTTCGGCATATGAACACAACATTCTCTGTACCAACTGAGAAGCAGACATTTCAAGAGAGAATATACAAACAGGAACATTTTCTTTTATTGCTACATTCTGTGCAATATTTAGTGCAAATGCTGTTTTTCCCATAGCAGGACGTGCTGCAAGAATAATCAAATCAGATCTGTGCAGACCACTCATCATAGAATCCAGTTCATAAAAATCAGTTCTTAAACCAGATAATTCATCTTTGTGGTTATAGCGATACTCAATACTGTCCCAGGTATCAAGAACCAAATCCTTTACATGTTTTAAATCAGCTGTGGCCTTACTTGACCCAATTTCAAAAATAAGTTTTTCAGCCTGTTCTAACGAGCGATCACTTGGCTCTAAATCATATCCTTTACTTACAATTTCTGAACCTGCGTTTATTAAAGCTCTTTTTACAGCTTTTTCTTGAATGATTTTTGCATAATATGCAATATTTGATGTCGTGATTGTATTCTCAACTAAATCGTTAATATATGCCCTACCGCCGACAGCTTCAAGCTTGCCGCTATAACTCAAAACATCTGAAACTGAGACAATATCAATATTATCATTATTATTAAACAATTGAAGCATTGCTTCATAAATATGTCTGTGAGCAGGTTTATAAAAACTTGCAGGAAGCAATGAATCAGAAACCTTTGCTAAAGTTTCCGGATTAACAAGAATTGCCCCTAATACAGCTTCTTCCGCTTCGACATTTTGTGGAATTAAACTTTCATCTATTTTTTTTCTATTATCTTTTGATATTGCAGGCATACAACTATTCTCCTAACTACTATATTAGTACATAAAAGATTCTATTACCTGCGAATATTAACAATATTTAAATAATTTTTACAAATAATCCTAAATTGATTTTTCAAATGTCTGCATATTTTTAATTTTAGACATCAAAAGTTCTATATATTCAATACTTCGAGCATCACCACGTTTGAGAAAAATGTTATACGCATTTGTAAGTTTTTTCATTGCATCATTAGGATGCTTTTTCCATGTCAATTTTCCAATTTCAGTTTGAACATACGCAAGCATTTTTTCATAATCTTCTTTACTTGCAGGTTTTCGAATAACACTTCTATAAGTTTCTGTCACAGTTGTATATTTGCTGCTTAATTTTCTCAAGCATTTTTCCTGAGCATACAATGTCTGAATATAATGGTATAATTTATCCGGCTTATCAATATAAACTTTTCGCAAATTATTTAAACGAGCCATCATATGAACATAATCACCATTTTTCTCAGCCACAGCTAAACCTTTTTTAGCATATATTTCAAGCTCTTTTGGAAAGAACTCTGTAAGTTTTGTTAATGCACTATAAATAATTCCGGCAAAATCACCATTTTCTTTTGCAACTAATTCTGTTGCAAACTTGTCCGCTTCCTGACAGAACAGTTCTCTTTGCTTTGCAGTAAGAAAATCTTTTTGTATTTTACCAAATTCTTGGGAAAATTGTTTTGGCGAAATATTACGCCCATTTTCCGAGACAAAATGGGTAAACTTATTAAACATCGGAATTAAATTTTCAGCTTTCGAAACTACAGACATTACTTTCAACCCCTTATATAATATATAAAGGGAAAGAAAACTTTAAAATTGACTATTTCATTAAGTTATATAAACACTTTTACGAATTATCGTATTTTTCAAACTCTTCTAAAAATTTTGCTGGAGAAACTCCTGTAGCTTTTGCAATATTTTCCAAAAAACTTAATTTTATACCTTGTTTTAAATTTTCTACTCTGCATAAAATTGCCGGATCAACATCTGCAAGATTTGCAAACTTATTCAAAGACAATCCAAGCTTTTCTCTTTTTAACCTTATAAATTTCCCTAATTCTGAATATTGCATTTACTGCAATTATGTAGTATAAATGAAAATAAATCATTGAGATTTCTCAATAAAGGAGGATTATGCATAGAAAGGGTTTTACACTTGCAGAAATTTTAATTACACTTGGAATAATTGGAGTTGTTTCAGCAATAACGATACCAACGCTAATAAGTAATTACCAGAAAAGACAAACTGTCACCAGACTAAAAAAAGTGTATAGTATTGTAAATCAGGCAATAAAACTTTCAGAAGAAGAATTTGGTTCTATCGAAAGTTGGGATACAGATTTAAATTCAATAGAATTTTTTAATAAATACCTACGACCACATATGAATGTTTCAAGCGCTATAAAATTAGGAACATATAAACATACTCCACGGTATAAACGCTTAAATGGCACAATAGAAAATACCTACACCCTTTTTGCCAGTAATGCCAATCTTGTCACATTAAACGACGGGAATCTATTATTTTTCGATAGCGATAGTTACAATATTTCACAGTTAAAAAGAAATCCGCTAACTTTAATTTTTGGAGTTGACATAAATGGATTTTCAGGTCCAAATATAATAGGTAAAGATTTCTTTTTGTTTTGCATTATTATTGATTATAGTGGTCAATTTAACTTACCTAAAGTTGTACCTTATGGTGCATACAACACTTCTGATATGCCTTTTGGAGAGTATAAAAGAGAAAATACACAAAAAGGTTCATATGCGTGTATAAAATCTGGACGAGGGCAATTTTGTTCAGCACTTATAATGCTTGATAATTGGCAAATTAGCAATGATTACCCTTGGTAAAATAAACAATAAAATAGTGGCAGAACTATTTTGTCTCGCCACTATTTTATTATACTAATTATTAAATTTATTTTACTGCTTCTGCGCAATCTGCACAAATACCATCTGAATTCAAATCACGGTATTTCCAGCATCTTACGCATTTTTCACCTTGAGCTTTTGTTACCCATACAGTGTAACCGTCTTCATTATGTTCAGCTAAAACTTCAGCTGGAGCAGTATCTGTCAAATACGCTTGAGACACAATATAAATATCTGCTAAATCAGCCTCATTAGCTTTTAATACAGTGTCATCATCAGCTTTAACATATACAGCAACTTCAAGAGAGCTACCAACTTTTTTATCTGCTCTTAATGGTTCTATTGCTCGCGATACAACTTCTCGGGATTTCAAGATTTTTCCAAAATTTTCTTCCAATTCCGGAGCGTTCCATTTTTCATTTACAACAGGCCAATCAGAAAGTAATATACTAATTAATCCTCCGCGTTGAACTTCTGGAATATTTTGCCAAATATCTTCTGCCTGATGTGGCATTACAGGAGCTAAAATTCTTACAAGTGCCATCAAGTTTTCAAATAAAACTGTTTGGCAGGCTCTGCGAGATAAGGATTTTTTACCTGCTGTATACAATCTATCTTTCACAATATCAAGATAGAATGAACTTAAATCAACAGCCGCAAAATTCTGTAATGATTGGAAATATTTATAAAACTCATAATTTTCAAACGATTCTGTAACTTCAGCTATTAACTTGTTCAATTTGTGTAATGCAAACTTATCAATAGCTTTAAGTTCATCATATTGAACATAATCAACTGCAGGATCAAAATCAAACAAGTTACCGATTAAAAATCTTGCTGTATTTCTTGTTTTCTTAAATATCTCTGTCAACTGACCAATAATATTATTACCGATTTTAATATCATTTCGGTAATCTACAGATGCAGCCCAAAGTCTTAATATATCTGCACCATAATTTTTAATAATATCATCCGGTCTAATATAATTTCCTAAAGATTTTGACATCTTACGACCGTCTTCACCAAATACAAACCCGTGAGTTAAAACTTCTTTATAAGGAGCTTTACCCTGAGTTGCGATTGATGTTAACAATGAAGATTGGAACCAGCCTCTATGCTGATCTGAACCTTCCAAATACATATCAACAGGGGTGTGACCAAGTTCTTCAAAGCGTTTATCGACAACAGCTCTCCAAGATATACCTGAATCAAACCACACGTCCATAATGTCTTTTTCTTTTCTAAAGTGATTTTTACCGCATTTAGGGCATACAAAACCTTTTGGTAACAGTTCTTCTGCTGAATATTTTACCCATGCATCTGAACTTTCTTTATCAAAGATAGCTGCAACATTCTCGATAGTTTCATCGGTACAAATAACTTCCCCGCAATCTTCACAATAGAAAATAGGAATAGGAACGCCCCAAGCTCTTTGTCTTGAAATACACCAGTCTGTACGACTTTCAACCATATTCCCTATACGATTTTCACCACTTGCAGGAATCCATTTTACGCCATGTATAGCTTTTAGGGCTGTATCTCTAAATTTATCAACTTTTACAAACCATTGAGGTGTTGCGCGATAAATTACAGGATTTTTACATCTCCAGCAATGAGGGTAACTATGCTGGATATCTTGTTGTTTTAACAATGCTCCACATTTTTGCAGCATTTCAATAACCATTGTATTTCCCTTGTAATAAGGTACTCCAACAAGCTCAGGGATTCCAACAGAATCAGTCCAAATACCCTGACCATCCAACGGAGAAAATACTTCAATATTATATTTACAGCCTACTTCATAGTCTTCAAGACCGTGACCTGGAGCTGTATGAACAGAACCTGTACCAGCGTCTAGAGTAACGTGTTCTCCCAAAATGATAGGAGATTTTCTATCTACAAGCGGATGTTTTGTATTTAGCAATTCTAATTCCTGACCGGAACAAGAGCCCAGAATATCAATTGCTGTTTCATCCCATTCTACATCTTTTAAGAATGATGCAAGCAATTCTTGTGCAACAACATATACATCACCTTTATACGCAAAGAACGTGTAAACAAACCTAGGGTGCATAGAAATTGCCATATTTGATGGAATTGTCCAAGGAGTTGTTGTCCAAATTATTGCATACACATCTTTTCCTTGAGTGTTAACAATATTTTGAATTTTTTTAGAACTATCATCATCAAATTTAAATCTTACATAAATAGAAGTAGATGTATGATCTGCATACTCAACTTCTGCTTCTGCCAGAGCAGTTTCGCAAGATGCACACCAATAAACTGGTTTCATACCTTTTTCTATATAACCTTTTTTGTACATTTCACCGAACACTCTTATCTGTTCTGCTTCATACTCAGGATCTATAGTTAAATATGGTTGTTCCCAATTACCCAAAACGCCAAGACGTTTGAATTCTGATTCTTGACCCTTTAAATTCTTATGAGCAAATTCTCTACATTTACTTCTTAATTCAATTTCCGTAATTGCGTGGCGACCACCTTTGATATTTTTTACAACAGCATTTTCAATAGGCAATCCATGCCCGTCATACCCCGGAACATACGGAGCATAAAAACCTTTTTGAGATTTATACTTAATTAAAATATCCTTTAAAATTTTATTTAACGCTGTACCAACGTGGATTTTTTCAGAACTCAAATATGGAGGACCATCATGAAGTACAAAAGAAATTGTTTTATTCCTGTTATCAATCATTTTTTGATAAATATTATTTTCATTCCAAAATTTTTGAATTTCTAATTCTCTCACAGTTGCATTAGCTCTCATAGCAAGAGTTGTTTGTGGAAGATTCAAAGTATTTTTATACTCAGTTTTAGTAGTTTCTGCCATATTATTTTACCTCTATTTTTTCAGTCACTTTTTCACATATTTTTGCAGAATCAAGACATATTTCCTGATTTTCTCTATCGCACTCTTTTATAAATAATTTCATTTTATCATAATCAAAATCATTTTCCCAACGAGCTATAACTACTGTAGCAACACAATTACCAACAAGATTTACAGTTGTTCTGCCCATATCCAAAATTTGATCAATACCAAGAAGTATAGCCACACCAATTAATGGGATATTGAAACTTGCCAAAGTTCCGGCTAGAACAACAAGAGATACCCTTGGAACACCAGCAATACCTTTACTTGTAAGCATTAAAGCCAACATCATTAATATCTGTTGATTTATATCAAGATTAATACCACAAATCTGCGAAGAAAATATTACTGCCATAGCCAAATACAATGTACTACCATCCAAATTAAAAGTATAACCGGTAGGCATTACAAAACTTACAATATTCTGCGGAACCCCAAACCTTTCCATAATCTCAATAGCCTTAGGGAAAGCAGCCTCTGAACTTGCTGTTGAAAAAGCCAGAATTGCAGGCTCTTGAATAGCCTTTAAAAGATTCCTCAAAGAAATTCTTGCATATTTACAGGCAATAAATAAAACCAACAACACAAATACTGCTAACGCTGTATATAATGAAAAAATTATCTTTGCATAATTTTTCAAAATAGATAAACCGTTCATACCAACAGTTGACGCAATTGCACCAAAAATACCTAAAGGAGCAAAATACATAACATATTCAGTAAATTTAAACATTATCTGCGAGACAGAATGTAACAAATCCATAACCGGTTTTGCTTTTTTACCAACAGCGCAAATAGCAATTGCCATGAATATGGAGAATACGACAATCTGAAGTAAGTTCCCTTCAGACATTGCCTGCACAATACTTGTCGGAAAGATATTCATAACCATTTCAGATATTGAAGTATGAGGAGTTGTAACAGCCATTAAGCCTGCTTCCTTTAGCAATTCAGGATTAGCAACTGTTCCTGTAACAAAACCTCTTCCCGGATTAAAAATATTCCCCATTGTTAACCCGATAATCAAAGCTAGTGTAGTAACAACTTCAAAATAAATTATTGTTTTTACACCTATTTTCCCTAATTGCTTAACATCGCCATGCCCGGCAATACCTGTTACCAGAGTTGCAAACAGCAAAGGTGCGATAATCATTTTTACCATACGTAAAAAGATAACTGCAAAAGTACGCATTTTAACCGCAATATGGGGGCAAAAATGACCAAATACTACACCTAATACTAAGGCTATAAATATCAATAATGTCAGTCGTGAATGTTTCAATCTAACCTCTTAATTGAAATTATAAAACAAACATGCTCAGCTTAATACTGATACTAATTATTTTGTAAAATTTTTTAAAATTTATTGTTCTTTATTAGACTGATTTCTTCTATTTTTATCGTGTTTCATTTCAGCAAATAACAATAAAATCAACAATAAATAATTTAAATTTCGCCACAATGGATTTTTATTAGTAAAGAAAGACATATCGTCAAGTAATTCCATTGTATCTAAATAATCTTGATATTTTTCAACATTTTTAGTATTTACAGGAACTTTTTTCTTACCCTGAACCATATACAATTCGCCGTCGAAATCTCTACCAAAAATATATTTCTTTTCACCATCTTTCAATAGAACTTTAAATTCATCTTTATTATCAGTTGGGAATATAGCTTTATACATTATTGGTTTTGAATTGTTTTCAAGCTTAACTCTACCTTGAATAGTATCTTTATTTGCACCATCTAACTTCATTTCAAGTTTGATATCTTGTTTATCAAATTTTATATCAAGTGAGTATAGATCTTTACCTAGCTTTGTAACCTTAGGTCTATCGATATCATATAACCTATTCAATTGATAAAACGCAGAACTTACTCCCTTGTCTTTTCGAACATTTTGAAAAGAATGGACAAATTCTGTTCTATCCAATTCTTCTTTTGACAATTCATTTGATCTAAAAAAATTTTGAACTACCGGTTCATTTTTCAATGTAATCAATACCAATGTTGCAAGCATAGTTTTTCTCGCCCACTCCGGTAAAGGTTTATTTTCATTTTCTTGATAATTATCACTACGAGGAGGTGTCATTGAAGCTGAGCTTCTAAAATTAATATTATTTGAATATGTTTTATAAGGTAAAAATGTAACTTTCATATTTAATACAAAATACAAAAAAAAATAATTTTGCCAGCTTGAAAAATGAAAAATTATAAACTATAATCAACGTGTAAAATCTGAATGGTGAAAGAAAGGAGAGTTATTATGTGGGAAAAAGATATTAACATCAACGAAGTTAAAGAAATTCGCACAAGAACCAATGTATACTTTGGAGTTGGAGCAATTCAAAAAATAGATTTTATTTTAAAAGATTTAAAATCAAAAGGAATAGATAAAGTTATTGTAATGTCAGGCAGAAATGCTTACAAAGCAACAGGTGCATGGGATGTCGTTGAAAAAGCACTTAAAGATAACGGCGTAGGTTATGTAAACTTTGATCAGGTCACTCCAAACCCGACAACACACCACGTTAATGATGCATTCAAAATGGCAAAAGATTTTGGAGCAAAAGCTGTAATAGCAATAGGCGGCGGCTCACCTACTGATGCAGGGAAATCAGTTGCAATTTTATTAGAAAATTCTGATAAAACAGCAGAAGACATCTACGATTTCACCTTTGCACCAAGCAAAGCCGCTCCAATTGTTTCAATCAACCTAACCCACGGAACAGGTACAGAAACAAACAGATTTGCAGTTGTAACTAATCTTGAAAAAGACTTTAAACCTGCTATAGCTTACGATTGTATCTATCCTACTTATGCAATTGATGATCCACAATTAATGACAAAATTGTCACCAAAACAAACAAGATATGTATCAATTGATGCTGTTAACCACGTTGTAGAAGCAGCTACATCAACTGTTGCTTCTCCATACTCAATCTCACTTGCCAAACAAGTTATTGAACTTGTTGCAAAATATTTACCAAAAGCACTTGCAAACCCTGAAGATTTAGAAGCCAGATATTTCTTAGCTTATGCGGCTATGATGGGCGGTGTAGCATTTGATAACGGTTTATTACACTATACACATGCTCTTGAACACCCTCTAAGTGCTGTAAAACCTGACTTATCTCACGGTTTAGGGCTAGCAATATTATTACCTGCAGTTGTAAAAACTATCTACAAAGATAGAGCTGCAACTCTTGCTGATATTTTAGCACCGATAGTTCCTGGTCTAAAAGGTGAAGATTCTGAAGCCGAAAAAGCTGCAGATGGAGTATATGCATGGTTAAAATCAGTTGATGTACCTGAAAAACTTGAAGATATGGGCTTTAAAGCTGAAGATGTTGAAAGATTAACAGATTTAGCATTTACAACACCATCACTAGACGGCTTAATCAATATAGGACCAAGCGGAAATTCAAGAGAAACTGTTCGTAAAATTTACGAAGATTCTTTAAAAGCTTAGTATACTAAAACTAAATAGTTTAAGCGCACCAAAATTTAAAAATTTTGGTGCGCTTTTTGTAAATATATCGTAAAATACCTTCATTTTTTCGCAAAACATTATATTTAGAAACATTAAAATAAACAAAGAGTAAATTTAAAAGGAACTACTATGCAAATTTCAAAAATTTATCCCAAAACAGTACAATCATTAAATTATAATTCTCAAACTAAATTAAATAATAAACCCCAAGCAGAACAACCAGAATCATCAGAGAATTTACCGTTACCAAGCACTAAACAATATTTGGCATTTACCGGCGGATATAGCTTAAACTTAGCTGAGACCATAACAAACTTAGATAAACTTGCAAACAAATATCCTGACATCTATCCAAAAAATGTCAGAGAATGGGCAGGAATGATTCTAGAAGAGGGAAATAAACAAAAAGATACTCTTATAACAATCCATAAAAAATTATACGAAAATATTAAAGATTGTTTTAATTTAAAAGAATTAAAAGAAAGATTCCCTGAATTTAAAGATGTTAAATCTGCACAAGAAATTGAACCCAGAGGAGGGTCTTTATTAGATGATCTTCAAAAAGGTAACCTTGAGTACTTTAACTCAGAAGAAGATTTAGCACTTCAAATCATTAAACTTTACTGGGGCGAAGGATTTTCATTAAATGATTTAAAACAGTATACCAATGGAAAAGACATTAATTATTTAATGGAAAAATTAAATATTCCAAAAGTTAATCGTCACTACGGGCACGTATTAAAATTCTCTGACCCAGAATATAATGAGCGATTAACTAAACAAATGATTCAAAAAAGAAGGGAAGCCCTGGACATCAAAGCTCAAAAAGCAGATAATGAACCTGTGTATATAAAAAGAGGACCACTTTCTGCAGAACATAAAAAGCATATTTCGGAAGGATTAAAGAAGTACTATCAAGAACATCCTGAAAAAATATTCACAATGTCTGAACGCCAAAAACAATTCTATAGAGATAATCCTGAACAAGCAGAATTAGTACACAGAGTAATGGTAAAAGCTTGGAATATTTTTGGTGCAGACAGAATAAAACAAGCACTTGCAAAATTTATGAAAAGTAAAAACCTTACAGAGATTAACAGTACAGAACTGGAAAGACCATACAATCTTTCGCAGGAAAAATCAAAAGTAATGAAGCAATTTTGGGCAACAAACGAATGGGCTAAGAAAAGTTTTTCTAAAAATATGGAATATGCATGGAAAAAAGTCCACGAAGAACAAGAAATGTTTTATATAGTAGACTTAACCCCTAATATATTTAAAAAACGATTCTTTGACTGGGCAGAAAAACAAGGAATCGATACAGACAACTTGACATTTGAAGACTTAAAATATTATCCGCATAAACCTGAACTTAATATTCCAACAGAATCTTCTGTTAGCAAATATACCAGAAAATATATAGATTCATGTCCTGGAGATGAAAGTCAAAAAATGGCTAACACATATCAATTGTCGCTATTAAAATTCGGCAAAGAGTTAAAAACAATCGAGCACTCAAAAGAACCGGATGAGACTAAAAAACTCGCACTTAAACTTAGACGATTCTTAAATGCATCATTATTTGATCAAACAAGAGTTTGCAATGGATTACCGCTTACTCGAAGTTATGATGCACAAGAGATCCAAAGACTTTACGTAATAACATTAGCAGAACTTATGGACAAACATGAAAACAAGCTTATAAAAAAATTAAACCAACTATTAAATGAATCTTTCATTTACCTTGATAAAAATTGGAAATCAGGCCAACCACTAATGTTACCAAATAACGCATCCGATTTTTAATGTCCCAATTCACCATATTAAAATAATATAAAGTATTTCACACTCTGAATGATTTGTATTATAATTGATATAACGGACATTAAGAAAGAGGGTATAAAATGATTGATAAAACAGCTATAATACACCCATCAGCTCAAATTGCAGATGACGCAATTATAGGACCATACGTTGTAATCGGAGAAAATGTAAAAATTGGAAGTGGCACAAGAGTTATATCTAATGCTCACATTGAATTTGCTGAAATTGGAAACAATTGTACTATATCACCATTCGCAACAATAGGTTCAGAACCTCAAGATTTGGGATATAAAGGTGAACCTACAAAAGTCGTAATCGGTGATGAAACAATAATTAAAGAAAACGTAACTATCCACAGAGGAGCAGCATGCGGTGATTTTACCACAAGAATAGGTAATAAATGTCTGTTAATGGTAGGCTCACATGTTGCACATAACTGTGTACTGGCAGACCAGGTTATTTTGGCAAATCTGGTAACATTGGGCGGACATGTTCACGTTGGATTTGGTGCATTTGTTGGCGGTATGAGTGTATTCCACCAAAATATCAGAATTGGAGACATGGCTATCATCAGCGGATTTTCAGCATCTCGCCAGGATATTCTTCCATATTCAAAGGGTGAAGGACGTCCACCTGTTCCACGCGGATTGAATATAGTTGCAATGAAACGCAGAGGAGTGCCGCTAGAAGTTAGAACAGCTACAAACGAAGCATTTAAACTTCTCATTTCAGAAGAATATAACACATCTCAAGCAATAGAAAAAATAAAAGCAGAAATTCCAATGAATGAATACATTGAAAAAATGATAGAATTTATTAAAACCTCTAAACGTGGAGTTTTGTTAAAATCTCACAAGTCAGGTCATGAGAGTTTAGAAGATTAGTAATAAGATAAAAAATAACAAACTTTAAACAGGGTATAAAAGCCCTGTTTTTTTTATATTTCCCCAACATTCCAACAACATTGATAGAGTGCCCTTCGCATCAAATGCTACAACACGGATTTTCTACTAATAATATATACTAAAGTAAACGAAAGGGGCATTCCGAATTTGGTTCGGAATCTGTTAATTATTAGATGCTGAACAAGTTCAGCATGACAAATTTTGAGTTCAGCATGACAGATTTCAAATTCAGAACGACAAATAATACAATTAAAAACAAGGCTCTGAATATTCAGAGCCTAAAAATGTAA
>ERZ780223.2461-NODE-2461-length-15678-cov-5.656020_pt1 | contig 15678 bp, 16 predicted proteins | sample MGYA00511016_ERZ780223 | MGnify/ENA primary metagenome ERZ780223 (study PRJEB29588, sample SAMEA2159032) | human gut metagenome | biome: human gut; feature: human-associated habitat; material: faeces | place: Denmark | collected 2008/2010 ... | reverse complement strand
AGCACCCGCATCTATCAGGTCTACCTCAAGTACATCGCGCCGGAGGACATCGTGGTCTACTCCATCGACGAGGTGTTCATGGACGTCACCGACTATCTCAGCACCTACCGGCTGACGGCCCGGGAGCTTGCCATGAAGATCATTCTCGACGTGCTGGAATCCACCGGCATCACGGCAACTGCCGGAATCGGGACAAACCTCTTTCTTTGCAAGGTAGCCATGGACATTGTAGCGAAGCACATTCCCGCCGATAAAAACGGCGTCCGCATTGCAGAGCTGGACGAGATGAAGTTTCGCCGTGAGCTGTGGTCACACCGGCCTCTCACCGATTTCTGGCGGGTGGGCCGGGGCATCGCAAAGAGGCTGGAGGAGAACGGGATGTTCACCATGGGCGATGTTGCCCTCTGCTCGGAGCGGAATGAGGACCTGCTTTATAAGCTCTTCGGCAAGAACGCGGAACTGCTCATCGACCATGCGTGGGGCTGGGAGCCCACCACCATTGCGGCCATCAAGGCGTACCGCCCCAGCTCCAACAGTCTCAGCTCCGGTCAGGTCCTGCACTGCCCCTATGAGGCGGACAAGGCAAAGCTGGTCGTCCGGGAGATGACGGACCTGCTGGTGCTGGATTTGGTGGATAAGGGGCTTGTCACGGACCAGATGGTGCTGACCGTGGGCTATGATGTTGAAAACCTGACCGATCCGGCGCGGCGGGCTAGGTATCACGGCCCGGTGGAAACTGACCGCTATGGCCGCCGGATCCCGAAGCAGGCCCACGGCTCTATTAACCTTGACAGTCACACATCATCTACGAAGAAAATAATGTGCGCCGTGTCAGAGCTGTTTGACCGGATCGTGGACAAAAATCTCCTGGTGCGGCGCATGTATGTCGTTGCAAATCATGTCCTGCCGGAAGCGGATGCACCGAAGAAGAACAACGGCGCCGTTCAGCTGGACCTTTTTACGGACTACGCCGCCCAGGAGGAAAAGCAGAAGGCGGAGGATGCTGCGCTGGAACGGGAACGAAAAATTCAGAAGGCGGCACTTGCCATCAAGAAGAAGTACGGAAAGAACGCCATCCTCAAGGGAATGAATTTGCAGGAGGGCGCAACGGCCAAGGACCGAAATGCGCAGATCGGCGGGCATAAGGCGTAGAGAATGGAATAAATTGGAATTTGTTTTATGGAAAGTGAATTTGAATTGACTCAACTATGGGAAACTGATATGATCGTCCAGTTTCCAAAGATATCAGCAATCTATTACGGGTTACTACAGGCTGGGTATGACTTTTATATCCCGGAACGTTCTGCTGAACACATCCGGCATATTATGAAGTATAGGAACCGGAAACATCAGGATACTTTCTTTTCCGGAGCCAAGCAGGACACCTGCGACGTATATCCTTACTGGCCACGTGCGTTCATGATGGAATCGGCGTCTTTTTTTCTCAACGACAACAATACCGGCTTTCAGGATTTTGAAACGCTACGCCGGAAGATCCTGACTGCGGGAAACATCTCGGAAAGCGAACGTGGCGAATCCCTTTGGTGCTGGCTGGAAGGTTTTCCCCGGGCGATTGTTGCGGTTCTATCAGGCAACTCTTTTGCAGGATACCTGGAATGGGAGGGAGAATGGATCGCTGGACAGGAAAAGATTTACCGGGAAGAGATGCACTTGATTCAGGAATGTCTAGAAATCTGTACCAGCCGGTATCATTCCCCGGTACGGGAGATCCGGATCTGCCTCAATCCTGTTAAATGCGTTTATGCATCGGACTACCATCTGACGGAAGACTGCTTTGTTTTCTCCTCCGGGGCATTCCGGACAGATTCCGTTATCCATGAATTCCTGCATCATGTGGTACATCCGACTGTGGCGGAACAGAAGGATATGATTCTAAAGCATCGGCAGGTCAACGACCAACTGGATCAATCGTACTATTTGGCAGGAAGCGATTCCGGAGTACTCAATGCTTTTGAGGAAACAGTTGTCAGATCACTGACTAAAGAGATTATGAATCATAAATTCCCCGACGATCTCTCCGTTTATATCGAACACTTTTTGAAACAGCAATGAACCGAAAAAACGGAAGTTAATCAGACAAATTCCGATTTTTCTATTTAACCCTCTGAAAACTCTGTATTTTCAAGGCTTTTCGCCAGTGTAATTCTCAAACCTTATGTATTTTCCCTTGTTTTTGCACTTATGAGCGAAAACAAGGGAAACTTTTTGTTATTCGCCGCCGACTACCTTATCCAGCAGCCTTGCGGAAGTACGCTTCGCTTCCCTTGTAGCGTGAGCGTAGATATTCATTGTGGTACTGACATCAGCGTGTCCGAGAAGCTCCTGCACATCCTTTGGGGCAGCCCCATTTGAGAGCAGATTGCTTGTGAATGTGTGACGAAGCTGGTGGAAATGGAAGTCCTCCAACCCATCGACCTTTTTCCTTGCCGCCCTGCACATAATCCCTACCGTACTCGGCGATTCAAACGCCCCGTCCGGTCTGAGGCAGACAAAGGATATTTCCTTGTATCCCTCCGGGACTTCTTCCGTTCTCGGCAGACTGTAAACCTCGTAATAAGCATGCAAGACAGGAAAACCTCTATGCCACTTACCGCACCGCAGACAATTCCTTTTGGCGAAACCTTGCAAAAGAATGTCAGCAGGAATTTAAGCGAAGCAACTCGCCGGGGAAGTGTATCGAAGCAAGGGAATTGATAATTGCCCTGCCCGAAGTTTACACCACCTATGAGCCGCAACAGGTACTTGAAGATTTCACAGAGGAATTTCGCAGACGGTACAATGTGGAATGTGTATCGGCACTCCACCACAACAAGAGAAAGACCAATTACCACATCCACCTTATATTCAGTGAAAGGCGGCTACTTGCCGAGCCGGATATAAAGATCGCCACCCGAAGCGTATTCTATGATGAAACGGGCAAGCGGGTACGCACCAAGAAAGAGATCACCGATGAAAGCGGCAAAGTCCGTGAGGGCTGTACCGTTATCCCCAAAGGCGGCATATACGAACAGCACCTTTTCACCGTAAAGGATGACCGCTTCAAAAGCGACCCTTTTCTTCGGGAAGTAAAGGAAATCTATACCGCCCTTATCAATCGGCATATCTCAGACCCCGAACAGCACCTAAAGGTGTTCAATCCCGACAGTATCTATCTGCCAACCAAGAAGATTGGCAAGAACAATCCCAAAGCCGCAGAAATTGAAGCAGACAATGCCGCAAGGCAGGAATGGAACAGAACGGCGGATATGGCACTCATATCAGGGATTGAAGAAGCCAAGATACTGGAAATCAAGAAAGATGAGATCCACCAAAAAGCAAGTCAATCCATTAAAGCGAATGGATGGCTGCCAAATCTGTTCCGCAGTATTGTGGGCAAGGCAAAGGAATTTTTGCAGAACCTGATAAGGCAGACGGCACTACCGCCCAAACCGGTACTCAATATGGATATGGCAGAGTTCCGCACAATGCAGAAGCTGATGATACGGGTGCAGGACAGGACAAGAGAAATCCGCAGCTTGCAGGATGAAGTACCCAAGTTAAAGGCACAGCTTGCCGAAACAAAGGGTATATTCAAGGGCAAGGAGCGAAAGGCGTTGGAAACGCAGATACAGCAGAGGGAAGAAAAAATCTCCGCTATGCTTGAAACAATACCCGATATTCTGAAAGATGACGGTTATCCCGACGTGCAAGCATTTATGGCAACCTACTGCAAGGCAGAAGTCATAGTTAATAACTACAACCGAGAGCTTGCAGAATGGGAACGCAAGGTCAAAGAAAAAAGCAGACCCGCCGAAAAAGAACGGTATGCACCGCCAGAAAAGCAAAGTGTCCGTGACCAGCTAAGACGGTTGCAGGCAGAGGGCAGACAGACCAAACCCAAGCATCGATCCCACGACAGAGAAAGATAACTTTAACACCGAAAACAACACCGCAGGGCAGTTTCCCTGCCTTGCGGGATTACATATTACGGGCGGCAAAGAGAAAGCCGCCCCTTTCAATTTGTATGAAAATCTTAGCGAACCTATTGACAATTATAGTCTCTATGCGTATAATATAATTAACAATTTGGTTAAATGTTAAGGGAGGATGTCAAATGGGACTGCAACAGACATTAAAAGCTCTTGCTGACCCAATTCGCCGTGAAATACTAAATATGCTGAAAAAGGGGCGAATGTCTGCGGGAGAGATTACCAACCATTTCTCTGTAACAGCACCTTCGATTTCAAGACATCTATCGGTGTTGAAGGATGCTGACTTAATCAGAGATACAAGAGAAGGAAAGTTCATTTTCTATGAAATCAACACCTCTGTTTTGGAGGAAACTATGCTATGGATTGCAGATTTGAAAGGGGATAATGATAATGCTTAAAAAGAACAAGATTAAGGTTATAATATCGTCAATTATTATTTTACTTCCGGCTTTATTCGGGATCATTATGTGGAATGATTTGCCTGACATTATTACAACCCATTGGGGAGCTGACGGCAATGCGGACGGATTAAGCGGAAAGGTCTTTGCTGTCTTTGGTACACCTATCATACTTTTGATTTTCCATTTTGTTTGTTTGCTTTTTACTTCATTGGATAAAAAACAAAAAGACCAAAATCAAAAAGCATTGGGAATGTTTTTTTGGATTCTTCCGATTATATCCCTTTTCGCAAACGGAATAATGTATCGTGCAGCTTTTGGCAAAGAATTTGATTTAGCATTTTTTATGCCGGCTATGCTCGGAGTAATGTTTATCTTTATAGGCAATTACTTACCCAAAGTTAAACAAAACAGAACGCTGGGTATCAAGATTTCTTGGGCGTTGAATAACGAGGAGAATTGGAATAAAACGCATAGATTTGGCGGTAAGGTCTGGGTAGTTGGAGGACTTATTTTATTGCTCTCCATTTTTCTTCCTCTAAAAGTGATGGTATGGGTTGTAGTATGTGTGATTGCTGCTTTGGCGATTATTCCTATAGTTTACTCTTATTTCATTTACAAACAGCATCAAAAGGAAGGAATTGTATATGCTGAAGCGCCCAAAAGCGGTGCGGAAAAAATTGCGCTTAGAATAACCGCAGTTATAGTACCCATCATTTTATTAGGTGTTGCTCTTTTAATGTTTACTGGTAACATCGAGGTAAAGTGCGAAGATACAGCATTAACGATCAATGCAACCTATTGGACAGACCTGGAGATCGATTATTCCGAAATTGAGACCATTAAATACCGTAAGAATTTAGATGTAGGAGTGCGAACAAGCGGTTTTGGTTCTCCCAAACTATCTATGGGCATTTTCCAAAATGATGAATTTGGATCATACACCTTATATTCCTATACAGGTGCTAAAGAGCATATTATCTTGACTTCCGGCGAGAAAACTCTTGTCATTGGAATGAGCGATCCAAAAGAAACACAGGCAATTTATGATGCGATGTTAGAGAAAGTAGACAAGTAACGAAAATGGGATGAAAAGCCATATTTCAAGCTATTTTCTGACCGCAAAAACAGAGGGGTAAGGTGTTTGTACCTTACCCCTCGATTTTGTGTATTTTGGCGTTACAGTCTCATTTTGCGAACTTTATCATAACCTCGTCAACGGCATCCGTATATCTGCCTTGTGCTATCAGTCTGTTGCGGAAAGCAAGCAAAGCATTGAAGATATACCGCCGCTCCTCTGCTGTGAGGTAAAGGTAATACTTCCGTTTTCTCATACGAAGATCACCTCGGCATTGACAGTTTCCGTAACCGCAGACCGCAGATTGCTCATTCTGCCAACCCATTCCATTTGGTTGTCTGCTTTCAGTTTTTCGGTAATGCCCTCACGCTCTGCCCGTTGTTTCATAAGATGGTCAAACAGTTCCTGTGCCTGTTCTTCAACATCGGCAAGGTGGGATTGCAGTTTGCCGCTTGTCAACAGCTTGATGTAGAACACTTTTCTATGCTCACGGATATACCGCAAATGCCGCTGTCCCCATACTCCGATATGCCTTTCTTCTTTTTCGGCAGGTAATACCAAACAGGGGATGTAATAATCTCCCTGTAATTCATACCATAAGCCGTTGCTGTTATCGTAAATGTACTTGTTCATTATAAAATCCTCCAGTATAATATATTCGCACATATGTCACAGTTTCCTGATTACCACATTTTGTTATATTGTGTTACGAGTTTTTTCTTCCCTTGATTTTTCCCTTATGAGGTCACGAGGGAAGCATAAACAATAGTGAAATCGTATAAAGGGATAAGGCGAGCACACAGCGAAAAATCCTTTATTTCCAAGGCTTTTGGAGGATTTTATTGATAACCTATAACCTCTGTTAAGAGGTCATAATTTATAGAAATTCAAATTCCAGTTTGTCGAACTGAATATAAGGATGATCCGTCTGCGGTATGGGAGCATCCCCATACCGCAGATGCTTATCAGCCGCCCATACAGACCGGTATGAGCTTCCCGTAAAAAATACCACCTATGTTCGTAAAACAACCACCTATCGAGAATCGGTAGAAATCGGTTCTTGATTTTCCTATACTGTAACCGTAGCGAGGAGGTGAACCGATGCAAATTGAAATCAAGATAGACGAAAAATGCAAAGAGCCAAAAATCATCGTGATGACGGACAAAATGACCGATGAAGTCAATGCAATCATAAAAAGACTGTCAGACGAGCAACCGCAGGTCATTGCCGGATTCAGGGAGGATGTGGTCGAGGTTCTGGAACCGTCTGAAATCTACCGTGTTTTTGCTGAATCAGGTAAGGTGTTTGCCGAGACAAATCACGGCGAGTATGCGCTCCGCCTGAGGCTATACGAGGCGGAACAACGGCTTGACAGCAAGACTTTTGTCCGAATATCAAACTCGGATATTATCAATCTGAGAAAGGTCAAGAGCTTTGATTTGAGCTTTGCCGGGACAATTTGCATCACGCTTTCAAACGGTACGGTTACTTATGTTTCACGGCGATCCGTTGCCAAAATCAAACAACTGTTAGGACTGTGAGGTGGTAGAAATGAAGAAAAAACTGATTGGACGAGGACTACTTGGTTTCCCTGTTGGCATTGCAATCGGATATGTCATTACGGTGATTATCTCAATCTGCATTGGGGATGGCTTCTTCCACCCGGTCAATCCAGAGCTTGTGAATAAAATGGGGAGCGAATTAAATGCGATTCTCATTCAAACCGGTCTGAGCGGAATAATGGGCACAGGCTTTGCAATGGCTTCGGTTATTTGGGAAATTGATTCGTGGAGTCTTGCAAGGCAAAGCGGGGTTTATTTTGCAATTGCTTGCGTGATTATGTTCCCCATCTCTTATTTTGCCAACTGGATGCCCCATTCGACCGGTGGAATTCTGTCTTATGTAGGTATATTCGTAGCGATCTTCCTCGCTGCTTGGATAGCTCAGTATTTTGTGTGGAAAAGGAAGATCAAGAAAATGAACGAAGGCATTAAGGAAAATAACGATATGAATTGATCCCGCCGCTTTGCATCCTGCGCTTTGTTTTAACAACAGAATAAACCATATACATAGCCGCTTGGTTTTCAAAAGAAATCAGGCGGCTATTTCTATTTTGAAGGAGGTGTTCGCTATGAACGAAACAGATTACAACGCTCGTCTTTATGAGAAAATGAAAGCCGAGCAGGACAAATACCGGGACTGGCTGCTACATCAAGAGCCACCCGAAATCCTCAACCACACCTACGAATACACGATGCGGGAGGACATCGTACTTGACTATTAATAATCCAGTTTACCAAGCCCTTTGAGAGAAGAAAAAACTTTCTCAAAGGGCTTTTTAATGCAAAGAATTTAACTCTCTGTCGTTTGTATTGCGCCGAGCATGATGAGCGTGCCGACAATGGATACTATCACGCCGATAAGCAGTGTATACTTTGGCGTTGAGGTATCCAGCAGCAGACCTCCGATGTAGCTTGCAAATATGCTGCCGAGGGTTATCATCGCCGTCACAAGCGCCTGACCGCGCACGGCGTCACGCTTAGCGATCACCTCGTCAACATACCGCACGGACGCAGGGACGAATATCGCGAACGAGAATGCCTGCAGGATCTCAGCGGCGTACAGCGCCGGTATGCTCGATGCAAGATATATCATAAGCTCTTTCATAGAAAACATGACGACCGCAAATCTAAGCAGGGAAGAGCACTTGAAGCGCCTTGTGAGCCGGCCGAACAACAGCATTACCGGAACCTCAGCGACTGTCATGAATGCAAGCACGTTGCCCATGTCCTCGCTGCCGCCGCCGATGTTTCGGATAAACTCTATCATGAAGTTTCCGATCATGCCGTGGGTAAAGAACAGCGCTGCGGTTCCGAGCAAGAACAGCATAAAACGCTTATTTTCCTTTGCAAATACGGTAAGAGCACTCGGCTCGGCGATATTTGCCTGCTCATGCTCTGCGTTAGCCGAGTGATGCGCACGCTGCCCGGGGATAAAAAGAAGCGTTATAAGTCCGAGAAGAGCAGAAAATATTATGAATGACACCGGAACGGCGTTTTCGCTGACCCGTTGAACGAGAATTCCCATAACTACGTTGCATACCGCAAACGAAAACGAGCCGATTGCCCGTGCACGACTGAAATTCACGCTGCTGCCCCAGCTTTCGACATAAAAGCTGAGCGATATGCAAAGTGGATTGAGCAGCGTGCTGCCCGCTATGAGCAGAGCATATGCGCCAATTATCGTAACGCTGCCGGATGGGAGCAGACACACGGCCAGCATAAGCAACGCCGAGAGTATCGATGTAATGCATATGCAGCGAAGCAGAATGCGCTTTTGGCTCTTGTCAACAAGCCCGGCAATGAGCGGCTGCGCTATAAATCCGATAATATTGCCGACAGCAAATACTATGCCGATCTCATAGTTGGAATAACCTTTAAATTGCAGAAATATGGTCGTAAAGCAAAACAAAACAGCACTCGTTACCCAGTATGACATTTGCAAAAGCGCATAGTCGATATTAAGCTTTTTACTTGACAGGTTCATAATCTCGTGACCTTTCGCATGGTTTTGAGATTTTAAATTATAGCATCATTATCTAAAAACCACAATACGCTTTTGCGGTACAAAAGAGCGATATCAAAAAACTGTACTCAAATTTGCGCAGAAACGCGGTTTTCACAGCCGATAAAGCTTGCAATTGCACACGAATATGTCTATAATGTAAACATCGCGAAAATTTCGACAAAAATATCAGATGAGAGAGGTATGTTTAATGATCGAAGCGATTCACGGCGTTATCAACGCCATAAGCGGCTTTTTGTATCAGCCGTACATAGTGCCGCTGTTTCTTGTTGCGGCCGGACTTTATTTCACTGTCCGCACCGGACTTTTGCAGATCCGCCTGTTCGGAGAGTCTATTAAGGTCGTAAACGAAAAGCCGAAAGATAAGAAATCTGTATCTTCGTTTGGCGCATTGATGGTATCGACTGCCTCGCGCGTCGGCACAGGAAACATCATCGGCGTATCAACGGCTATCTGCCTCGGCGGATTCGGAGCTATCTTCTGGATGTGGATAACCGCTATCCTCGGAGGAGCATCCGCGTTCATCGAGTCTACCCTGGCTCAGATCTATAAGCACAAGGACTCCGACGGCACTTATTACGGCGGCCCTTCTTACTATATGCAGAACGCGCTCAAGCAGCGCTGGCTCGGCGTTATCTTTGCCGTTATCCTTATCCTGACCTACGTTGTGGGCTACAATATGCTTGCGTCCTTCAACACTCAGGACACCTTTAAGACCTTCAGCTTCTATGACCCGAGCAAGACTCCGATCATTATCGGCGCAATACTTGCCGTTCTGTTTGCACTGTGCGTCCTCGGCGGCGGCAAGCGCCTTACCAATATAACCGGCATTCTCGTTCCGGTCATGGGCCTTATTTACATAGTCGTATCGCTCATAGTAGTCATCATGAACATCACGAACCTGCCGCTGGTTCTCAAGAACATATTCGTCGCGGCCTTTGACTTTAAGGCAATCTTCGGCGGCTTTGCAGGCTCCTGTATGATGTGGGGCATCAAGCGCGGCCTTTACTCCAACGAAGCCGGTATGGGTTCTGCGCCCAACGCCGCCGCCTCAGCGGACGTATCGCACCCCGTAAAGCAGGGTCTCGTGCAGATGCTGTCCGTTTTTATAGACACGCTGCTCGTGTGTACGGCGACCGCAATGATGTGCATGTGCGCAAACCCCGAGGGACTTGTTGCCGATGCTGCCGGCGCTGCATATGTTCAGCAGTCCATGCAGCTTGCGCTTGGCGATTTCGGCCCGATATTCATTGCCGTGGCAATGAGCTTGTTTGCGTTCACAACGCTCATCGGTAACTATTATTACACCGAGGGCTGCCTGAAGTTCATCCTCAAGCGAACCCCGTCCAAGGCGTTTATGCTCATCTTCCGCCTGATAGCGACAGCGCTGGTGTTTGTCGGAGCGCTGCTGTCGGCAGGTATCGTCTGGGACACCGCAGATATGCTCCAGGCGTTCATGGTCATCATAAATGTTCCCGTTATCATTATCATTGCAAAGCCTGCTCTTGCCGCGCTCAAGGATTACATGAGCCAGCGCAAAGAGGGGAAGGATCCCGTGTTTAAATCCTCAAGCATCGGCCTTGAAGGCAAGACCGAGTGCTGGGAAGACTGACAGACAAATAAAAGACCGGCCCATGCCGGTCTTTTATTTTTGCTCGAAGTATTGTATAATCGCAGCAAAGGAGCTGAGACTATGGATGATTTTGAACGTGCGTGGCGCAGGCAGCTTGCAGCCGAGAAAAAATATATCGACGAGCGCTCGCATCGCAGCGACAGCCGCCTGAACCGCTTTTTGCAGACCAAGGTTCCCGAAAAGCTCAAGGATACGCTCGATACGGGCTTTGCAAAGGCCTTTGAGCTTATCTTCGCAAAGGGAACGGAAGTTATCGAAAAAACCTACAACCGCCGCGATATGGAGCGCAGCAGCCGTGTGCGGCGTATAATAGCGGAAAATAACCCGTCTGAGCGCGCTCTGAACGAGGCCTCACGCGGATCATACTCGCAAAAGCTGAAAAACACGGTCGTATCGGGTGTTTCCGGGATCGGAATGGGGCTAATCGGCGTCGGTATACCGGATATCCCGGTTTTCACGGGAATGCTGCTCAAGAGCCTGTATGAAACTGCGCTCGGCTACGGCTATGATTACGACAGAATGGATGAAAAGTATTTCATCCTGCTGCTGATAGGCGCATCTCTCCGCAGCGGAGACGAGATGAAAGCCGCCGACGAGCGAGTTAACTATTTCATTGAGCACGGCGCAGAGCCTGACGAGGAAACGATGAAGACCGAGGTGAAGATCGCCGCCGAGGGACTGTCGGGCGAGCTTTTGTATATGAAGTTTTTACAGGGAATACCTATCGTCGGCGCTGTGGGAGGAGCGTACGACCCGATATACATTGACCGCATCACACGCTATGCAGCCATGAAATACAACCGCAGATTTCTGCATGATATCAAGAATAAGCACTAAAAAAGCAGACGCAAATGCGTCTGCTTAAATTATTCACTTTTTGCCGGGCTTCGGCTTTCTGACGGTTGAGAAGGGATCCGCGCCGCCGCCGGAGAACATGGTGAAATTTAGGCTTGACTTAACATGGTCTGCCATAGCCTGCTTGGCAAGGTCGGGGATATGCATCTTTATTGCCTCCACGACCGCAACGTGGTTATAAATAACGCTTGGAGACCAGGGATTATCCTCGGAAGAATTGCTGATGAATTTTATCATGGAGGACTGATACATTGTCAGATTGGGGAGCAGCATCTTATAGCACTTCTGGATATACTTGTTGCCGCAGGACTCGACTATAAGGCCGTGGAATGGCATGTCTGTTGCGATCATGCCGTCATAGTCCCTGCGGATAACACAGTCGGCAAATTCACCGGCAAGCCTGTCAAGCTCATTTACGGTGCCGGCATCGGCGCGCTCTGTGCACAGGGCGGCAGCCTCGCATTCGATCGCAGCGCGCACGTCGTAAAGATCTATCATATCTTTAAGGCTCAGATCAATTACAAAGAAACCGCTCGTATCCGGCTTTGAAACAACAAAGCCCTGCTCACACAGATTCATTATTGCTTCGGCGACGGGCGTGCGTGATATGCCGAGGGCGGAGGCAATGCTGTTGACGTTGAGCTTTGTTCCCGGAGCTATGCACAGCGAGACGATCTCGTCATAAAGCATCTGCGAAACGATGTCGCGCAGCTTCGCGCTCGGGTTTGCGTCAAGGTATACCTGAAACTGATCGCGTTTCAATGAAATCAATCCTTTCGTGCTTGATTAGAAGCAAAATATAATATGTCAAATATAAAATGAACTCAAATACATCCGCTATTCTACGGCAGATGCTGCCGAAATTCAAGACCCTGAGTGCATTTTTAATAAAAATTTTAGTAATATTCCCGGCATACAAGCAAATTTCGACAGCGTTATCTGAAATTGTCTGAAAAATCGCGAAGAAATAAGCACCGACGCGATTGCATCGGTGCTTATGTTATCTTATCTGGACTTATTTTTTGCTCTTTATGTACTCGTCAATGCTCTTTGCGCCGGTTTTGCCTGCGCCCATTGCGAGGATAACGGTTGCAGCGCCGGTGACTGCATCGCCGCCTGCGAAAACGCCCTCGCGAGCCGTTGCGCCGCCTTCGTCTGCCTCAATGCCGCCCTTACGGGTGAAGGTCAGACCCTTGGTGGTGTTGCGGATCAGCGGGTTGGGGCTGGTGCCGATGGCGATAACGACAGTGTCAACGTCGAGGATCCAGTTCGAGCCCTCAACGGGAACGGGCTTGCGGCGCCCCTTTTCGTCCGGCTCGCCCAGCTCCTGCTTCTGAAGCTCGATGCCGGTGACGTGGCCGTCCTCGCCGGCGTGGATGGCTACGGGGTTATTGAGCAGTCTGAACTCAATGCCCTCGGCCTCTGCGTGCTCGACCTCTTCCTTACGGGCGGGCAGCTCATCCTTGCCGCGGCGGTAAGCGATGTAAACATGCTCTGCACCCAGACGCTTGGAAACGCGCGCTGCGTCCATTGCGACATTGCCTGCGCCGACGACGCAGACATTGTGGAAGTGCTTTATCGGCGTATCGTAATCATCGCGGTAAGCCTTCATGAGGTTTACACGGGTAAGAAGCTCGTTTGCCGAGTAAACGCCGAGGAGGTTCTCGCCGGGGATGTGCAGGAACTGGGGCAGGCCTGCGCCGGAGCCGATGAACACTGCCTCATAGCCGTCCTCGAACAGCTCGTCAACGGTCTCACTCTTGCCGATGATGGCGTTGTTTATGATCTTAACACCCATGGCCTTGAGGTTCTCGATCTCGGCTGCAACGATCTCCTTGGGCAGACGGAACTGGGGGATACCATAGACCAGAACGCCGCCGGACTTGTGGAATGCCTCAAAGATGGTAACGTCGTAGCCCATCTTGCGCAGATCGCCTGCGCAGGTGAGGCTGGCAGGGCCAGAGCCGACGATCGCGATGCGGTGACCGTTGGATTCGGGAGCCTTGACCTCGTCCTTGACTTCCTTGTTCATGTGGTAGTCGGCGACAAAGCGCTCGAGGCGGCCGATGCCGACGGGCTCGCCCTTGATGCCGCGGATGCACTTCGATTCGCACTGCGTCTCCTGCGGGCAGACGCGGCCGCAGACAGCGGGGAGGGAGGAGGTCTCGTGGATGACCTGATAGGCGCCCTCATAGTCCTTTTCGGTGATCTTCTTGATGAATTCGGGGATCTTGACCTGCACCGGGCAGCCGGAAACGCAGGGATGGTTCTTGCAGTTTAAGCAGCGGGCCGCTTCATCGAGCGCCTGCTCCTCGGTATAGCCGAGCGCGACCTCCAGGAAGTTCTTGTTGCGGACGTTGGGCTCCTGCGAGGGCATTTCGTTCTTCTTCAGACTCATGTTAGGCATATTACTGAACCTCCTTGCTGAACAGGTTGCAGGTCTCTTCGTATTTGTGGCGTTCCCAGTCGAAGTACATCTTGCCGCGCTTGAGACTCTCGTCCCAGTCGACCTTGTGACCGTCGAAGTCCGGGCCGTCCACGCAGGCGAACTTCGTCTCGCCGCCGACGGTGAGGCGGCAGCCACCGCACATGCCGGTGCCGTCGACCATGATCGGGCTCATGGAAACGGTGGTGGGGATGCCGTAGGGCTCGGTGGTCTTGGACACGAATTTCATCATGATGGCAGGGCCGATGGCGAAGATCTCGTCATACTGGTTGCCCGCGTCGATGAGCGCTTTGAGCGCGTCGGTGACAAGACCCTTCTCGCCGTAAGAGCCGTCGTCCGTCATCAGCTTCAGAACGCTCGAAGCCGCGCGGAACTTGTCCTCAAGAATGACGAGGTCCTTATTCTTGAAGCCGACGACCGCGTGGACTTCCGCGCCGCAGTCGTGGAACTTCTTCAAAACGGGGTAAGCGATGGCGCAGCCGACGCCGCCGCCCACGACGCAGACCTTCTTCTTGCCTTCGGTCTCGGTCGGGCGGCCCAGCGGGCCGACAAAGTCCTGAATGTACTCGCCCTCGGCTTTATGTCTGAGCTTTTCGGTGGTGGCGCCGATCGTCTGCACGATGATGGTGACGGTGCCCTTCTCGCGGTCGTAGTCATGGATCGTGATGGGGATGCGTTCGCCGTTTTCATCGACGCGCAGGATGATGAACTGGCCGGGCTCGGCCTTCTTTGCCACCATCGGCGCCTCGATCTCATACAGGATGACGGTCGGCTTGAGCGCTTCTTTTCTGACGATGCGATACATAGCGTAACCTCTTTTCTCCAAATTAGCGTTATGGATATGAAATGATGGGTTGATTATATCATGAAGGATTCCTTGCGTCAATCGGATAGTTCAATATTTTAGATGCAAGTTATCCTGCATTTTTATGGTAGAATGGTGACACGACGGTTTTCCGTCTGCACGACGCCCTCCTCCTTGAGCTTCTTGAGCTCGCGCATCATGGCGCTGCGGTCGGCGCTGATGTACTCTGCCAGCGCGCTGAGGGAAAACGGCAGCGTGATGGTGTCCGACTTTTCCCGCCGCGCAAGCTGCTCGAAGTAGCACAGCAGCTTTTCGCGGATGGAGCGGCGCGAGAGCACCTCCACCCGCTCGCTCAGGCGCAGCGTCTTGGTCGAGAGCAGGCGGAACAGGTTCTGCACCAGAATGCTGTGGTGCAGGCAGGCGTTTTCGCAGCGCTTGGTGATCTGATCATAGTCGAGATAGAGCACGCGGCAGTCCCGCCGACACTCCAAAAAAATCGAGTCGCCGCCCGCGCCGGAGAACGCCAGTACCTCGCCGAACACACCGCCCTCCTCCAGCGTTTCGAGGATCGTGCGGTTGCCGTCGGCGTCCAGCCGGACCAGATCCGCGCTGCCGGAGAGCAGCACGCCCAAATCCAGCATCACCTGGAATAGCAGATCCTCCGGCGTTCTGTCCTCTTTGATGTTGTCCTCAAGGCGGGAGAACAGGCTGACTTCATACTCCGCAGGGTTATAGTAGACCTCTTTCATATTGGAGGTATCGCACTTCAGAACACGGAAACCGGTATCAATGGGAGGATGCTCCTTTGCAAAGTATTCATCAGGAAGATGCCCGAGCCGGTCACATTCTTCTTTGTGTTCCACATAGAAGGTGGTTTGATCCCAT
>ERZ780223.2456-NODE-2456-length-15706-cov-3.216919_pt1 | contig 15706 bp, 10 predicted proteins | sample MGYA00511016_ERZ780223 | MGnify/ENA primary metagenome ERZ780223 (study PRJEB29588, sample SAMEA2159032) | human gut metagenome | biome: human gut; feature: human-associated habitat; material: faeces | place: Denmark | collected 2008/2010 ... | reverse complement strand
ATGCCATCTGATCTCACCATTTAATATGATCGGATAACGGATCAGCTTGTCTGAATCAAGGTTTTCCGCATACATATCTACTGCGGTTATCTGGTGATTATCATATGTGGTATAATAATAGATAGTTATAAAATTAGAAATTGAGGGAGGAGAAAATATGAAAGTAACAAAAGCGGTAATACCTGCGGCAGGGTTCGGAACAAGATTTCTTCCGGCGACTAAGGCAGTGCCGAAAGAAATGCTGCCGATAGTCGATAAGCCGACAATTCAGTATATTGTTGAGGAGGCAATCGCATCGGGCATTGAGGATTTGCTTATAATTACATCACGCGGTAAGGACGCACTTGTAAATCATTTTGATAAGGCATATGAGCTTGAAACGATACTTGAACGTGACGGCAAGCAGGAAATGCTTAATGCTGTTCGTGAAGTGTCGGATAAAATAAACGTTCAGTTTGTACGTCAAAAGGAACAGAAAGGTCTTGGACACGCTGTACTTTGTGCGAAAAGCTTTGTCGGAAACGAGCCTTTTGCGGTAATGCTCGGTGATGATGTGGTTGTGGCGGAAAAGCCGTGTTTGAGTCAGCTTATCGAACAGTTTGACAAATATAATGCGACAGTGCTTGGAGTGCAAAAGGTCGGAATGGATCAAGTTTCAAAGTATGGTATTGTGGACTGCGATAATGTTGAAGGCAGAATGTATAAGCTGAAAGGAATGGTCGAAAAGCCGAAAAAAGAGGACGCACCGTCAGATGTTGCGGTACTCGGCAGATATGTAATCACACCTGCAATATTCGGTTGCCTTGAAAAAACACCTAAGGGTGCAGGCGGCGAAATACAGCTTACCGACGCACTTGTAATGCTTGCAAAGAATGAAGATATGTACGCATATGACTTTGAGGGCAGAAGATATGATATAGGAAGCAAACAGGGATTTTTACAGGCAACAGTCGATTTTGCACTTTCAAGAGATGATTTGAAAGATGAATTTGCGGAATATTTAAAAGAAGTAACAAAAAACTTATAAGTAAAAGGCGATACATTGAAAATGTATCGCTTTTTCTCATACTATGCAGAATCCGAGAAATTAGTTCATTTTCACAAAAAGTGCATAGGCAAGCCGTACAAAGATAGGCTTGCCTGTTTTTTGTCTGGTTATAAATTAAAGTAAAAACATAAAATAAATACTTTGCACGTTCCGGACAATTATTGGATTCTAAGAAAAAAAGACGGTGCACATTGGGGAATGCACCGTCTTTTCTCGTTTAATGAACTCAATTAAGTTCACTAATAGTATAAATTATTACTGTAAAAATTGCAATATAAAGGATAAATCTTCTATATTTAAAAGGTATAAATCGTTTAAAATTGTCATATTGCGTGACAAGACGTGACATTTTTACAAATAATTCATTAATAATGTCACGCATAACGGGGATATATAAAATAACGTGACATTTTTGTATAATTTGTACATCAAACCTCTATGATTTTTGTTTTTAGTTTACCGTTTTCGATTTCAGCCTCTGCATATGTGCCTGTATAACGTATACTTCCCGGGTTTAAAAGTGTGGCTTTGCCTTTGTAATCGGTATAAGGAATGTGCGTGTGACCGAATATTATTAAATCGGGATCATATTTTTCGGCAGCCTTGCGGAGAGTCATAAATTCATATTCGTATTTTACATTCTGTTCGTGACCGTGCGTAATAAATATCTTAACACCGTCTATTGTAACAAGCATATGTGACGGCGTTTTTGAAAAGTAGTCGTTGTTGCCTTTTACATAATATATAGGTATGTTTGGGTATATCGACTCCAAATCTTCCGCGTCACCTGTGTAATCGCCTGCGTGGAAAATCGCACTTACACTGTCGGCTTTTTCGATTATATCTAAACAGCGGTTAATATCGCCGTGAGTATCGGAAAAAATCAAAATTTTTTTCATAATCTAATCCTCTCAATATAAAAAGTATGTATGTAGTATATCATATGCAAACGCAATTTGTCAAAAAATGATGTCGAAATATTTTTATATATCGACAACAGGATTTTACATATTTATCCATAAACAAGTGGTATAATAACCTATATTGCACTTGTAGGAGGAATTAAAAATGAGTCAGCCAGCGGTAAAAAGACAACGGAATACAGAAATGCTCCGAGCACCGTCTGTGAGAGATGTGGGAATGAGTATGCTATTGCTTTTGGCAGGACGAGCGTCTGTTTTGGGACTTTTTCCGTTCGGAGTGGCTTTTTTTGCTTCTTGCTTTGATAAAAGTATTGCGTATCTTGGTATAACTGTGCTTTCGATTGCACTTATGACGTCGGCAGGCAGTGCGGTGCTTACAAAATATCTTGTTGCGGCACTGTTGTTTTGGATATATACACGTTTCAGAAATAAGGAAAATCTTGTGCTTGACGCGGCGTGCGTGGGCGGTGCGGTTATGGTCGGCGGATTTGTTTTTCTTATATATACATATGTCGGAGCATACGATATACTTATGCTTTTTGTTGAGGCGATAGTCACTTCACTCATGTATATAATATTCAAAAAAGCACACGGATTGATTGCAAACCGCAAAAAACGCACGCAGACCGCACAGGACGAGCTTATCAGTATTTCTGTAAGCGTGGGTGTTTTTATAACGGGACTTTCGGGAATTGTGTTTCCGTATAATATCAGTCTTGCCAATATAGTTTCCGTATATGCGGTACTTTGCATTGCACTTCACGGCGGTATTGCGGCGGCGGGCAGCGGGGGACTTTGTATAGGGTTTATGTCGGCAATGTCGTCACCGTCGGCGGTTGTGACAATGGGTATTTTCGGTATAAGTGCATTGTTCGGAAATTTGCTGAAATCGTTCGGACGTTTCGGAGTTGCGTTGGGATTCTTGGGCGGCAGTGCGGTGGCACTTTTGTATGCGGGAAGTGCATCGTCTTTGCCTGTGACGATTATCGAAACAGCGATAGGGGCGGTGCTTTTTGTACTAACACCGAATAAAGTTCAAGGGTATATAAAATCTTTTTTTGCAAGGTCGTTAAAGCTTGAAACGGTGAGTGCGGACGTAAGAGTTAAAGAGTATTTGTCTATGCAGCTTGAAAAATCGGCAAAGGCATTTAAGAGTTTGGAGGAGTGTTTTTCAAATGCTTCGGAGAAAAGACTGAAATCATATAATAAAGATGTTGCTACGCTTTTTGATGAGGTTGCGGACAGAGTGTGTGAGGGGTGTCCGAATGCGGTTAAATGCTGGCAGTCCGACTTTACACGCACATATCGCAGTATAATGCTGTTGCTTGATACGATTGAAACAAGGGGGATATTGGAGTTTACATCAGTACCGAACAGCTTTAAGGATAAATGCTTACGACCTGATTTGTTCGTTGTGGAGTTTAATCACGTCTATGAACTGTATAAGAAAAACCTTGTACGGACGGGTGAGGCGGTTACAAGCCGTGACTTGGTTGCAAGACAGTATAAAGAAATGTCAAGCCTTATGGACACAATGGCGGAAAATATATGTTCCGGCTTTACGTTCAGAGAGGATTTGGAGGAAACACTTATTGCCGAGCTTGACAAAGTCGGAATTATGGCATTTGAAATAAGCGTTATTGAAAGCAGTCACGGAAAAATGGAGGTATATCTCGGAACGTCTAAGGGTACGGAAGTAGGGAAGATTGAAAACGTGATTGAAAGCGTTGTCGAAACACCTATGGGCTATGAATGTGACAGTGCGAACGGACTTATGAAATTTGTGTCACGCGCAAAATTTACCGCAGATATTGCGATAAGACAGATAAGCCGAGATTTCAGCGAAGTGTCGGGCGACAGTATAGATACGTTTGTGACGGAGGATTATAAACAGTATGTGATTTTGTCGGACGGTATGGGCAGCGGTAAAAGGGCAATGTTTGAGAGTCATATAACACTGAAATTGTTGAGAGAATTTTTGCAGTCGGGGTTTGGCGTGAAAACGTCTATAGATATGATAAATTCGGCACTCTGTTTAAAACTTGACTATGAGTGTTTTTCTACCGTGGACCTGCTATGTATAGACCTTATGACAGGTATATGTGAGTTTTTCAAAATCGGCGGTTCGGAGAGTATTGTACTTCACGGTCCGAATGTTGAAACGGTGTTTTCTGTATCGTTGCCTGTCGGTATGCTGCCTGATATAAAGGTACAGGGACAAGCCAAACGCCTTGATGACGGCGATATAATAATAATGATGTCGGACGGAATAAGCGAAGCGGGATTTGGTACTGTCCGTACAGATTGGCTGAAAAAAGAAATAAAAATGCCGTTTGACACTATGGACGAAATGGCACAATCCGTAATTGAAAATGCAGTCAAAAAAAGCCGTGACGCAGTAATCGACGATATGACCGTTGCGACAATAAGGTTGATAAGAAACTAAAAAAGACAATATTTGAAAAATATATTGCAATTCCTACCAAGATATGATAAGCTATATATGTAAAAATTTATATGTGGGAGGCAATTATTTTATGAGAGAGAAAATTTTAAGTATGATTTTGGCACTGTCAATGCTGTGTGCATTTGTGCCGATGACGGCAAGTGCGGAAACGTATGAGAACTATTTGGAATATTGGGTAAATGAAGATAATACGGTTACGATTTCAAAATGTGCCAAGGAAGTGGCGGAAGTAAATATACCAAGTGAAATTGAGGGAGCAACGGTAACTGAGATTGATGGCGATGCGTTTTTTAAATGTGTGGATTTGAAGAAAGTAACAATCCCGTCAACCGTAACTTCAATAGGGTACGATACATTTTTGGGCTGTACAAGCCTTGAAAATATAGTTGTCGATTCTGAAAACAAAAATTATATTTCAAAGGACGGAGTACTTTTTAACAAGAGTAAAACAGAACTTATTCAATATCCTGCTGCAAAAAGTGGTGTAAGCTATACAATTCCGTCAAGTGTTTCGAAAATTGACGGTTGTGCTTTTAAGTATACACAAAATGTTAATACTATAAATGTTCCGCAACAAACAACATCAATAGCAGCGGGTGCATTCAGTAACAGCGTTAATTTGGAAGCGATAAACGTTGATGAAAACAACCTATATTACACTTCTGACAACGGAGTGCTTTTTAATAAAGATAAATCAGAACTTGTTGCATATCCTGCGGAAAAAAGCGATACAAGCTATACAGTTCCTGAAAGCGTGACATATATACAGGCACAGGCATTTTATGGTTGTACAAACTTGACTTCGGTTTCTCTTACAGATAATATTTATGATATGGGCAGTTCTGTATTTTCCGGCTGTACAAATTTGACGGAAGTGGTATTGTCTGAGAATCTAAGTTGGATTCAGGGTTCGACATTTTCAAATTGTACAAGCCTAAAGAGTGTAAAAATTCCAAGTGATGTAGATACAATATATTCTTCTGCTTTCAGCGGTTGTGCAAGTCTGGAAAGTATAACAATACCTAAAAGTGTTGATTTGATTGAACAGTATGCGTTTTATGATTGTAACAGCTTAAAAGATATATACTATTTTGGTACCGAAACACAATGGAATAAAATTGATATAGAAGAAAACAGCGCAGGTGACGGCAACGGCGCGTTGAAAAACGCAACAATTCATTATAATAAAACAATCGAGCCGTTTACTTACAATTTTAGTACCGACGGAAAATCTGTGGTTATTGTTAAGTGTGACAAATCTGTCAGCGAAGCTACTATACCGAGTGAAATTGAAGGCTTGCCGGTTACGGTGATAGATGACAATGCATTTAATTCTTGCAGCAATTTAGCAAATATAAACATACCTGAAAGTGTTGAACGTATAGGCGTCGGTGCTTTTTATTCGAGCGGAGTAGTCAATGTTACAATGACGGATAATGTTAAAAGCATAGGAGAGGAAGCTTTTAGCTGGTGCAACAAGTTGGAAAGCATAAAGCTGTCTGAAAATATCGACAAAATAGAAGAAAATATGTTTTACGAATGTGAAAGTTTGACAAGTATTGACATACCGAATAAGGTTAAGTCGATAGGGATGAGTGCATTTGCCTTCTGTACAAACTTAACCACTGTAACGATGGGTAAAAATATAAATAAAATTGCAAAAAATGCTTTTAGTGATTGTTATAGTATTACCAATGTGTATTACGCAGGTACGGAGGAAGAGTGGAGTAAGATTGTGTTGGTCGGAAATACATATCTTACAAACGCAACAATCCATTATAACGGAATACCTACGGATATGACTATGACAACGGTAGAAGTTACAAAAACAGAAAACGACACATCATATGATTTTGATATATCCGCACAAATGAAGTACGGCGACTGCTATGTATATGCGGCAATGTATGATGAAAACGGCGTTATGATTGGAATTGACAGAGTACCGCTTTCGATGAAAGACGATACAAAAATTTCTCTTGACAAAAAGGATAATGCCAAGAACGTGAATATATTTGTATTGTCATCACAATTACAACCTATTTCGGAAAAGAAAACAGTAAAATTAGTAGAAGAATAAGTATAAAAAAATGGCACGAAAGTGCCATTTTTTTATACCAACTTTTTATTAATCCACTTACCCGAATAGTATCGGATAACGGGTACTGACGCACCCATTGCCCAGGCGAGCGGAGTAGCAATCCAAATACCTGTTGAGCCGAGCGGGCGAACAAGTATATATGCAAAAATAATTCTTCCTATAAGTTCAAGTATACCTGCGACTGCGGAGGTATTAACATCGCCCGCACCGCGAAGAACGTTTAAATATGTTCTCATAACCGCCGCAACTATATACGCAACACATACGATAGTAAGGTACTTGCTTCCTATTGCGATAGCCTCTGCGGCTTGTGTTTTGTCAAGGAACAAGCCAAGCAGTTGATTACGGAACAATACAATTCCGGCAGCAATCACTATACATATACCGATAAGTGACGCAAGTGTTTGATACATACCCTTTTTTATTCTGTCCATCTGATTTGCACCGATGTTTTGACCCGAGAAAACCGACAATGCCGAGCCGACCGATACAATCGGTGCGATTGCGATTGAGTCGATTTTTACGGCGGCGGTATAGCCTGCCATAGTCATTGCACCGAATGAGTTTACAAGACGTTGCACGCTCATTGTGCCGAGTGAAATCAGACAGCTTTCAAGTGCCGACGGTATTCCTGTTTGGAAAATCCGCTTGATTGCACGTTTTGTTGTTTGGAAGTTTATGCCCTCAAGATTAAGCTGTCTGCGGTGTCTTACCATATGTATAATACAATAAATCGCACTGATAATCTGTGCGATAACAGTCGCAACTGCCGCACCGACAACACCTGTTTTAAACACAACAACGAACAACAAGTCGAAAACTACATTTAATACAGAAGAAAGTATAAGTGCGTAAAGCGGTGTACGGCTGTCACCAAGACTTCTGAGTATTGCGCTTGACGCGTTATACATAGCCGTACCGATTGTGAATGCGAATATTACGTTTATGTATGCGACCGCCTCGTCGATTACGTTATCGGGTGTGTTCAGAAACGATAAAATCGGCCGTGAAAACACAACTCCGGCAACTGACGTAACCACCGCCAAAATTCCCACTATGTAAATAAGTCCCGTAACTGTTTTTCTCAGTTCGTCAAAATTCCTTGAACCGAAACACTGCGCTATAATAATTCCCGCACCGCTCGTAAGTCCCATCATAAGACAAATCATAACTCCGACAATTGTACCTGTCGAACCTACCGCCGCAAGAGATTCAGCCCCCACAAACTTACCGACAATCGCCGCGTCAACAAAGTTATACACCTGTTGAAAGATATTTCCGATCAGCATCGGAACTGAAAAAGAAATTATCAATTTTAACGGATTTCCTTTAGTCATATCGCTTATCATTTCACAATACACCGCCCCTCGTTTTAATAACTTATGACATTATAGTCTATTAAATTCATAAAGTCAATAAGGTTGAAAAATTTATTTTTATTTGTTATAATATTGTTAAAAAAGACAAGGGGGTCTTAAAATTGAAAGTGTTGTTGTTATCCGTAAAAGCCGGTTACGGACATCATTCTACGGCTAAGGCTATTATGGAATATTTCGAGGAGAACGGACATCAATGTCATATGCTTGATATATTCGACTATGTAAATCATCGTTTGGGAAATTCAATACAGGACGGATACTTGCTTTCGACAAAGTACCTTGCAAAGACGTATGCGAAGGCTTACGGCAAACTTACGCAAAAGGACGAGCCGTATGACCGTAATTCGCTTGTATCGATATTTTCGCGATTTGTTTCAAAGAAACTTGAAAAGTTCGTTGCTGAATATAATCCCGATTTGATAATCGGTACGCATAGCTATGCCGGAGTGTGTATAAGCATACTTGCCGACCGTGCGGCTTTTGACTGTCCGTCTGTCGGAATAGTAACCGATTTCACCGTACATCCGTTTTGGGAAAGTACGTTCCTTGACTATTACGTAATTCCGGATGAACTTTTGGAACACGAAATGCAGAAAAAAGGTATAGCGAAAAAGAAACTTTTGCCTTTCGGTATACCGATAAGAGAACAGTTTGTAAAGAAAAACGACCCTATTGAGGCACGAAAAAAACTCGGGATTGAAAATATTCCCACTATACTTATAATGATGGGTTCAATGGGGTACGGAAATATAAAAAAGATTTTGGCACAAATAGATACATATCCGAAAGATTTTCAAGTGCTGTGCGTTTGCGGTACGAATAAGAAAATAAAAAGCGTAGTTGATGAATGTGAGTGGAATAAAAAAATATATTCATACGGATTTGTCGATAATGTTGACGTAATGATGGATGCCGCCGACTTTATAATAACAAAGCCGGGCGGACTTACAACATCAGAATCGCTTGCAAAAGGATTGCCGATGATAACAATGAATCCGCTTCCAGGACAAGAGGACAGAAACCTTAATTTCCTTGTGAATAATGGTGCGGCAATTATGGTAAACGACACTTATCCGATTTCAGAGGCGATAAATCAAATGTTTGCTTGTCCTTGGCGTGTTGCAATGATGGAGGAAAGCGTAAGGCATCTCGGTAAACCGAATGCAACGGCTGACCTTTATAATTTCTGCTGTGCAAAGGTTTTGGCAAAATCAACGCTTATTTGAAATTCTTTGTGATTTAGGTAATTTAATATGCCTGCGTCAGTTTTAAAATCGAATATAAGCTTGTAACTTGCAAGATTCATACCTCCGCTGTGTCGTGAGCCGTACTTCGTATCTCCGTACAGCGGATTTCCTATATGCGAAAACTGTGCTCTGATTTGGTGTGTGCGTCCTGTTTCAAGCTCGACTTCAACAAGTGAAGTGTCTTTTTTTTCGGCAATAACATTATATTTTGTGCCGATTTTCTTTGAATTTTCTTCATGATAATCTGAAACCGTAACTTTTTTGTCACCGCGTGTAAGATATGCGGTAAGGTGACCGCTTTTTTTTAAATGACCTTCGACAATGCAAAGATATATTTTTTTAATTTCGCGACTGCGGATTTTTTCGTTGATTATACGAAGTGCGGCGGCATTTTTCGCACCGATTATTATACCTGATGTGTTTCTGTCAAGGCGGTTGCAGAATGACGGCGAAAAGCTGTGTTCGTTTTCGGGATTGTATTCGCCTTTTTTGTAAAGATAACTCTGCATTCTTTCAAGAAGCGTATCCTTTGTGCCTTTATCGTCCGAATGGACTACAACACCGCTTTCTTTATTAATAAGTATAATATTTTCGTCTTCATATACAACGTCAATATCGGAATTGCCTGCTTTAAAGCTTGATTTGTTTTCGTAAAATTCGTCTTTAAAAAATAACTTCAACACATCACCGTTTTGGAGCATATATTTGCCGTCTTTAATGTGTTTGCCGTTTACTCTGACACAATTTTTTCTAAGACTTTTATATAACATACTCTGTGGCATATTGACAAGATATTTTGTAAGAAACTTGTCAAGTCGTTGCCCTGCGTCGTTTTGATTTATCGTGATTTCCCTCATTTGTTACCTCGATTGATATTTTATTTGTAAACATTTATTTTTGATATTGTATCATAAAAAAAATTGTGTTACAATATAGTTTGCATAAATATTTTATATGAATAAAAATTGTATTCAAATTTCGGAAGGAGAAAAAATATGGGAATTTTCGGCGGCGGTTATGATAAACCGGGTAAGGGAGTAGATAAGAACGAACCTAAAAAGAAAGGCTTTTTCTTGTTTTTTGATATTGTGATACGTAAGTTCACTAAATTTTTGGGTGCGAACTGTCTTTATGCGATAACGAGTATTATATGGATTGCGATTTTATATATTTTCGGCGGTATAGTTTTGAGCAGTACGCATATCGTTCAGAATGTTTCAGACACTATTATTTCGCTTGGTACGGAATCAAGTGCGGAAAATGTGCAGGGAAGTATTATGATACTTATTCAGCTTGCTTTTTCAATCGGTGTGTTCACGTTTTGGGGTTCAGGTCCTGCAACGGCGGCTTATTCGTATATAACAAGATGTTTCACACGCGGTGAACATACTTGGGTTTTGAGTGACGGTGCGGACAAGTTTAAGGAAAACTTTAAACAGGGTATGGTAGTTGTGCTGATTGACGCGGTTTTGCTTGTGTTCGGACTTAATGCAATTCTTTTCTATCATTCGCTTTACGTTTCAACAGGCAGTATGCTTTGGATGATGTTGCTGTATGTTATGATACTTGTACTTGTTGTTTATACAATGATGCACCCGTATTTGTATCAAATTATGGTTACATTTGAATGTGGAATCGGCTCGCTTTATAAAAATGCGTTGCTTATAACACTTGCAAAATTACCGGGTAACTTTTTTACAACGCTTATAGGAGTACTTATATACGGTGCGTTGTTTACATTCGTTAATCCGCTTGCAGCGGCAATTATAGTAGTAGTTATCGGACTTTGCGTTACTTGCTATCCACCGCAATTTTATGCCGCAAGAGTAATTGAACGCTCAATATTAAAGGATATGAAAGAAAAACAGCCTAAGGTTGAATATATCGGGGAGGAAGAATAATGGTTTTAGGTGAATATGATGTTGCCGTAATCGGAGGCGGTCACGCAGGCTGTGAGGCGGCTTTGGCGGCGGCAAGATTGGGTATGAAAACGGTTATGTTTTCAATAAGCCTTGACGCAATAGGAAATCTTCCTTGTAACCCAAGTATAGGAGGTACGGCGAAAGGTCACCTTGTTCGTGAACTTGACGCACTCGGCGGTGAAATGGGTAAAGCGGCGGACGCTTCGTTTATACAGTCGAAAATGCTTAATAAAGGCAAAGGCCCTGCCGTACATTCGCTCAGAGCACAGATTGACAGAAAAAAGTATCACGTTGAAATGAAAAAACGTGTTGAAAATCAAGAGAATTTACAGGTTAAACAAGCGGAAATCGTAAATGTAATTACCGATGAAGATAATAATGTAACGGAAGTTGTAACACATACAGGCGTTGAATATAAGGTAAAAGCGGTTATTATTGCCAGCGGAACTTATTTAAAGGGTAAAATTCTTATCGGAAGTTATTCGCGTGAAAGCGGTCCAGACGGAATGTTTCCCGCAAATGAACTTTCGGAAAATCTTCGCAGATTGGGTATTGAATTAAAGCGATTTAAAACAGGTACTCCAGCAAGAGTGCACGCGGATACACTTGACTACAGTAAGATGGAGCTTGAGGAGGGTGACGAAAAAATCGTGCCGTTCTCGTTTGAAACGGAGAATGTCGGCAAAAATCTTGTTCCTTGCTACCTTGTGTATACAAATGAAAAAACTCATCAAATTATACATGACAATCTCGGTCGTTCGGCAATGTACGGCGGTATGGTTGAGGGTATAGGTCCGCGATACTGTCCGTCTATCGAAGATAAGGTTGTGCGTTTTTCGGAAAAGCCAAGACATCAGCTTTTTATGGAGCCTATGGGAATTGATACAAAGGAAGTATATGCACAAGGCTTTTCAACGAGTATGCCTGAGGACGTACAGCTTGAAATGTATCGAAGTGTTGAGGGACTTGAAAATGTTGAGATTATGCGTCCTGCATATGCAATAGAATATGATTGCTGTGATCCGACTCAACTGTATGCAACGTTGGAGTTTAAGAATGTGCATGGACTTTACGGTGCAGGACAGTTTAACGGTACGTCCGGCTATGAGGAGGCGGCGTCACAAGGACTTATTGCCGGAATTAATGCGGCATTGAAACTTAAAAACGAAGAACCGCTTACATTAAAACGTTCGGACGGATATATCGGAACACTTATAGATGACCTTATAACAAAGGGTACAAACGAGCCGTACCGAATGATGACATCACGTTCGGAATACCGTTTGCTTTTAAGACAGGATAACGCAGATGAAAGACTTACTCCGTTCGGATATAAAATCGGTCTTATATCGGAAGAAAGATATAAAAAGTTCCTTGAAAAAATGAATATGATTGAAAATGAAATTAAGCGTGTCACATCGGTTATAGTACCGCCGAAAGACGCAAATCCGCTTTTGGAACAGTATAATTCGACTGCCGTTAAGACGGGAATACGTCTTAGCGATATGATAAAACGTCCAGAACTTGATTATGAAAAACTTGCACCTGTCGACCATAACCGTCTGACACTTCCGGACGCAGTTTGTGAACAGGTTGAAATTAAACTAAAGTATGACGGCTATATAAAAAGACAGATAGCACAGGTTGAGCAGTTCAAGAAAATGGAGGAAAAACTTCTTCCCGAAAATCAAGATTATTCTGATATACACGGCTTGCGTTTAGAGGCAAGACAAAAATTGAATAAGATACAGCCAAAGTCACTCGGACAAGCGTCAAGAATTTCCGGTGTTTCACCGTCCGATATGTCGGTATTGATTGTATGGTTGGAATCACAAAAAAGATAACAAATAAAAAATGTGTGTCATTTGATATGACACACATTTTTAGATAGTAGGCAAAACAGTTATGGTTTTGCCTACTTTATTTTTGGGAGTTTGAGGTGCAACCTCATTAAAAATCATTTCTGGCGACCTGTGCGGCAGAAATGACTTAAAATCTAAAGTTTCGACTTTGGAGGAACTTTATGATTTTTTCTCAAAAAAATACTCAAAAATTACATCGAAGATGTGATTTTTGGAGCTGTCGACATTTTGTCGACAGGCTCACTACTCATTATCATTTACCATATGATTAATTCTTGCGGGGATTTCGTTTGTTACTATGAAGTCCACACCGTAATCAATGTATTTTTGTGCTGTTTCCGTGTCGTCAACGGACCATACACCGCAGAAAATATTTTGTTGATGGAGTATATCTATTGCGGCTTGATCCACTTGCGGATAGTTATACAAAATACCTCTGTTTTCGGATATTTCCGTAATACGTTCAAGATTATCCGTATACGGTGCAGGAGTGTAACCGATTGTCATAACAGGGATAATACTGTTTCTTGCACGAATTTCTTTTACATCATCAATCGCACCTGTGATTATACAATGCGTTTCAAGTCCGCTTGCTATGATTGTGTTTAGAAATGCATCGTAATTGGTGATATTTTTGATTTCGATAATCGGTACATTTCCGTATGTACTGCATATCGAAAGGTATTCTTCAAGAGTAGGTATTTTTAAGTTTTCGTTTGTGTTGAGATAATTTCCGTAGTCAATTTGGAACTGACTTAAATCGTCAAGCGTGTAGTCGGAAATAGCTCCCGAACCGTTTGTTGTTCTGTCAAGAGTGTCATCGTGCATACAGACGAATTGACCGTCACTTGTTTCGCAAATATCCGTTTCGATACCCCAAAAACCAATTTTACCGGCAAGCTCAAACGCCGGAATACTGTTTTCGGGCGCATAGTTTGAATATCCTCTGTGTGCGACAAAACGTTCCGTGCTGCCGCCTGAAAATACGGTTGATGTACCGCTTTCGGCTTGCTGTGCACTCGCCGGAGTGGCGATTGCGTCATTATTATCGGAAGAAGGAAAGAATTTTAACATAACAGCAGACACGGCAAAAAGAAGTACGGTAAGTATCCATAATTTGCGTCGTACATTGTACATATTAAAAACCTCCTTTCACGTCTGCTCGTTTATTTAGAATAATGATTTTATACCTATTATAATAAGAATAATTCCGCCGAGTATTTCTGCTTTGTCGCCAAGTTTCTCACCTGCTTTTGTACCGACAAATAATGCGATAAGACTTAGAACGAATGTAGTTACCGCAATAATCGGTGCGGACTGCCATATGTTTGCACTGTTTGCGGCAAACGAAACACCTACGGCGAATGCGTCAATGCTTGTTGCAACTGCTTGAACAAGTAATATCCAAAGCGTGAGCTTTTTCGGCTCGGTCTCTTCGTCTTTGGCAAGCCCCTCACGAATCATATTAATACCGATTATACCGAGAATAAGCAGTGAAATCGGTCCTGACCATTTTTCAATAAACGATGCGAAAAGACTTCCGAGAAAGAACCCTAAAATCGGCATTATTCCCTGAAAAAGCCCGAACAAAATCGGCATTGAAAGTTTTCTCAGCCCTGTCATATTCGTATAGACCATTGAACTTGCGATACAGACCGCAAAAGCGTCCATACTTAGTGCTATACCGATAAGCACTATTTCTGAAATTGACATTATGTATTCCCCCATAATTTAGCTTTGAATTTATATTATACTATATATTCTGCCTTTAATCAAGGCAATATTCAACAAAAAACTCGAAAAACACATAAAAAAAGCCGAGTTAATCGAATTAATCGGCTTTTTTTATGTGTTTGTAATTTTTAGTTTGTACGGATAACAACGGTTTGAGTATCTCCGTCCCAGTCAACATCAAAGCCTATCATATCGGCGATGTCACGGATTTTGAAGTAAGTATTTCCGTTTATGTTGTAAGAAAGGACTTCTTTTTCTTCGCCGTCCACATAAACAGGGGCGGTGTTTTGGTCAACGTTAAGTGCGGCTGAATGGTCGCTGTTAAGCTCGCCGCCTACTATTGTGTATTTAACTCCCGTTGAAATTGCGATAGCACTCAAATTCTCGTCCCACGCAACGTCAAAACGTGCGTTTGTTGTACGAAGTACCATTGCAATATCACGAATTTTATAATAGTTTGAGTCGTTTACGGAATAACCCGATACTTCAACATCTACACCGTTTACGGATAGTTTTGCATTTGAATTTGTTGCGGTAAGCGTGTTGATACCCTCGTATCTGTCAACGAAATCCTTGATTTTTGCTCTGTTCGGATAACCGTTTGTCAAAAAGTCATTGCCGTACATATCAACGTAAGGAACGGTTTGATATGAGCTTACATATGATTTAAGTATTTTTTCTGTTGAGAAAGTCTGACCGTCAAACATAAGCTTGTAGAAGTTGATAACCGAAGAATAGCGCGGTACTTCACGACCGACAAATATGTATCTTCCGCCGTCTTGGTATACGGTGATGTCTGAAAGGCAAGTACCGATAATGTTGTTAGGAACGTCAATATTTGAAATTGTATTGCCTTTCATAGTGAACGCGGCTGAAATACCTCCGTCCATACCGTCACGCATAACGAATGCCTCCGGTATACCGTTTCTGTCAAGATCGGTAAGAACTACTTGATTGTATGACGGATCTGAGGACATAATTTTCATAAGACGTGTAACGAACGCTTCACGCCAACTCTCTGCC
>ERZ780223.2454-NODE-2454-length-15748-cov-11.885936_pt1 | contig 15748 bp, 10 predicted proteins | sample MGYA00511016_ERZ780223 | MGnify/ENA primary metagenome ERZ780223 (study PRJEB29588, sample SAMEA2159032) | human gut metagenome | biome: human gut; feature: human-associated habitat; material: faeces | place: Denmark | collected 2008/2010 ... | reverse complement strand
GCCGGATCCAGCCGTTTCATGGGGCCGGTCTGCTCAGTGTCATATCCGTCGATGTCGACCGCAAAGCCGCCTTCGTAAAGCGATTGAACAAAGCGCTGATGTTTCGGCGTCAGCCAGTTTTTGCCGCGGAAAACCAGTACCGGCTTGCCCGAACCGCAGGCTTCGCAGGCCATGGATACGGAGTCTCCGGTAACGATGATGCGGTCGGCACAGGCGTAAAAGCCCATGATCGGGTTGTCTTTTTTCTCGCCCCACAAATAAGTGTAAGCGGGGATATGGCCGATTTTCTTCATGATGATGTCTTCCGCCTCTTTGCCGGTGCGCCGCGACGAAGTGATCAGAATCGAACCGCTGACCTGATTGTGCACGTTCAAAATCGCGTCGGCCAGCATTTCCGCGTTTTCGGCGGTAAACGGTTTTTTCTTGATCGCGCCGCCGACCAGCACCGCCGTCAGCGGTTTGGGCAGCTTGGCAAATTCGGTTTCCCATTTGGCGCGGGCTTCTTCAAGCGCCTTTTCCGAAACGCGGTGGGCGCAGCCGGTGATGTAGAACAGGTTGTCGCCTTCCGCTTTGCCGCGGTCGTGTTCGGGGATGATTACCAGGTCAATGTCTTTTAAGCCGAATTTGCCCGGGAACATCAGCTGGATAATCTTGGTTTTGCCTTTGGAGGCCTTTTTCAGCCACAGCGCAATCGGCGCGGTCCGCCGGCTGATCGACAGCACGGCGTCGGGGAAGGGTTCGTTTTTGAGCGACGAACTTTCCTTGCGGTTGACGCCGATCAGGGTTTTGCCGCGAAGCATGTTCGGCAGAGCCGCCAGCCGGTTATATACGATCTTTTTTTCGATAATTTCAAATTCGTCCTCAATGACGGGGAAAATTCCCTTGGCCTGGCCGACGCTGCCGGCCCGGTCGTCCATAAGTGCCCAGATAGTTTTTTTCATGTTTGATAACTCTAATATTTTTATGGTAAAACGATTCGTTTCCCATTATATTATCTATGTTGATTAACACAATCTTTTTTTAACCGATCCGGAGGCCGCAATGAAAAAATTTGCCTTTTTGATAACCGCAGTGATGATTGGTTTTGCCGGTGCCGCAAACGCCCAGATGGCCGCCACCCGCGATGCCCAGTATATTGCCGTGCTGCGCGCGGTGGTCAACTACAAGATTGACGACGAGGAAAACATCCGCAACATCGAACGCCTGCGCGAAGACCGCCGGTTTAACGAAAAAGTGCAGAAAATGCTCGACAAGCTGAGCAACAACCGCAGCAAAAACACCACCAACCGGAAAGTTTTGCAGATTTTGGAACAGGCGGGAAAAGATTTGTATAACCTTTTGGATTAAGCATTGTTTAACCAAGCGGTGCTAAAGTCTGAAAAAAGGTTTAACCAGATGGGGAAGAAAATGAAAAAGTTTACATATGCCATGTTGGGTGCGGTTTTGCTGCTTGCCGGGTGCCGGTATCACGAGTTTTATTACGACGAAGAAGCTCTGAACGCCGAAAACAACGCCGCGGCGGAAAGCTCTGTCTTAGCCGCCGAAACGACGGTAACCGCAATCCCCGTCAATGATCCCGCGGCTTCGGCGGCGGAAGCAGCAGGTGCAGCGCTTCGCCGCGCAGGCTGCCGCCAACGCGCACGGGGGTCAGTTGGAAGCCGGAAAACGGCACATTCAGCGCATTCATAAGCTGCGCGGCGCTTGCCGAAGCCCCGTCTCCTGTCAGGTACAGCTGCTGCATCGGACGATTCCTCCATCATGGTCTTTTCGGGCACTAATTGACGGATTTTCTCTATGCTTTATTGTACCCGTTCGCATTCGTTTTGTCAAGCAGTGCATTTTTCCGCCGTATTTTCCGCGTGGGCAAAAAAACCGGAAAAGTACGGAAATGCAAGGCTTTCAGCAGGATTTCCGCCGTTCAAAGTCGAATATCTTCCCTGTGCGTTTTCAAGCGCTGGAGAATTGTAAATAATCCGCCTGTTTGCTTGACACCGCCCTCGATTTGTAATACAATGTTAATAAACCATCTTTGCGCCTTGGCGCACGAACTTTGAGGTGAACCATTGATGAAGCACAGCTGGCATTGGATGCGGACTCTCCTGACGCTGACCCTCGTGCTGACGCTCTGCGGGCTGACTCCCGCCGCCGTCCCCGACGTGGGCTATGCGGAATCTGCTGCGGAAGGAACGACCGCCGTCGCCGCATATGGCATGGCAACGGCGGATGATGTTATCGTCCGCAAGCAGCCGTCCACGAGCGCGAACTACTGGTTCCGCATCAATACGGGATTCGTCTGCGAAATCCTTGATACCGTCGTTCGCGGCGACACAACGTGGTATAAGGTCAACAGCACGCATCCGACCCCCAATGGGCGCACCTACATCGGCTATGTGCGCGCGTCGTTCTTCCGTCCGCTGACGGCGGAGGAAACAGAGGCGTACCTTGCCAGCGGCCGCGTGAATGTGACGGCGACCCCTGCCCCCGCGCAGACACCCGCGCTCACGCTTCAGCCTTCGGCGGATGATGCTCTCGTGACCGCCACGCCTGCCAGCGGCAGCGATTTTCCGTTCGATACCAGCATCATGGGCGGTACAACGTCGACCCCGCTTGTCTCGATGATAACGCCCACCCCGACGACCTCTCAAGTCACTTACGGTACAGGTGAAATCACCGCCAGCGGCACGAACTTCCGCGTTGCGCCAAGCCTGAGCGCTGGGGTCATCGGCAAGCTGAACAGCGGTACGGTGGTGACGCTGCTTACCATTCCGGATACAATTGACGAAAATCACTGGTATCAGATTCGCTACAACGGACAGGAAGGCTATATCCAGTCCAACTTTATCCGTGTGCTGACCGCGGCGGTGACGGCGACACCTCAGCCGTCCGTCTACGGCACGGTGAAGCTGCTGTATGACTCCGCGAACCTGCGCGACGCGCCCAACGGCACGACCCGCGCGCTCTGGCAGGGAAAAGGCTCGACGCTCTCCGTCGCTGGGGTTTCGCAGGATAAGGGCGGCTTCACCTGGTATCCGGTGTATTACGGCACGGACAACACAGTCTATTATGTCCGCTCGGACGTGGTGGAATACACGGCGGGCAGCGGCGTCATCAACACGCCCACGCCTACGCCGGCATCCGGCAGCGCTTACGGCTACGTCATCACCACGGCGGCAGGCGTCAACCTGCGCCTGAGCGCGGGCGGCGAAGTCATCGTGCAGGTTCCGCGCAATGTTGTGCTGACCTGCATCGGCGCGCCTGTCCAGACCTCTGGCAGCAGCTATCTGTGGTATTACGTCCGCTACAACAATCTGGCGGGATACATCCGCGGCGACTTCGTGCGCGTGTGCGACCAGAACGGCAATCCGCTGGGTGAAGCGACCGCTGCGCCTTCCGTTACCGCGACCCCTGTGGTCTATTCCGGCTATGTCAAGCTGACGAAAACCGGTGTCAACCTGCGTGTTTCCCCCGCGGGCAGGTCGCAGGGACAGTATGACATCGGGCTGATTCTCCCCATTGCGGGTGCAACGGTGTCCTCCGGGCGCTACCAGTGGTTCTGCGTCCGCACGCCCGATGGCAAGACCGGCTATGTGCGCTCCGACTGCGCCGTGCCGTGCGACCTGAACGGCAATCAGGTGACGGTCACGCCGACGCCCGCGCCGACCACGACCACGAGCATCAGCACCTACGGCTATATTCAAATTACCAAGCCCAGCACGAATCTGCGCCGCACCATCGGCGGTGAAACCATCCACCAGCTGGCGAAAGAGTCTGTCTGGCCGCTGATTGGCACAGTTATCACCACGAATGGTGTGACGTGGTATCCCGTCTCAGCGGACGGTTACACGGGCTTTGTGCGCGGCGACTGCGCCTACAAGCTCTCTGCCACACAGGAAGCCAGCTACCTCGCGGGCAAGGGCATCCCGAAGGAAACGCCCGCGCCTACGGGCAGCATTCAGCAGACCAATTATGTTCAGACGACGCTGGATTACGTCAACCTCCGCCAGACGGCCAGCCGCGACAGCAAGTCCGTCGCGAAGGTGCGCACGGGCACGGTGCTGGCGTTCAACGCCACGACCACGGCGGGCACGTCCACTTGGTACCGCGTTGTCTACAACTCCACGGAAGTGTGGGTGCTGGGCAGCTGCGTCAAGGTGATGACGCAGGCGGAATATCAGGAGTGGCTGAACAAGAACCCCGGCGCGGCAACGCCTCAGCCTGACGCGGCGAAGGGCTACATCGTTACCACGCGCGACGGCGTGAACATCCGCGCCACCGCGAACGGCAGCAGCATTCTCACCCGCGTGAAGAAGGGAACGGTGCTCCCGTACTATACCGAGAATATCAAGGCGGGCAGCTATACATGGTATCTCATCCGCCTGAGCAACGGCACGGAAGGCTACATCCGCTCCGATATGGTAAGCAAGAGTAACAATAACGGCGGCGCCCTGCCGACCGCGACACCCGCGCCCAGCAGCAGTCCCACCACGAAGCCGAGCGCAACCTATACGACCCTGCGCCTTGGCTCGACGGGCGACGCTGTAACCCGCCTCGTGCAGGAGCTGATCAATCAGGGTTACTACACTGGCAGCGTCACGAACGTGTACACCTCCGCGGTTCAGGCGGCGGTTCGCGCCTTCCAGAGCGCCAAGGGCTTGACGGTGGATGGCATTGCGGGCAAGCAGACGCAGCACGCGCTGTTCGGCACAGTTGAACCCGGCGCGGACGACTACACGGACTACAACTTCCAGTTCTACCCGGCAGAGAAGATTGACTGGTACACAGGCGGTATCCAGCAGCTGTGGGCGAAGGGCGCCAGCTACAAGATTTACGACGTGCGAACCGGCATCGTTTGGTGGGCGCGCCGCTGGGCGGGTTACAGCCACGCGGACATTGAGCCCGTGACTGCCGCCGACACTGCGCGCCTGTGCCAGATTTACGGCGTGAACAACGCGCAGGAAATCTGGGATAAGAACCTGTGGCAGCGCCGTCCCTGCCTGATTACCATTGGCAACAGGACGTTCGCGTGCTCCCTGTTCGGTATGCCGCACAACCCTGACGGCGACACCATCCCGGACAACAACATGACGGGTCAGATTTGTATGCACTTCACGAATTCGAAGGGTCACGAATCCGGCAAGGTGGACACCTACCATCAGCAAGCCATTGAGTACGCATGGCAGAACTGCCCGGCAGGACACAAGTGACAAGGGGCGGCGCTGATTGACCTGCCCGCGCAATTTGCAGCGGCAGCGGAAGCGCAGGAAGCCATCCCAAAAGAAAAATGCGCCCGACGAGTGGAGGAACAATAATCCTCCATCCGCCGGGCGTTTTGTTATACCACGGCCATGCCCTTTTCTTCCGTCAGGCGAAGAATCGCGCCGTCAATGCACTGCCCAATCTGCGTGCAAAGCCCAACTTGCAGCGCTTCGTCCTCTGCCAGCGCATCCCGAATCGTCTGCGCCATCTTTTTCTGATTGCTGTCGCTGAGCAGCCGCTGTTCATTCGCCGTCTTCCGCAGAAGTTTGGGGATGTTCATCTGCCGCATCAGCGGACGGGTCAGCTTGTCCAGCGCAGGACGGCTGACGAACATGGCAATCAGCCCAATTGCCGCGCCGATGACCAGCCCCACCGGGCCGGACGCAATCAGCGCGATCCCGCCGCCGCCGCAGAGGTTCGCCGCCATCATCGCGACGATAATATCCAGCAGCACCTCCATCAGCGGCATTTCCGGCATCGGCAGATTGTCCCGCATCGGCAGGGTGCTCGTTGTCACCATGGCTTGGCGAATCTGCAAGCGCTGCACATCCACGCCATATTGCTCGCAAAGGCGGTTGAGGTCACGCTGCACGTCCATCAGAATGTTGTCCAGCCACGGCGAGACCACTTCTGACAGCGCTGCGCTCCATTCCGGTGACATCAGCAGCGATTCCGCCTGCTTCTGGCACGCATCTTCCATGTCGCCCAGTGTTGCCGTTTCGCCCTGCCGCCACTTTCGGTATTCCGGCACGAGCACGCTGTCCGTCAGTTGACGCGCCATAGCGTCGGAAAGCTGCGCTGTCAGCGCGGGCATAGCGGACTGCACCTTCTGCTCCACCGCATCGCTTTCCACATATGCCGCGGCATCCGCCTTCAGCCGCCTGACCATTTCGTCCACATGCCCCGCGTACGCCAATCCGCGCGCAATGTCAAATTCCGGCGTGGCGGAAACGTGCAGCATGCTGTCCGGGAATGTCTCACGGCAAAGCTGCTGGAAGAACGTCATCCGCGACGCGCCGCCTGTCAGCAGGACGACCTTCGGCGGACGCTGCGCCGTCATTTGTTGCGCCATCAGCAGACAGTTCATCATCCGGCTGCGGAAGGATTCGCCCTCCAATAGCGGTGACGGGCGTTCGCACAGTTCCTCGACGATGGCGGCGCTGATGGTGAGGTTCAGCACATGCCGCCCCTCGCAAAAAATCGTCTCGCGCTTCGTCAACTCTTCGCCCGTGCCGAGCGTGAAGAATTGCTCCTTGAGCCGCCGCGCGGACAGCATCATCCGGCTTTTCCACGCGCTTTTTTCGCGCAGGATTCCCCGCACAAGTTCCGCTTCCTCTGCGCACAGCGCGTCTACCGCCCGCTCCAGCAGCAGCTCATCCAGCATACCGCCGCCCAGCTGCACGCCCATTGTGCTGACGGCGTACTCCCGCCCGTCGCAGACATACGCCAAATCCATGGTGGAGGAGCCAAGGTCAATCACCAGCGCGCAGTCCATCAGCGCCCGGCGGAGCGTTTCGTCCTCTTCCGCTGTCGACGCGGACAGGAATGCCGCCCGCGATTCTGGCACGATGCGCACATTGGGCAGTCCCGCGTCCATCAGCAGGGAGGCATAGCGCGTGCGGTCGCTGTCCGCCCAATCCGCCGGACAGCCCACAATGAAACTGACGTCTTCCGTCTCCATGATATGGCGGACGACGCTATGGTCTTGCAGGGCGGTCAGGACGCCTTTTGCGAAGGCGGCGACGGTCTGGTTGACGAAATCGCTGTTGGTGCGGAAGTTGCGCTTGAAGCAGACGCGGAGGTCTTCAGCCTGGGGGTTATCGCTGGCAAGTGCGCCAACGACGGGATGACCATCATAGCGGGCGAGGGCCGTGATGAAGCTGTTGCGCCCGTGGACAGGGAGGATAACGGGAGCGATGTGCTGGTCGGAATAGAGGGCGACACAGCTTTCGCCGTCACCAAGGTCAAAGCCAAAATAACGCATAATTCACCTCACTGGATAGGGATAAGAAAATAAACACGCGGAAGAACTATGGTAGAGATGCCAACTCAATCGCGCGGAGGGGTCAAGGGGGGATCCCCCTTGCAGGGTCAAGGGGCAGCGCCCCTTGTGGGGTTTGGGGCAACGCCCCAACCGTTCCACGGGCGACCAATTCAAAGGGAAAAGCCAACAAAGGTGCAGGCAGCGAAGCGTCCCTGCCAGTAACTTTGCGCATCCGCAGATGCGCCCCCCAAGCTGCTCTACCCACCACTTGCGCATTGTCGCGCCAAATGGGCGCGACCACACAGCATGACTTCCGACCATAGCTGGTCTTTCCCGCAAGCAAGGATTTCGCCTCTGCGGAGGCGACCAGAGGGCTTTGCGGTCGCCCTCTGGACTGCTTCGCAGCACACTCCAATGTTACTTGATTTTTATTGTTGCAGGGGGATTCGCGCCTGTGGGCGCGACAAGGGGCAGCGACGGCGTTACCCCTTCCTTAAATACAGTCCCCTCTGCTGCACAATCCCGTCCGCCTTCTGCACAATCGCTGGGCGGCGCTGCTGGGTGATGTCCGCGTCCATCACGTCGTAAAACATCGCCGTTTCCGGCGCGTAGTCCACCGCTTCGCAGCCGACCGCGTTCAGCAGACGCTTTGCGTTCGACAGCGGCCACGAGAGCGCTTTTTCCTGATTTGCGTCGCCGTCCAGCCGGGCGTCCTGTGCCATTTCGTACAGCGAGGCATATAGCTCTGCTGCCGTTTCCGCGCCTGTGCTGATGATGGTAACGGATTCCTGCGCGAAAAGCGCTTCGATGGTCTGCGCGTCCAAAGCGATTCGCCCTTCTGCTTCCACCAAACGGCGGCGGAATTCAGTCTCATCCGCCACCACAACAGGCTTGGGAGGCTTGCGGCGCATGGCGCTCACAATGCTCCCGATGGCGGCGCAGAGCGATACCGACTGCGCAACGATGCACAGCGCGAATCGCCCCATCCAGCCGCTGTTTTCCGGCGTCACGCAGTTGGGCAGCGTCAGCCAGAGCGCAAGCGCACCCAGATTCAGCACTGCGGCGGCGAACGGGAGAATCAGCGGCTTCCAGTCCCGCTTTTGGGCGGCGGGGATTTCAGCGCGTATCAGTGTCATGGATTGCAGCGCGGCGGCTTCCCGCGCATAGAGCAGGTGCAGCAGCTGCCGGCGCGCAGGGTCGGTTTCGCTGGTCAGGCGCGCCTGCTCCGCGGTTTGCAGCTGCTGTACAGCGGCTTGCAGCATTTCTTCGGTCGATTTCATGTCGATTTTCTGCCTTTCGGGGGATGCTCTCCCCAATACAAGGGTACTGCATCTGACTTTCTTTGTCAAGTGCGGCGAAAAAAACAAGGATTTTCGGGATTTTTGCAGAATATTTCATTCGGTATGCTCTGAAAGAGCTTCCATGCGTAGAGAGAATGAGAAAGGCAGGGCAAATCCTATGGCGATGAGCGCCGAAGAAAGACAGCAAATGCTCCTGACGCAGCCGGTGGAGAAGATTATCCCGAAAATGGCGCTTCCCACCATCTGCTCAATGCTGATTACCTCCATTTATAATATGGCGGACACCTATTTCGTCAGCCAAATTGGCACGGCGGAAGCCACCGCAAGCGGCACATCCGCCTCCGCCGCCGTCGGCATCGTCTTTTCCGTGATGGCGATGATTCAGGCGCTGGCGTTCATGTTCGGCATGGGCAGCGGCACGAACGTCAGCCATCTGCTGGGCATGGGCAAGCGCAAGGAGGCGGAAGTGTACAGCGCGGTCGGCTTTTTTTCCGCAGTAGCGGCGGGCGTGCTGATTGCGGTGCTGGGCAATGTGTTCAATGAGCCGCTGATGCGCCTGCTTGGCGCGACGGAGACCGCTATGCCGTATGCGCTGGATTACGCACGGTATATTTTCCTCGCCGCGCCGTTCATGATGGGGTCGTTGTCAATGAACAACCTCCTGCGCTTTCAAGGCTTGGCGACGTATGGCATGGTCGGCATCATTTCCGGCGGCTTGCTGAATATGCTTCTTGACCCGCTGCTGATTTTTGTGTTCGACATGGGCATTGCGGGCGCATCGATTGCGACGGCAATTTCGCAGCTGACGAGCTTTGTCATCCTGCTGGTGATGTGCAGCACGCACGCCGACGCCATCACGATTCATCCGCGCAACTACCGCCCAACGAAGCAGATGTACGCCAAAATCCTGAACAACGGTCTGCCGTCGCTGGGGCGGCAGGGCATCATGAGCGTGTCGACGTCGCTGCTCAACAATGCCGCGGCGGTCTATGGAGACCCTGCGATTGCGGCGTTCGCGATTGTCAGCCGCTGCCTGAATTTCGTCAACTCCACCGTCGTCGGCTTCGGGCAGGGCTTCCAGCCGGTCTGCGGCTTCAATTACGGCGCGAGAAAATATGACCGGATGCACCGCGCGTTTTCCTTCAGCGTCAAGGTAACGACGATTGTGCTGCTGATGCTGGGCGCGGCGGGCTTCGCCTTTGCCGAGCCGGTCGTCACGCTGTTCCGCCGCTCCGACCCGGAGGTCATCCGCATCGGCACGGAAACCTTCCGCATTCAGATTCTGACCGTGTGGGCGTGGGGCTTTATTACGCTGAGCAACATGTACACGCAGGCGATTGGCTACGGCATCCGCTCGACGATTCTGGCGGCGGCGCGTCAGGGCTTGTTCCTGATTCCGACGCTGCTGGTGCTGCCGAACGTGTGGGGGCTGCGCGGGCTGGAAGTCTGCCAGCCGCTGGCGGATGTGCTGACGCTTGCCCTTGCCGTGTGGATGATGACGAAGGTCATTCGTACGCAGAAGGCGCAAATGGCGCAGGAAACCGCGTGAAGCCCTTGCAAATCGCATGACAGAATGGTATAATAGCCCTTGCGATTGACCCCATTTTGTGCGAAATTGAAGGGAGCAGCCTTTATGAAGCAGATTACATCCGCCCAGCTGCGGGAAATGTTCCAGCAGTTCATGGAGTCCAAGGGACATCATCGGATTCCCTCCGCCTCCGTTATTCCGGAAAATGACCCGACCGTCCTGTTCACCACCGCCGGTATGCACCCGCTCGTGCCGTACCTGATGGGTACGCCCCACCCCGCCGGCACGCGCCTGACCGACGTGCAGAAGTGCATCCGCACGGGTGATATTGACGACGTGGGCGACCCCAGCCACCTGACCTTCTTTGAAATGCTGGGCAACTGGTCGCTGGGCGACTATTTCAAGAAGGAAATGATTCCGTGGAGCTGGGAGTTCCTGACGAGCGAGAAGTACCTCGGTCTGGATCCCGACAAGCTGGCGTTCACTGTCTTTGAGGGCGACGAGGACTGCCCCCGCGACGAGGAAGCCGCCAATCTCTGGCGCAGCTGCGGCGTGAAGGATGACCACCTGTTCTATCTGCCGAAGGAACACAACTGGTGGGGCCCGGCGGGCATCACCGGTCCGTGCGGCCCGGATACCGAGATGTTCATCATCACCAAAAAGCCCTGCGGCCCGAACTGCTCGCCTGCCTGCCACTGCGGCGCGTATCTGGAAATCTGGAACGACGTGTTCATGCAGTACAACAAGCAGAAGGACGGCACGTTCATTCCGCTGAAGCAGAAGAACGTCGATACCGGCATGGGCCTGGAACGCACCATCTGTGTGCTGACGGGCAAGAAGACCGTCTATGAGACGGACGCCTTCACCGACATTCTGGCGAAGATTGCCGAACTGTCCGGCAAGGAGTACGGCGCGGATGAGGAAACGACCAAGGCGTTCCGCATCATTGCCGACCACATGCGCACGTCCACCTTTATTCTGGGCGACGACCGCGGCGTGTCCCCGTCCAACACGGATCAGGGCTATATTCTCCGCCGCCTGATTCGCCGCGCGGTGCGCTACGGGATGCAGCTCGGTATGCCCGACGGCTTCACCTGCGAAATCGCGAAGGTTATCATCAACCAGTACAAGAATGCGTATCCGGAGCTGGAGCGCAACGCGGCGTTCGTCATCGATCAGCTGACGCTGGAAGAAGGCCGCTTTGCCCGCACGCTGAAGCAGGGCAACAAGGAGTTCGACAAGGTGGCGTCCCGCGCGGCGGATGGCAAGATTGACGGCGAGACGGCGTTCCACCTCTACGACACCTACGGTTTCCCGATTGAGATGACCGTGGAACTGGCGAAGGAGCGCAATCTGACGGTGGACACCGCCGGATTCGAGGAAGCGTTCCGCAAGCATCAGGAGCTGAGCCATCAGGGTGCGGAGCAGAAGTTCAAGGGCGGTCTGGCGGACACGAGCGAGGAAACCGCACGCCTGCACACCGCGACTCACCTGCTGCACGCGGCGCTGCGCAAGGTGCTCGGCGACGAAGTGGCGCAGAAGGGCTCGAACATCACGGCGGAACGTCTGCGCTTCGACTTCTCCTTCGGCCGCAAGGTGACCAAGGACGAGCTGGCGCAGGTCGAAAAGATGGTCAATGAAGCGATTCAGGCGAAAGTGCCGGTTGTGTGTGAAGAGATGACTGTGCCGGAAGCGAAGGAGAAGGGCGCAATTGGCCTGTTTGAGTCCAAGTACGGCGAGAAGGTTCGCACCTACAAGATGGGCGATTACTCCTTTGAAATCTGCGGCGGCCCCCACGCGCAGAACACCGGCGATTTGGGCACGTTCAAGATTCAGAAGGAAGAATCCTCTTCCGCTGGCGTCCGCCGCATCAAGGCGGTTCTGATTCCCGACCAGAAATAAAGGACGGGGGAGACCCAAGGGGCTTTGCCCCTTGACCCCAGCAGGGCGCTGCCCTGCACCTGCGAAGGGTCTTCGACCCTCTCGACACCCTTTTCGCGATTGAGATGAGCGCATCTGCATACTGTATGCGCGTGTTGCTCCCAAAGATCTACGAACGAAAATGCACCCCTCTTTCGGTGATTTGCCGAAGGAGGGGTGCTTGCTATCAGAATCAGGAATATCAGTAGTTTTCCGCCTTGACCATGAAGTAGCTCTGCGGATGCGCGCACACCGGGCAGATTTCCGGCGCTTTCTTGCCCACAACGATATGGCCGCAGTTCGCGCATTCCCAAATCACGTCGCCGTCCTTGGAGAACACAAGGTCATTTTCCACGTTCGCCAGCAGGCGGCGATAGCGTTCCTCATGCGCCTTCTCGATGGCGGCGACCATGCGGAATTTATGCGCAATCGCCGGGAAACCCTCGGCGTCCGCTTCCTCTGCCATGCGGACGTACATGTCTGTCCACTCGGCGTTCTCGCCCTCGGCTGCGTGCAGCAGGTTCGCCGCGGTATCCTTGATTTCGCCGCCCTCCAGCAGCTTGAACCACATTTTGGCGTGTTCCTTCTCGTTCGCCGCGGTTGCCTCGAAGAGTTCGGCAATCTGCACATAGCCGTCCTTGCGTGCCTTCGATGCGAAGTAGGTGTACTTATTGCGCGCCATAGATTCTCCCGCGAAGGCTTCCAGCAGGTTTTGTTCGGTTTTCGTGCCCTTAAGTTCCTTAGCCATGGTAAAAATCCTCCTAATCGTTGGTTTAACGTGCATTTTGCAGAAGTCTGCTGGAATCATTATACCACAAAATTGAGGAATTTGAAACAGGATTTTTGCCTCCGCAAAGGCGAAATCCCTGCGCTGCACGCGCATATAGCATATAAGTATGAAAGCAAAGTCAACTGAATCGCGAAAACTTGACATTGACGCGGCATGGAGTTCGTGGTATAATTCACAATGTATTCATATGCCAAGATAAAGGAGCAGTATGGATAAGAAGAACTATTGGGTCATTGCGCTGATGGTTGCACTTGCCGTCGGATTGCTGGCGGCGGTAACGCTGCTGCGTCCGAGCGGGGGGCAAAATGGCGAAATCGTCGTGACGGTGGATGGCGCGGAGTACGCCCGTGTGCCGCTGGGGCAGAAGCAGACATTGACCGTCACGCAGGAGGACGGCAGTGTCAACGTGGTTGAGATCAGCGAGCGCGGCGCGGTGATGGCATCTTCAACATGCCATAATCAGCTGTGCGTCCAAATGGGCGAAGTGACGCTGGACAACTGGGAGACGCGCCCCAATCAGCAATTCATTATCTGTCTGCCCAATCGGGTAAGTGTGGAATTGGTGGTGAAGGAATGAAAAAAACAGCGGTGCTTTCGGGGCTGATGGCGTTGACGCTGCTGCTGGGCGGATGCAGTGCGCAGCAGGCAGGCGGCGAAACCCCGACGACACCCCCCGCCGCGGCCGCCACGGTTGACCCGGCAGAAAAAACAACGGGCGTGGGTTTCTACTTCGACACAGTTGTGACCATCACGCTCTACGGCGCGGACGACACCCTGATGGAGGACATCTGGGCGGCTTGCAAGCGTTACGAGAACATGCTCTCCAAAACGGTGGAGGGCAGCGACGTCAGCCGCATCAACAACGCTCACGGGCAGACCGTGACCGTTGATGCGGAAACGTGGAACGTCCTCAGCGAAGCGAAGAAGCTCAACCGCTTGACCGGCGGCGCGTTCGCCATCACGATTGCGCCCCTGACCGCGCAGTGGGACTTCACCGGCGGCACGAACCGTATGCCGACCGATGAGGAGCGAATCGCCGCCCTGCCGCTGGTGGACGACGAGCAGCTCACGCTGGGCGAGAACAACACGGTTACGCTGCCCGCTGGAATGCAAATTGACCTCGGCGGCATCGCCAAGGGCTACATTGCAGACCAAGTGGCGGCACTGGTGCGTGGGCGGTGCAGCGGCGCAATGCTGAATTTCGGCGGCAATGTCTACGCCGTTGGGACGAAGCCGGATGGATCGGCATACCGCGTCGGCGTGCAGGATCCGGACGATCCCAACAACAGCAGCCCTATCGGCGCCTTTTCTGTCATCGACCCCAGCGCCGTGACCAGCGGCCCTATCGGCGTCGTTTCTGTCATCGACCGCAGCGTCGTGACCAGCGGCATCTACGAGCGCGGCTTTACCATCGACGGCGTGCGGTATCATCACATCCTCTCGCCGTGGACGGGACTGCCGTCTGATTCTGATTTGGCATCGGCAACCATCATTGCGGAAAGCTCCATGGACGCGGACGCACTGGCGACAGCGTGCATCGTCCTCGGCAGCGAGAAGGCGCTCCAGCTCACGCAGGAGAACGGCTATCCCGCGCTGATGATTCTGCGCGACGGCACGGTGATGATGAACGACCTGATGAAGCAATGGGGCTACACGTCCCTGCGATGATACGCTATTTTCCTTTGAAAATAGTATCAGCTTTCAATTTCACTTTTTCATAGTTCTCAGGAGGAGGCAATAAACCATGAGTGAAACCAAGACAACTCGGAAACAGCTTCCGGCGTACCTGATTCTGGCGCTGATTGCGCTGGCGGCGGCGCTGCTGCTGGCGGTAACGAATGCGATTACGGCGGGTCCCATCAAGGCGCATGAGGAAGCGGCGCAGAACGCGGCGTTCCAGAGCGTCATGGAGGCGGATTCCTTCAGCACCATGAGCATTCCGGATGGCTGCAATGTTACATCGCTGGTGGAAGCGAAGAAGGACGGCAAGACCATCGGCTACTGCGCGGTGTCCTCCGCCAAGGGCTACGGCGGCAATGTCGCTGTGACGCTGGGCGTTGATATGGATGGCAAAATCGTCGGCTGCCAGATTGGCGACACGAACTTTGCCGAGACGGACGGCTTCGGCGCACGTTGGAAAGAACCGGCTCGTGCGGAGGCGTTCATTGGTCTGAGCGCGTTCGGCGGCGACACCATCGAAGCGATTACCGGCGCGACCGTCACCTCCAAGGCGGTGCTGGCGGCGTCCAATGATGTGCTGAAGTGCATCAGCCATGTGCTGGGCAAGGACGTCGAAGGCGACGTGCTGGCGTTTGGCGTGAAGGAAGAAAAGCCTGCGCAGACGGTTGAGCTGACAGGCGACGTGCATCAGGGCAAGGCTGTTGGCTTTGGCAACGGCGAAGTGACCGCGCGTTTGACGCTGAATGATGATGGCACGATTGCGGCGCTGGTTATCGACGCTTCCACGCAGACGCCCGGCTTCGGCACGCGCTGCGCGGACGAAGAGTTCACGGCGCAGTTCATCGGCAAGAGCGGCCCGTTTACCCTGAATGAAAATGTGGATGGGCTGACCGGCGCGACCATCACCTCGACGGCAGCGGTGGAGGCCATCAACGCGGCGCTGACCTCGCCCGCGATGGCGGCGGAGGATCTCGAACCTGTGGCGACGGAAGCACCTGCTGCGACGGAAGCGCCCATGGTGCTGGAAAACGCGAAGACCGCGACGATTGCGGGCTTCGGCGGCGCGGACATCACGGTGCAGGTGACAGACGAGAACGGCGTGATTACGGCACTGGTGGTGGATGCGTCCAGCCAGACGGCGGGTCTGGGTCAGAAGTGCGCGGATGAAGCGTTCACGAGCCAGTTCATCGGCAAGAGCGCGCCGTTGACGCTGGGCGAAGGCATCGACGCGGTGGCAAGCGCGACGATTACGTCTCAGGCGGTTGTAGACGCGGTGAACAGCCTGTATG
>ERZ780223.2420-NODE-2420-length-15928-cov-55.274176_pt1 | contig 15928 bp, 4 predicted proteins | sample MGYA00511016_ERZ780223 | MGnify/ENA primary metagenome ERZ780223 (study PRJEB29588, sample SAMEA2159032) | human gut metagenome | biome: human gut; feature: human-associated habitat; material: faeces | place: Denmark | collected 2008/2010 ... | reverse complement strand
TACCAAGTTTAGCGAATGCTTGTTGTTATTTAGTATAAGGCAAACTATAAGGACTTACAATATCTTTTCCTCCGGCATGGTCTGATCCATCTCTTTGGGGGAGTCTGAGCAATCTCCTTACAAGATTGTCCGTTCTAATTGCGTTTGTATTATTATGTACAGGACTTTCTTTTCTTGCAGATGGTAGTCCATGACCCAATAATTCATGTGCAGATGTTACGGCCTTAAGCTTATCTTGGACACCCCTAATAAAAGAATGCGATCCTTTAGATGTTGGGACATTGAATCCTTCCCCTCCAAGAGTTTGAATGGTGGCATCATCGTAATAGTAGCGTGTAGACCCATCAGAACGTTCTTCTCGTTTTCTGAATGCATCTCCAATTTTACTATCAGGGTCAATACTGTTCAGATACTTATTAATATCTGAGTACCCGCTTGATGAAACTTCTTCTCCATCCTTCAAATATTCTATTGAATGAACTTCTTTAGAATTAATGGTATTGACGAGTAAGCTAATATATGCCATTTCATCTTCTGAGCAAGTTACACCATCAAGAGCGTCTGCCAGTGCTGCGTCAGGAATTTGTTGGAACTTTTTACCTTTCAATGAAATCAAAGAACGTAAATTATCAAACTTCGAATCTCCTAAAATTAAATGAACATCGCTTTTGAATTCTTCAGCGTCACTTTTAGTTACACCCCTAATCTCCATACCGGTAGGATCTGAATATGCAATAGGATTTTGTGCCGCATAAATATATGTTGAATAATCCGGATACTTTTCTTCCATTGGGTCGGTTGACATCCATAGACTCAACCTTGGCTCATAGTACCTCGCACCATAGTAGTACATACCGGTCTCCTCGTCAAACTCTTTCGCATTGAAGAGGTAAGGCGTGTTCCACACGCTGTTGCGCTCCTCTATGAAAACCTCTCCGAACGGCACATACTCGATGTGCTGTACCACTTCGCCTTCAAGGTTGGTGATGAAGCTGGAACTTCCAAGATGGTCAGGATGGTAGAAGAACTGCAGGTTCTCGTAGTTGTCAGGGTCTTTGAAAGACTTGGCAACTGCGTGTGCCTGTGCCTTCCGTGCCTGAGCAACCGCCGCCTCCATAGAGCCGTCGTTGCAGCAGAATCCCTCTCCGTCGGCGTAGTTGTCGTTGTCGGTACCGTTGTAAGGTACATCAAAGGTCTTGTAATTGTCCTTGATTACCTGCTGCTGTGCCGCATACTTAGCCTTATAGTTGACAGAAAGACCGTCAGTGTTGGCACCTGCATACTCAATGCGGCGCGGGTCAGAGCCGTAGGAGGCGAAATCGCCGACCTTTGACACGATGCGCTGGCTGCCTGCGTAGATATGTTTGGTGTAACGGCCGCCTTGGTTGGCCACGAGATACGGGCTGACATAGAGCGAGAACTTCGCGGTATTGGTGGAGCCGCCAGAGAAGACTCCGTTGACATACACCTGGTCGCTTTCGCCGGAAGTCTTGACCGTGCGCTCACCGTCGGCATCATACCAGTAGTTGGACACGAAGCCGTTGTCGTCCACCGCGAGCAGACGGTTCTCCTCGTCCCAGATGAGCTTGCGCTCTCTTGTGCCGACTTCATTATGTCCATCCTTCATCATACGTCCGGTGTTCACATATACAAGATTTCCGTTCTTGTCATACAAATATACGTGATTGTTTTCGATATTATTGTCTCCCGGAGTCTCTTCCGTGCGATAATTCACATCTTTAACACTTGCAAGTTGGAATTTCTTACCGGCTTCAGTACCGTATGTGTATGACAGGTCATAGCCTACATTGAGCGTGCCGTTGAACTGCACGTTGTCCTGAGTCAGATGCTGGCTCTTCGATTTGATGCGGTGCATATTGTCGTAGCCCATGGCAAGGGTGTAGGACGCAGACTTGCTGTCGGCTCCTGTATAAGTACCCGTAGCGGAAACGAGACGGTACAGTCCGTCGTAGGTATAGGCATGCGACATCCGGCCGCCGGCATTGCCGCTGGCAGGAAGCGAGGCATTGTTAGCCACCGAAAGGACATTGCTGACAGCATCAAAGGTATAGTCGTTGTCCATGATGGTCTTGTTGCCGCTGTTCACCGCGAGGTTGCTCAGGCGACGGCGGTCGTCGTAAGTGTAGAACGTCTCCGCACCGTTGCAATACTTCAGGTAGCTGCGCTGCTCGAACTTGTCATAGCCCAGCTTGGTGATGTAGTCATAGCCGTATGACTTCTCACCACGGACTTTCTCAAGCAGGCCACCAAGGTTGTAGGAGTAAGTCACTTTTTCCTCGTCGGGATAGATCATCTCCAGGAGGCGGTTGTGGCTGTCGTAAGTCCATTGGGTAACGTAGGTGGCAATCGCCTGGTTAGGTACGATAAGTGTGCGGCGTGTCTTTGTCACCTCACCCATCTTGCCGTAGAAGTATTCGATGGCACCCGTTCCGTCCTCACGCATCATCAGTCGGCCGATACGGTTGTGGGAGGCGTTGCGTCCGCCATAGTAATATTTGACGTTGTTTTCCGGATGGTCGGGATAACTGATACCCGTCAGACGGTGATAGTCGTAGGTATAGGTGATCATCTTGCCTTCCTCCGCCATGTTCGCCGTCTGCTTGGTGAGCACGTTGCCGAGCGGGTCGTAAGTGAACGAGGTGATGCCGCTTGCCGGGTGGCTGACCTCCGTGCGGCGGTCGCCCATGTCGTAAACGGATGTGGTCACGTTGCCCTCGGTGTCAGTAACCCTTACAAGCCGCTGGATGCCGTCATACTCGAATGTGGTGGTAATCTCACCGTCCGGACCGCTGTGCTGGATGGACTTGACAGTCTTGCCGCTGCCATTGGTATGGGTAGCCTGCACATTATGGAGTGCGTCTGTTACGGTTGTAACAAGTGCATGACTGCCGTTGTCAACAGTATATGCCGTAGTTGTCGTAGAGTTGTCCGGCAATATCACTGAGGTAGCACGGTCGAGCACGTCATAAACAGTAACCGTTGGAGATACATTGTCAAATGACTTGCTGAACGTTGATTTCGATCCAGTTCCTTCCGTTGTAGGATAGAAGGCCTTTGCCACACGTCCGAAAGCATCATACATGTTTCTTCCGCTGACTATCATCACGTTCTCATCCTTGGCAGAGTTTCCCTTGGATGCACTTGTCACAACACCGTCCTTCTTCACCTGCACGGCTCTTCCGAAACCGTCAACGAACGTAACGGTCTCCAAGTCATCGTTAGGGTGCTGGATGTCGTAGTGCTTGGTCACTGCGTAAGCAGGAGCGGTAATGCCACTCTCACCAAAGGTAGCCAAAGGCTGATATTCAAAGGCGATGGCATAAGGCACGCCTGTAGCCAACTCGTTAGGACCACGCACGCCAGTGATGCGACCGAGGTCGTCAACATCAGTCTCGTAGTAGAAGTTGTTGAGGTCACGATGCTCCTTGGCGATACCATACCGATAGTCGAAGTTGCCTTGCTCGCTGCGGTAACCCCACGCATCGTCAATACGCTCCACATACATGTTCATTTCCGGCTCATAGCGGTACTTGTACCACATGCGCTGTCCCTTGCCGTTGGCAGGGAGGGTCTTCTGGATGATGTTGCCGTAAGAGTCGTACTTGTAATCAGTAACTGCCGCACCGTCATTCAACTGCTGCGTAATCTGGGTGATGTGGTTGGCATAGTTGGTGTTGTACTTTGCCGTCACATGGTGGTAAATCGAGCCGTCACCGCCAGTCACCGTAACATCTATTGGAAGTCCGAAGATATGCTTCGTTGCATTGTCCGTGTATTTAATGGCGGTTGCATAGTCAAACTTTCCGTTTCCGTCCTCGCCAAGGCTTCCCTTGTCGCTGTACTTGTAGGACTTCAACTCACCATGATAGCCATTGAGGTAGTACTCGTTCCATGCCTCGGATGTAATGACACCATTTGCTGCACCCTCATACTGCAAGTTTGCCGTATAGCGGAGAGGGACGAATGCAGATGCACGGTCACTCCAAAGGTTCACGTCACGCTTTGCGAACGTGTACTTGTCACCGTCGGCAGTCAGATAGTAGCTGTCGTAACGGTTCTTTGTCTCGGTGTACTTGTTGCCGTTGGCATCCTCTACGGATGTGGCGGTAACATTGCCCTGCGTGTAGTAGTTAGCTACATCGTAGTTCTCAACAGCCTGTCTGTAAACAGAATTGCCTTTCTCCGTGTCGAGGTTCTTGGTGATAACCTCACCGAAACCGAGGAACTCACGTTCATGGCGGTCACGCTTGCCGTCCTTGTACTCAAAGGCGGTTGTCATGACAGGACCATCGTCATGGATACCATCATCAACGGTTAGGGCAGACATTACCCACTTGCCACCAGGAAGTCCGTAGGTAGGAGTGGTATGCGCATAGTCGAGTGTGAAAGTGCCGCCCAAGGAGTTGGTGACAGACTTCAACATATTGGTTCTGCCAATGGCAGAGCGTGTAACCTTCAACTCGCTTTCCTTCTCAGACTCAACGATGTCAAGATAGCCGTCACCGTCCACATCCTGCAAAGAATATGTAGGGCGGTTGATACTATGAGAGGTGGAAGCACCAGGATTGGTTGAAATCTTGATGCTGATGACAGGAATGTTGATGGTCAAAGTGAACGCTGCATTTGCAGACTCTGATGTAGAGGCTGATTCACTAAGCGCATTCGCACCATTCCAACTGATAGGTTCATCAAAACCATTGCCTGTATTGAGGGCAACAGTGATACCGTCACCATCCTTCCATACCTTATCAGGAAGACCGTCAGAGTTGATGTCGATAAGATTGTATTCCTCTTCGCTTTCAGAGGTTACGAGACCAAAGCCTGCGGAGAAGCTACCAGAAGCCTTGTTTATACCTTGGTATTTCTTATCTTCAAATTTTCCCCAGTCATGACTTACATCGCCACCTGCGCCAATATTATAAGAAAGACTCTTACCACTCTGTATGCGGTCAAGTCCCCAATCAATAGGTTCAGTAAAGGCATAGCCCAGATTTAATCTCACCTTCTTGTCGGAAAGGATCTTGTCAGGAAGCCCATCACCATTAATATCTATGAATGACTCTACAGCTTCATCCGTATTCTTTGGCGCACTGCCGGAAATGGAGAATTGAGCCAACCATGAACTCTGTTGGTTCTGTGCGGAAGACTTGCTTCCGGAGATAAGTTTTGTAATGTCAGACACAGAAGCTACTGGATTGCCACCATATCCCCATGCCTCAGAAGCATTGTCAGAGTTATTAGCTCCGATACCCTTGTATATTTCTCCACTCAATCCACCTTGTGAGTTGGTGTATTGGATAGTACCACCTGCAATGATGTCAGGGAATCCGTCACCGTTCATATCCATCATGGCAACTTCCGTCTTGGAACTGCCATTTGCATTGTTGTGGGTAATGCCAAGTGCACCACCTTGCACAACGGTACTCTTGCTTGATACCACTTGGCTTACAGCTGCCGCACCAGTACCCTGCAAATATTCACCTGCAAGTCCTGCCACCTCCGCATTGTTATCCAAAGGATTTGTAAGGAGTACGTCCTGTTCTGTCAATCGGGCTGTGCTTGCATCGGTTGCAGTAAGATAGATGTCCTGTCGCTGACCGACCCACTTGTCCATAGAAGTCTGGTCTGTACCCAATGGAGTGAATGCCATTGTGAGAGGGTCAACCTTGTCGTTCTCGTTTTCAGGCAATTTCAGCAATGACTCGTCAATAGGCTTTGCATATCTGCCCTCTGCCGAGTTATAAACAAAACCTCCCCAGCCACGGTAAAGCATACCGAAGCCAAGATTGTCATTCTCTGCATAGAATCCAGCAAGCACATTCTCTGTTACGAGACCTGCCGCATCTTTCAGAATGGAAACAGAGGCTGAAGTAACAGTTTCATTAGAGATTGCTGCCGGATAGCTGTATTCAAACCAGATGTTCTTTCCTGCAGTAGTTGCAAATCGCAGAGTATCGGCTTTCAAGATGCCATTCTCGATATTGAAAGACTTCTTGCCGATGAGTGCATCCTCTGTCTTGGCGGTCAAAGTAACCTGTCCATTGATGGAATTGTCAGAAAGGATAAGTACTGGTGACACGACCAAAACGGTATCAGTCGCTGTAGTCAAGTATGGCTTGCCCTCTGCCAAGGCATTTGCAAATATCTTATAGTGTGCAGGAACGGCTACCGTCTGTTCTATGTTGGCAGAGTCCTTATAAGTCACAGACGCTTGCCAACCGATATTCTTCCAATCAACATTTGAGGTAGATGAAATCTCAAAGCTGAAGTTGGTCAGCTTTTCTGTATTCTCCAGACTGATGTTGAGAGAATCGCCACCAAAAGCCTCATTAGCCTTCAATGTACGAGCAAAGACAGTCTTCTCGATATAGTTCGGGTTGTCGTTTCCGTCACTGTCTTTCTTTTCATTGCTGCCGATGATGCAGAGAACAACATCGTCAGTTGTTACAGGCTTGTGGAAGGCACTGCGAACTTCCACGCTTGAACCATTCTCCACATTGGCAGAGGTGTTCACATCATAGATGGCACCATCCTCAGGCTTGTACTCTGTTGAAGAAAGCCCGTTAGGCAAGATATTTGACTCGCCAGCGTATGTAATGGTAGGCGACCAGCTTACCTTGTCAAAAGAACCGTTGCTTGTTTCCTCAGAGCCAGACTGGACACGGAAATAGATTCTGTCACCACGCTTGACGGCAACAGATGATACGGCTGCGCTGTATGGACTGTTGTCACCCTTGGCTATCGTCTTGTTCCAAAGTTCATTGCCTCCCTTTTGGATGGCAATTCTTACGCCGTCTGCCTTCTGATACTCGTCAGCATCATAGTCATCTGTTGGTGCAATGAGGCTTACTTGACCAGTTACGCTGACAGTTCCGTCCTTAGGAGCCTGCCATACACGCACGATGTCCTCCATCGGTGAGTTCTTGATGGCTTCCGCCTGCTCATCCTTACTGACCTCCATGACAGAAGTGTCAACCTTGCCACCATAGATGATTGGGCTTGGCGTGTCGGCACTGCTCAATGTAAACGTAGGCACGGCATTGCCAGACTGATCAAACTCCAAATGGTTGAAATATACCTTGCCATTGGAAACGAGGTCAACAAGTCCGTCACCGTTGATGTCGCTGAAATACTGGGTGGTCTTTGTCTTAGTGGTTGACTTGTCCGTTCCGACAACGGCAGTCAGAACATTCCAACCGACAACGGCTTTCGCACCGAAAGAGTTCGTAGAACTTTTGGTTGTCGAGAAGTTACTGATACCCTTTACCTTGACAGGCTCACCATATACTACTTCTCCGTTGTCAGTCTTGACCTGTGGACGATAATATACGGAACCACCAGACTTGTATACCTTGTCAGGAAGTCCGTCACCGTTCAAGTCAACAAATGCGGAAAGTCCCTTGCTGGTATCGCTGGAGTAGCTGTAAGAACCTCCTATTGTATTGCTTTTCCATTTGCTTCCGTCCCAAGGTCCCACACCTGCATAGAACGAACCGCTTACAGAAGAACTTGTCGTTCCGCCAAGTGCAGTTGGCTTGTCGCTGAAGCGCTTGCTGACAGTCTTCAATGGATTGACGAAACCTGCGTCAAGTCCGTCATCGTGCGTGTTCCATTTCTCGGAATCGTCCTTGAACGGAACATATCCCTTTTCAGCCTGCACATCATCATAATAGTCGAAGTTCTGGAAAGCCACTTCCTTTCCTGTGTTGTCATACTGTCTGACACCTGTGAGCATTTCCTTGTGGAATGCACCTTCCTTGTAGTCAAAGGCATAGCTGCGCAATGTCTCGCCCTGGAAATTCACGGTCACTTTCTCCAACAGCTTGTTGGAGGAGGCGAGGAATCCATAGCGGGCATTGTTGGTCTTTACCTGCTTTACCTTGTTGCCATCAAAGAGTACAACGGTGTGCGGTTCCTGTCCTGCATTACCTGCGTGAACCTCCTTCAGATATGCAGCCTTGGCCTTCAAGCCGCCACGCACATCCTCATCCACGATGTCATACACATATTCTATATAGTCACCGTGGAGTTCCTCGACACGTTTCAGCTTCCATTCGGCAATCACCTCACGGGTATTGCCCGAAGCATCGGTGACATTGCCCTTTACAACAGCTCCGTCACCGCCATAGATGTACTTGACACCCTGCTTGTCTGTAACCTCCCAATAATAGTTGGCAGGACTGTCACCCTTGCGGATGATACGGCTGAAATCACCGCCTTGGCGGGTGTAGAACTGGCGGTCAGCCTTTCTGTTCATCTTCTCGCCACGGTGTGCGACTCCCATCTGTCCGTTGTCGTCCATGGTGGAGAGCATTGAACCGGACAAGAGATAAGTCTCCGTCTCTTTTGACTGGTCATAACGAGGCACGCCCCACCGGGTGTCAAGCGTAATGCTTGGCACGCTGACGTTCCAACCCTCGCCAAGCCAACCGCTACCGCCCTCGCTGCTGTACTGCAAGCCAAGGCTTGGCTGCATACCGTTTCGTGCTGGCGGCATCTCGAACGGATACTGCAGGTTGGCAGAGCCACGGTTGTTTGCGCTTGGAGGCGCAATGACATTTATCTTCGCCGTCGGGTCTGCCGCCTTGATGTCGTTCATCATCGTCGGGGCAAAGCCTTCGGTCTGCGGTGACTCCGGGGCCTGTATCACACCGTTGATCATGTCGGTGAAGTGGGTCGTCTTTGAAACGACACACTCTTCCTTCTTGTCCACACGCACACGCTCCAACGCAACCCAATGCTTCTCGGCCGGGTCGTAGTAATAGGTACGGATGTCGTCCTCGGTATAGCCGCTTGGTATTCTCGTGCGGTCATACTTTATCTTGACAGTCGCGCCCTCGCCTGTGAAGTGTGTTCCGTGAGGGAGGAAACGGTAGCCATGTCCTCCTGCCGTGACGTTGGTCATGGCAAAGTCAAGCTCAGGAACATTCTCCTCTCCGATGGAATTCACGGAAAGGCTTCTGTTCCGAATGAGGTCTTTCTGAAGAACGACCAGTTTGCTACCTCCTACGGAGATACTGTCAGAGACACCCTTCTTGAAGAATTTTCTCACGGCTGTCCCGTCCTTTGCCGAAAGGGACAGTGTGGCGGCAAGCAGTAAAACCAATGCCCACGCCACCTTCTGTATATAATTCTTCATGCGTATCTTCCTTTAAGTTACTTTACTGAGATTTTCCTTGTATGCTCCCCATTCTCGGAGATTGCCTTCACGACATACACACCCGATGCGGGAACCTTGAAGTCGGCCTGCTTGACGCTTTCGCCTGTCATTTGGCGTGACACTACCAGTTTGCCTGATACGTCAAACACCATCAATGTGGCTGCAGAAGGCTTGTCCTGTGTGAGTTTAGCCTCGTAGATGCCTGTCGTAGAACCGTTGCCATTGACAGTGAAATCCTCGTCTTCTCCAGAAATGAAGGTATTGTCAGCCTGTCTGTCCGAGCTGCCCACATGGTTCTCCCTTGCCTGTGTTCCGTTAGGCATACTTGCATCACACTCGCTGCCGACATAGACGGTCATCGTTGTCGTACACTTCTTGGGTGTTTCTATCTGCACGTTGCCCCTTGTGGTGAATGAGGTTACAGGCGTACCGTTTACGGTAAGATCTGTGATATGTGTCTCGCCCTTTCCGTACTTGATGCAGAACCGCCATGCACGAAGTGACCAGACATATTCATGATGCACGGTCTGTCCGTTCAACTTGTATGTGACCTGCATATTGCGGACTGTAACACTGAGCACATCGCCAGGCTTGATGGTGACATATTTGGTTAGGCTTGTATATCCACCGGTTATGATATGCGCCTTGTCGCCCCGTACGTCGAAGCCATATTGGGTGATCTCGTCCGTGAGGCTTGGCTCCAATCCCACACGGTAGTTTGATTTTGTATCGTTCACCGTCCATGAGATGTCGCCGGACAGATAGGTCCTGGTGTCATGCGAGTATGAGGTGTAGAGTGCGTTGCCAGTGGCATAAATCTCGTTGCCTCCACCTTGTGATACGGACAGCGCATAGGCGCCGGGGGCAAGATTCGTGATTCTATGCGTGTCACCGAAGAATGTTCCTCTGGCAATGGTTTCTCCTTTTACTTTTCCTGCAACGGTGTCAACGCTGAGCACATAGGAATAGACTGGTGTACCGATGTTGATGCCTATGTCGATATACCCGTCATTGCGTGGAACTCCATTCTCGCAACTTGACGGCGTAGGAGTGGCATCATAGGAAATGCCGTCATAATAGGCGAATGTGAACACATCGCTTCCGCTTCCGTCTGCATCCCATAGGATATTGCGGAATATGGTCTTGCCCCTCGTCATATCAGGCTTGGAGCATCTTATGTTGCTATTGCTGTTGATGTCGAAATCACCTTCACCGCTTGGGTCTATGAGCATGACGGTACGCTTGCGGCAATAGTCCGAGAATTCCCTTTCCGGTGTGAGGTCATAGCTCAACTCTGCCATATAACCGACATCATCTATTCCTCCTGTCCTCAAGCCTGCCATGTTCAAGGCGGACTCTGCTCCTTCCGTTCGGATAATGCCCATATTTGTGTCTGTGTCAGTTGCATCCGAAAGGGATATGGTTCTTGTCGCACTTCCTGTTCCGTCAACACGCAGATAGATGTTTTTGCCTTCCTTGCGGATAGAGATGTCCGTTCCGTCAACATCCGTGGCGATGTATGAATTTGAGACCGCCCCGTTGATGATCGGATAAACAACTCCAGCATTGGTGAACCGGAATCCATACTTGCATGTGCTGCCACCGATGCTTCCGAAGCCAACTTCAAAAGTCGGGTGACTTGTCGGACAGGTGAACTCAAAAGCACCGCCACCTCCAACAAGGGCTGGGGTCGTGGCATAAGCTCCGGAAGCGGCTTTCTCTTGGATGATATTGTCAGTAAAGCCATTCCTTGACACTTCAAGTCCTTGCGCAGTCCATCTTGCCACTGTACTGTCGGGCTTTGACGGCACGTTGGTCTTGACCATCCATGTACGTTTCATGACATGCCACAGGGAATCTGTAGGTGAGGTATATGTTGCAAGTGCCACATCATCGTCGCCCCAGAAAGTGAAGCCTCTGTCCGGCATCGGATTGCCGTTTTCACGTCCCATGACAAGCAGACGGGAAGCGGATGAAGGGTTGTATGGATTTGCGTCATGATAAGTTCCGTTCTCCTTCAAGGCCGCATACACCGGACTTTCCTCATATGATGTTGCGGAAAGCGGTTGTGAGAGACTTCCTGCCGTGTCGGTTCCAACAGCTGTGACCCTATGGTGGTAGGCTTGGTTCTCCGCCATGTCCCAAGTCAGGTTTCCGTCGCTGTCAAGATACGAGCCTTTGAGGGTGATGCCGTACTTTACCGCCAGATAGCTCTCCACTTTTCTGCGCTCATCGGGTGTAAGCATCCTGCTGAAAACAATAAGCTCAGGGGCATATCCACGGATGGAAGCATTACCGAAGAGCGAGGTCGGGAAATCCGTACCGAAGCTGCCAGAGGTGGAAGGGGTTCCGATGAATAATGTGGTGTTGGAGTTGTCTCCCCACAATGTTGTTGAAGGATTGCTTACCTTGAAGTAGGACACAACTCGCAGAGCGCTTTCCTTAAAACCGTTCTCGGACAAAGAATCACTTGATTGATAAAGCAGGTCTTCACCCGATGCTGAACCATAGTCCAGTGGTTCAACGCCTCTACCCCTTACGGCTTTGTCCTTGCTCAGAATGGCTCCGTCGCCCTTGCGGCCGTCAAGAGCATAGACAACCATATCCTTGCCGATGGTTGCCAGTTCCGGTGAAAAGACACCGATGACGGTAGCCTGTGAGAGGTCGCCGTGCTTGAGTTTGGCACTCAGGCTGCGGAATCCGTCTGCGAGCCAGAGACTCGGATTGAAGTTGAAGTAATGGACTGAACTGTTCGGAAGAGTAAGTTCAGACTTGACGCCACGGCTGTCCAATAGCATCAGCCTTATGGAATCCCCAGAGAAATCCTGCCAACGGTAATAACCTTGCAGGTCTGAGTTCAATGGCGCAGTCTTGAACCACAGTTCGCTTCCGCTGACTCCTCCGGGCGTTTGCGCGAAACTGCCGATAGCGAAGCCTAACAGTAACAAAGAAGTAAACTTTCTCATGCGCTGTCAATTTGGAGTGTTTGAAAAATATAAAAACGTATGCCTCTGCCGCGCAGGGAGAGACCAGTGAGAGAGAACGGACTGTTACTACGGAGAAGAATTGTGATATAGGCTTGTTCCGTAAGGTCCTATTGTCACGTGGCAGGCCAATAGGCTTTACCACCAAAATAATGCTGCAAATATACAAAAATAATCTTAATAAACGGATATAATATTTAAGAAATTTGCTGGTTTGGTGTTTTTTCTTATGATTTCGGCCGATTTTGCAGAAATCTTTTACATCTGTTGTATGTACTGGAGTTAGTTTGGCAAAAATACACAAATGGTCACGGCTTCAGTTTCTTATGTTAGAATGTAAATCATGGTTTGAAACTGTACACACTCGGAGTACAAATGAAAACAATATATGCTTGTGTCGGAAAGGTATATATGAGCTGATGGTAGAGTCGTCATCAACAACAATGGCCCTGATTTGATAAACTCAGCAGGAATACTTGCTATTCATTTTTTTATGATGGGGCTATGTTTACAAATTTGAGATTTCATGTAAAAAACAGGGGTATCTTATTATGATAAAAACATCAAGATACCCCTATATATAATTAGGTGTCATAACCGACAGACGGAGCGTGCTTGTTTTCCAACTATGCTTTGTTCTGTTTCTATATTCTTTGTTTCGTGTTTTTCAGCAGTATCTTGCTCCTGTGGTGGTGCCAATTCTAACTGTATTTTTCTATCCAACGCCGCCAGTTCCGCTTTCAGACCTTTCAGTTCTTCCTCTTTCTTCCAAGTCTTGCCAGCTATCTCTTCCAGTTGCGGTATTTCCTTTTCCAAAGCCTTGCATCTTGAATCATACTGCTCAATGTAGCTTGGCATCTTCTGTAAGGCATTCAGAAAGTTGTTTGCCGCTGCTATCGGGTCCGACTTGGCAATGTGACCGTAGTTGTACTGGTACTTGTAATTGCCCTCGACAAAAAAGCGGTTGTCAACAAATGGAAGACCATTCTCGAAACTTGTCTCGCTGACAATCTTGACAGGGAATCCGTAGATTTCTCCAATCCGCTTGTATTGTTCGCCAGTTGTCTCTTTCTCCGCCAACATTTGCAGATGCTTTCCTATAACCTCTAAGTTCGTGGACTCCACACCATCAAGAGTGATGAAGTTGAGGATGTTGCCGTCCTTGTCTTTCTTGGCTTTGCCCATAAACTTGCCGTAGTCCTCGGTCATTCCCTTGAGAGAGGCTTTGTTGTTGCCCAGCTCTGCCGTCTTTGACTGCAATTTTGTTTCTGAGTCACGCTTGCCCTTGTTAAACGATTTGCGCTCACCCTCCAAGGAGGCTATCTTCTTTTCCAGCTTCGCCTTGTCAAGCAAATCGGTATTGCCGGAGAGAATAGCCATATACTCTGAAAAATTCATGCCCGATTTCTCGTCCATCGCTCCCTCGTCAATGGTTCTCGCCCCCAAGGCTCCGCTTTTCAACTGCGAGATAAAAGTCTGCTTGCAGTGCAGGAGGTTGAACTTGTACGAGTCAAGCGACTTTTCCACCGCATAGATGATGACATCCACCTTGTTGTCGGCATAGATTTTGGCAATCTCGTTGCCGGCACGCACACCTCGACCGTCACGCTGTGCCAAGTCTGACGGTCGATCGGGTAGGTCAAGGGCATTGCTGCCCTCTTCCCCCCTAAGAACCGTACATGAGAGTTTCCCCTCATACGGCTCAAGCTTTTCTAAGCCTCTGTTTGTATGCAGAGACCGGCTCAAACTACTTCTTGTTTCCATTTGATTTGCGGGATAATTTAAAACATTCATCATGAACCAACAGATTGCATTTCTTTCCGTTTTGAACGGTTGGCATGACATTCCATGCCTTGTGCGTATCAATAGGCTCACCGCATATAGGACATTTGCGTCCTTGCTTTTCCCATAGGTACAGCAGTGACTTGCGTCCTTTTAGCGTAACAAGCATTTTCGACTTCTTTCTTTTATAGAAGTACAGACGACAGTCTGCATCAAACGGGTTCATGTCTCCTTTAATCTGCGTGTATTGCAGGAATGGAAACGATGAAGTCAGAGACAATAATGTCAATTGGTCTTCCTTTCCGTTTGGTTTCTTGAATTTTGAAGCGAAAGTCCATTTGTTCCCTCGAATGTCATGCCAATATCGGTCTTTTATCCACCGTTTCCCTTTCTTGGAATGACGGCGTTTTGCCCATTGCCATAGTAAGAGGAATATCTGATGGTCGATTCTGTGAAATGAATCACGTGTCGCTCCATGCTGATAATAACCTCCCCATCCTCGGATTTTAGAGTTCAACATTCTGATTAACGACTCCTGTCTGCAACCCTTGTTCTCCTTAATTACCTTACGGATATTCTCCATAAAGCGTTTCTCGGATTTCTTTGTAGGCTTGGTCAATATGTCCTTGCCGTATTTGCGGATATTAAAGCCAAGAAAATCAAAACCGTCATGCACGTTGGTTATCACCGTCTTTTCCTCTGATAAGGTCAGACCTCTTTCAGACATAAATTCAGCAACCAATGGCTTGATTTCATTTTCAAGAGTTTCCTTGTTCTCGCAAGTGATGATAAAATCATCCGCATAACGTACAAGGTTCACCATTGGTGAATACAACTTACCATTAACATGATGGCGCTTATATCTATCTGCAAGAGCTTTCTGCAATCCGTCCAAAGTCATATTGGCAAGTGTCGGAGAAATTATACCACCTTGCGGTGTTCCTTCCTCGGTCGGGAACATTTGCTTGTTGAAAACATAGCCACATTTCAACCATTTTCGGAGTATTGCCTTATCCATTGGGATATTGGCAAGTAACCACTCATGGCTGATATGGTCAAAACACCCTTTTATGTCACCCTCCAAAATCCATTCGGGAGAATATCCCTTTCGGAGAATGTTATGACATTGCTGTACTGCATCCATACAGCAGCGTTCCTTGCGGAAACCGTATGAACGAGTATCAGCTGTAGTTTCTGATACAGGCTCCAATGCCATAAGATAGAGTGCTTGCATGGCTCTGTCTTTCATTGTCGGTATTCCCAACGGTCGCAGTTTGCCGTTGCTCTTCTTGATATGAACTCTTCTCAGCGGCATTGGCTGGTAGCCTCTGCGTTTGAGTTGGGTTATTGCTTGCGTTTTAGCTTTAGGGGTATCCCATATTTCTTTGTCAACCCCAGGAGTACAACCACCCCCGTTAGAAGTAACCCTCTTTACGGCTAAGGCTTTTGCGTAAAAAGAGTGGGTAAGCGTCCATTGCAAGGCTTTCACCTTGTTATGTCTGCCTTCCTTCTGAGCCTTTACAATACGAGCTTGAAGCTTCTTAACAGCTTGCTCCGCCTTAGTCCAGTCTATTCTGTCCCAATTTGATTGCAGGTTGTCAGTCGGCGCACACGATTGGTCGAGGAGATTTTCTTTGATTTTATCGTTCATTTGCATTCCTACTTTAAAAAGTTCTAAAAGTTTATTGTAAAGAATTACCATTTGGCTAATGTTGGGTATTTGCCTCCCAAACATTACCACAGAAGTCTGCCCACTTTCGTGGTAGGTTGATGTTGTCCCTTGTCAACTCGTGATAAGTGGCTCAAACCCTATCCGTCCCATTACAGAACGGCATTCGCTTTCTCTGTTATCTTATACCTGCACATCATTCAGCATCCATTACTTTCAGCTTACCTGTCTTTTGTCTGACAGGAGATGTACAGGCTTACCATGTTCCACATAGATAACTAACGGATAGGTTAGGTTCTGTCTCATCCTCCG
>ERZ780223.2410-NODE-2410-length-15994-cov-6.397892_pt1 | contig 15994 bp, 15 predicted proteins | sample MGYA00511016_ERZ780223 | MGnify/ENA primary metagenome ERZ780223 (study PRJEB29588, sample SAMEA2159032) | human gut metagenome | biome: human gut; feature: human-associated habitat; material: faeces | place: Denmark | collected 2008/2010 ... | reverse complement strand
GAGCCGAGCAGAGGCTGGATGTCAGGACGATGAAGTCCGGACAGGAATGCCGTTTAAAGCGAGGTGAGTAAAGAGCCGAGCAGAGGCTGGATGTCAGGACGATGAAGTCCGGACAGGAATGCCGTTTAAAGCGAGGTGAGTAAAGAGCCGAGCAGAGGCTGGATGTTTTGTTGCTTAATTGTTTTGTTGCTTTTTAATAATTTGTAGCGAATTATATAGAGTTATGCTATAATTTCATCATGGTTACTTTGAATAAATATTTGAGACAGTCTGCCACTTATAAAGTTTTTTCACAATTAGGTGCTTTATTTGCAGATTTTTTGGATACATTGGGTAAGATTGCTCAAATAGGTTTTCACGTATTGAAATGTATTTTTCGTGGTGAAATTTCAAAAAAAGAGTTACTAATACAGTGTGATAGGTTTGGAGTAAGTTCATTACCAATAACACTTTCAATTGTTGGGATGACATCAATAATTGTAGCATCTCAAGTCGCGCATGAAATGGTAAAACAAGGTGGAGGCAATTTTGTCGGCTTATTGATGACGATATTAATTGTTAGAGAAGTCGGAGCAATAATGTCAGGGTTTGCGATAACATCAATGATAGGTTCTTCGTTAGCATCAGAACTCGCAACAATGAGAGTGACAGAACAGGTTGATGCTATAGATGTACTTGGAGTTGATTCTATAAGATATTTGTTTGTTCCTAGGGTGTTGTCAGGAATTATAATGATGCCGTTGGTTGTAATACTGGCTTCAGTTGTTGGTGTATTGCTTGGTGCTGTAACTTCGGATATGTTTGCGGGATTAACTTATAGAGCGTATTTTGATTCAGCATGGCTGGGCTTGTATATGAAAGACTTATGGGTAAGTTTACTAAAATCTGCAGTGTTTGGTGGTACAATCTCGCTTATTAGTTGTACTTGCGGATTTTTTGCCTCTGGAGGAGCAAAGGGGGTTGGACTGGCTACAACAAAAGCTGTAGTATGGTCATTTATCGCAATTGTTGTTTGGGATATGATATTTGCAGTTTTATTTTTCTTTTAATTTGTGTAAGGATATTGTTATGAGTATAGAGGTTCGAAATTTAGTAAAAAAATTTGATGACAGAGTTGTAATCAATGATATATCATTTAAAGTCGCAGATGGTGAAATTCTTGCAATCGTTGGCTTTTCAGGTTCAGGGAAAAGTACTGTTTTAAAATTAATATGCGGACTTATCCCTTTTGATAGCGGAGAAGTGATAACTTCTGAAGGGGATATTGCTATGGTTTTTCAGTACTCAGCGTTATTTGATTCGTTGAATGTTTTTGATAATATTTCTTTTGCGCTTAGAGAACGAAAAGATTTGCGTAAAAAATATTCCGAAAAAGATTTGAAAGAAATAGTTTCTCAAAAACTCGAACTGGTTGGACTTCAAGGAATTGAGAATAAGTTTCCTTCTGAATTGTCTGGTGGTATGCAAAAACGTGTTAGCTTTGCAAGGGCTATAGTAACAAAACCAAATACGATTTTGTATGATGAGCCTACAGCAGGTTTGGATCCAATGTCTTCAACCTTGATTGAAGATTATATTGTTCGTTTGAAACATGAGATAAACGCAGCATCTATTGTCGTAACTCACCAAATGTCAACAATTACCAGAACTGCAGATAGGGTTATAATGTTGTATGATGGTAAAATTGTTTTTGAGGGGACTCCAACACAGTTATTACAACAGGACAATCCTTATACGAAACAATTTGTTACGGCCTCGTTGGAAGGTCCTATGAAAATGAAAGCATAAATATTATTATATTAAATTTGAGGAAAAGTTATGAATATGAAAAATTTATTTAATGAAGATGTAATGTCTATTGATACATATATAATGGTTAAGCTGAAAGAAAAAACTGCTCAGTTGAATGATAAATTATGCCAAAAAAATCGCTGCCCTATATCATTATCAATGGGTGCTCCAACAGCAAATCCTCCTGAAGTGCTTATTGATAAATTGAAAGAATTTTTAACGGAAGCTAATATTCATACATATTCGGTGACAAGAGGGGAACCGTATTTTAGACAGGCTGTTGTTGAGAGAATGCAAAAACGTTTTGGCGTAACTCTTGATGCCAATAGTGAAGTTTGTTCGTTGATGGGTTCAAAAGACGGACTTGCTAATTTAATTCGATTTATTATAACTCCAAATCAGGTAGAGCAAGAAAAAGATATTATATTAATTCCTGATCCTGGTTATGCGTCTTATTCTCAAATGATTCAATGTGCAGGAGGAAAAGCTTATCCAATGCCGTTGACAGCTGAAAATAATTATGAACCTAAAATTGAAGATGTGTATGAAAGTTTGATAGAAGAGGGTTATAATCCTTGTAAAGTAAAAGCAATAATTCTAAATTATCCAAATAATCCCCTTGGCGTTTCAACAACAAAGGAATATGTTCAAACTGTTGTAGATTTTTGTAAAAGGCAAAATATACTTTTAATTTCAGATGCCGCATATTGTGATTTGTATTTTGATGAAAATGAAAAGCCTTTTAGTGTTTTAGAATTACAGGGGGCAAAAGATGTTGCTGTTGAATTTTTCAGTTTATCAAAACCTTATGCAATAACGGGCTGGCGTTTAGGCTGGCTATGTGGCAACTCTGAAGTTGTTTCAAGGTTTGCAAAGGGCAAATCTACTATTGATAACGGAATCTTTAAAGCTTTACAAAAAGCTTGTGCTTATATAATGACCTCTCCTGAGGGAGATGAATATATTCGTCAGGGTAATATTGATTATAAAAGAAAACAGTCAATTCTGGTAAAAGGTTTGAAAGAACTGGGCTGGCCTATTGATGAAGCAAATGTTCCGCATACTACATTTTATCTGTGGCTTCCTATTCCTAGAAAATATAAATCAGCATTCAAATTTTGTGAGGATATGCTTGAAAAATCCGGTATTGTTGTAGTTCCAGGAAATGCTTTCGGCGAATACGGGGAAGGATTTTTCAGAGTTTCGTATGTTTGCAGTGATGCTAAACTTCATGAAGTTATTGATAGAATGAAGGCTGATGGTTTTAAATATTAGTTGAATAGATTGATAAACAATACTCATAAAAAAGACCTTTTATTGTAAAAGGTCTTTTTTATGTTACAATCTGTTAGAATCTTAATGGATAATCGTCTTTGAATTCCCATTGGTCATTTTGTAATAATCTTGTACACCATTCGTGTTCATTTTTGCATTTATTTATCATAGTATTTCTGGATAATCCCGCAGTACTTAGTCCGCTGCCATAAGTTCCCCAGAAAATATTGGCATTTCCAAACCAGCTTTGTCTATTTGCATCTGTAAAGCAGAATAGAAATACAAATCGATCGTACCCTGCTCTGTTTGGACCTTTAGTAGCATTAACATCATAATATACATCCAAACACCCTCCAGTAAAGAAAGTGTCTAAGCTGGAACCGTCTTTATAATATACGCGACTCTGATTTTTGTTAACATACTGATGTCCTATATATGGATCTAAATGTGTCATGTACCAGTTAAACCCCTGTCCTTGAGCTGGTATTTTCATATCTCTAAACGAGCCATGGTCAAGTTCCATGTCTAAAATTGCGTTATCAATTTTACTGTAAAAGTTTTTTAGTTTTGTAGTATATTCTTTTTTTACTCTCTGATAATGCAGTGTTGGGATTGTCATTGCCGCAACTATGCCAATAATTGTCATTGTTAACAGTACTTCTGCTAATGTAAATGCTAAAGCTTTTTTTATCATTTTTATCTTTCCAATTTATATCCACATGTATTATAACATATTTTCGCACGGCACTCAATACGAATATTGAGGAATTTATATAGTGATTTTTTGTAAAACCTTCAAATATTGCAAATGTATGTTTTGTAGTATAATTGTGACCGAAGAAAGGATTTTTGTATATGAAAATTGCAGGTGATTTGACAGAGCTTATTGGAAATACTCCTTTGGTTCGTTTGAACAAGCTTAACGACGGGTATGCTGATGTTGTTGTTAAATTAGAATATTTTAATCCGGCGAATTCCGTAAAAGACAGAGCTGCATATCAAATGATTCTGGATGCTGAAATTTCCGGTAAAATAAATAAAGACACACTGATTATTGAGCCGACAAGCGGAAATACCGGTATTGGGCTTGCTATGATTTGTGCAATAAGAGGATATAAAATAGTTTTAACTATGCCTGAAGCAATGAGTTTAGAGCGCCGTTTGCTATTGAAATCTTATGGTGCGGAGCTTTTATTGACGGATGGTAAACTTGGCATGCAGGGTGCTGTTGATAAGGCTGTTGAGTTGAGTAATGAATATCCGAATTCGTTTATACCGTCTCAATTTGATAATTCTTCAAATCCAAAATCTCATTATTTAACAACTTCACAAGAAATTTGGAACGATACAGATGGCAAAGTAGATATTGTCGTCGCGGGTGTTGGTACCGGTGGTACAATATCTGGAATTGCAAAAGGTTTAAAAGAAAAAAATCCTAAAATAAAAGCTATTGCCGTTGAACCATTTTCTTCACAGGTACTTGCAGGTAAGAATGCTGATGCTCATAAAATTCAAGGAATAGGTGCTAATTTTGTTCCTGAAAATTTTGACAGAAATTTGGTAGATGAGATTATTCCTGTTACAAATGAGGATTCTATTAATACTGCTCGTAATCTGTCTACAAAAGAAGGTATTTTAGCAGGCTTTTCGGGTGGTGCAAATGTTTGGGCTGCAATTGAGTTATCAAAACGCGAAGAAAATAAAGGGAAATTGATTGTGGCTATTCTTCCTGATTGTGGAGAACGATATTTGAGTAGTGAGTTATATTCTTATTAATATACATATTTTATTTACCGTAAATAACTGTTGTGGTAAAATTTTCGTATGAAATTATGTGTCTTTCAAGGAACTTTTAACCCTATTCATAATGCGCATTTAAGGGTGGCAGAGTATGTAGTGAATAAGTACGATTTCGACAGGTTTTTATTTGTTCCGGCATATAAACCTCCGCACAAAAATTGTGATATCTCTATGGCTACTCATCGGTTGAATATGGTAAAACTTGCGACTGCGTATAATTCTAAATTTATGGTTACAGATATAGAATTTAAAAGAGAGGGTAAGTCTTACACATATTTGACTATCTGTGAGCTGTATAAGCAATATATTATTGATGGTAAAATTCATTTTATTATAGGAACAGATGCATTTGATTTTATAGAATCGTGGTATGAGGCTGATAAATTAAAAGAGATTGTTAAATTTATCGTCTTTGTTAGGGATGACAATTTTGAAATTTCAAAGTATGATTATTTGAGAGAAAAAGGATATGATTTTGAATTTCAATCATTACCTTTTCAAAATGTTTCATCTACAGAAATAAGAGATAAAATAAAAAATAATCAAAGTATAGATGATTATGTTAGTAAGGAAGTAAAGGATTATATATACAAAAATGAGTTATACGAGGATTGATATGGAAAGTTTGTTTAGCTGGTTAAAAGATAATTTGAGTGAAAAGCGTTATATTCATTCAATTGGTACTGCAGAATGTGCAAGAGATTTGGCTATAAAATTTGGCTTGGATTCAGAAAAAGCCTATATGGCAGGCCTTTTGCATGATTGTGCAAAATGCTTTTCTAATGAAAAATTGCTGGAAATTATCAACAATAACCTGAATGTTCAAAAAATTGAGTTGATGAATTATAAAACTCTTCATGCGCCTGTAAGTGCGTATATTGCCAAAAATAATTTTGGGGTTGAGGATAATGAAATCTTATCCGCAATAAGGTGGCATACTTTAGGTAAAATTGATATGACAGATTTTGAAAAAATAATTTTTTTAGCAGATAAAATTGAACCTAAAACACGAGATAAGGATTATTTGGAAGAAGTAAGAGATTATCTTAAAGAAGAAAATGGATTAAATAAGGCTATGTTAAAATGCTACAAGGAAACTATTAAAAGTTTGGTCAAACGTGACTTGAAAATTTGTCCTGTAACTATTGATATATATAACAATTTGGAAGATATAGTAAATGTTAAGTAACTTAATATTTTAACATATTTCTTTACTATTCATGGTACAATTTTCTAAAGAGTGAGGGCATAGATGAAATTATTAGAGATTAAGAATAACTTGATAAAGTTATCATATGGTGAGGGCGAAAATCCTATTCTTGGAAGATTTATAGTTTTGGCAACAAGTGCTAAATCATATGTTGCTCAGTTTGTTAACTTGAAATCTGATAGTGTTAATAATTTTGCGATTGCCAAATTGTTATTTACTTTTACTCCAGATGGTGTTGTTGATAACTATGATGGTTCTATTCCTAGTTTAAATTCTGAAATCTCGTTTTTGCCGCCGGAAGAGTTGCTTGAACTTTTGCCTATTGAGACTCCAATTAAGATTGGTAATTTGGCACAGCTCGATGATATGCTTTCTCTGGATATTTCAGTTTTTGAAAGAAATTTTACTGTATTTGTTGAAAAAGATATGGATAAAACTGCATTTATTTCAAATTGTGTTAGGCAGTTATTTCAGATGAAAGAAAAAAGTGTTATTATTGACACCGGAAATTTGTTTGAAGATTTTCCAAAAATTGAATTTGCAAAAGATTTCAAATTGCCTCTAAATTCTGAAATGATTGATTATTTATTTGAATATGAATTGGCAGAAGTTGATGCTTCAACTAAAGCTGTTATTCAGGATATTTTTTATGCTGTTCAGCAATATATTAAATCTTTGGATTTTGAATTTTTGCCAATCGATAATTTTGTCGATGTTGTGGCTAATCAGTATAAAGAAACTCAGATGCCTGAACTTGCATTATTAAAAAATAAATTATTGAAATATAGAGATGCAAATATATTTGCAAATACAAAAGAAGAAGTAATTGCTTTTAGTGAAAAACTTGCCGAGAAAAATTGTTCAATAATTGATTTGAAAAATATTCATGAATCTTTACAAAAAGAAGTTATATTGTTTGTTCATAAGGCGTTAGAGTCTGTGCAAAAATATATATATTTCTTTGTTCCGTTGACTGATGGAAATTCTGATAAAAAACTTATAAAACAGCTTATTAATAATAACCATGTTTTTACAACATTATTGGTTAGCAATTCTTATAAATATGTGCATGAACTTAAAGCTCATGCTGAAAATATAATGTTGTTTGCTCCTCTTACTATGCAGCATGATTTTGCCGCTTACAATACCTTTTTAAATAAATTGAATCCTGGCGAATGTATAGTTTGTGGAAAATTAACTCAAGGCATTCCTTTTATTGTTGATATGTCTGATCTGGAATTAGATTTGACAAAGGATGATGTATTTGGAGATAAGTTCCAATTTGTACCTGCTGTTGAAAATCTTGAGCTTTTGAATAAAGATGGTGTAAAATTTGATGATATAGTTTCTAAAAATGCTAATTCTTCATCTCAAAGTGTGTATGAAAGTGCAGAGAATCCTGATGAGGAGGATGATATTTTAGTTGAAACATCGCCTTCAAAAGCATTACCGATTCCAGAAATTCCTCAGGAGCCTGTAGAAGTTGTTGAAGAAACTACAATTGCAGCAAATGAACAAATGCAATTGGAAAATCAGTTATCTGATTCAATACCGGCCGGTGAGATTCCTCCTCAGGATGTGGTTATTGAGTACCCTCAAATCCCTGTAGAAGATGAAGTGGTATCTTCTGTTTCAGAACAAGAAGATTATTTGTCAACTCAAATTGTAGAACCTGTTGCTAATATTTTAGAAGAAGATGCTTTATCTTTTGACGAAATGGCAACTGAAAGTTCGGTAGAGTCGGATTTGTCAATTTCGGATTTTAAGGATGAGACTGTAATACAAGATGATTTGCAGTTAGAAGAAGATTTAGCTTCTGGAGCAAGTTTGACGGAGGATGATCTTGATTTTATTGAAGATAACCAACTTGCATCAAGCGAGGATTTCTTTGGTGAAGAGTTAGTTCAAAATGAAGAAGCTGAGATTGTTGAAGAAAATTCATATCAAGAATCTCCATATGTCGATGATCAGCCGCCAGTAGTTCCTGTATATCCATCAGAGTCTGAACCAAGGCAGGCGCAGGGCAGTGATGGCTCTAATTTTGCACAGGGAGATAGTGTTAGCCATCCAAGATATGGACGCGGAGTTGTTGAAAAAATAATAAAATATGGTAACAAAACATTATGTTCAATTGCTTTTGAAAATGTTGGGCGTAGATTATTAGACCCGTCAGTTTCTGAGTTTACAAAGATATAAACAATAAAAAGACCTCTTATCAAGAGGTCTTTTTATTGTAGTAGAATAATTATTTTCTTAAATTTTTTGCGTCTTTTAAATAAACAAATTCCGGCACAAAATCTTTTTCACAGTTAATTACGATTAATATTCTAATACACATTTTTAAAGCGCTTGGAACATCAAGTTCATGAAAGCACATCATTGCTACATCGTTCCAGCCAAATTCTTCTCTTACAAATTTTGCAGGAAAAGCTGCATTTAAATCTTCTGTGGTTGTAAAAATAACATGAGAAATGACCGAGGTAGCATTAATATTATTTTTTTTACATATTGCATCTAATAATTCAATAGTGGCATCTTTAATTGCTGATTCAGTATTTTCAGTAACCGTTATTGCTCCTCGAATACCTTTGGTTATCATTATTTTTTTACTCCGTTATACCAGTCTCTGGCAAGCATTTCACCTTTTCCTTCAGGTTTTACTTTTATTATTCTTAAAATCCCGTTTCCGCAGCCGATATCTACGCCATCTTTTGAAGATGACATAACTTCTCCAGGTTTTCCTGTCCCATTAACAGGTTTTGATTCAATGACTTTTATAATTTTATCATTGAACATGAAATAAGCGCTCGGGCATCTACAAATTCCTCTAACAAGGTTGTGGATTTCTTCGTTAGATTTATTCCAATCAATTTGGCATTCTTCTTTTGTTAATTTATTAGCCATGCAAAGTCCATCTTCACACTGCTTTATTGGATTTAGAGTTCCATCTTTCAATCCTATTAAAGTTTGTTCAATCATTTGTGGTGATTTTTTTGCAATTTCTTCCCATAATTCTTCACAGTTCATTGTTTCAGAAATCGGGATGACAAGTTTTTGACAAACATCGCCGCAATCTAAGCCAAGTTCTGTAATCATTGTACAAATACCGGTTTCTTTGTCGCCGTTTATTATTGCTCTTTGAATAGGATTTGCACCTCTGTATTTAGGCAGTAACGAAGCATGAAGGTTGATTGTTTCGTATTTTGGAATATCTAAAACTTCTTGAGATAAAATTTGTCCGAATGCAAATGTTACAAAAAAGTCAGGTTCAAGTTTTTTTAATTCATCTTGAATATTAGGTTCTTTTCTTATTGATTTTGGCTGAAAAACAGGAAGATTATGATCAATAGCGTATTTTTTTATTGGGGACATTTGTAATTTGTGTCCTCTTCCTGCGGGTTTATCCGGCTGAGTGACTACAGCACAAACCTCAATATTGTCTGAATTATTCAAATATTCCAGCGATTTTAATCCTATATCAGGTGTTCCAAAAAATACTATTTTAATCATTTTTTGCAAGTTCTTCCTCTAATTCTTTTTCATCAACAAGTAAATCTGGTTCAAGATTTGGCAAGTTGAATTTTTTTAATACTGCTTCGGTTTCAAATCTATTGATACAGTGGTCAATAAATAAAATTCCATCCAGATGATCATTTTCGTGTTGTATGGCTCGGGCCAATAATGTTCCGTCTTTTGCTTCCAATACGAAAGGTTTTCCGTGTTCATTCAATGCTTTTACCATAACATTTTTATAGCGTTTTACGTCTGTGTATGCTTCAGGAAAACTCAGGCAGCCTTCATTGCTTTTCACCGCTCCGCTTTTTTTGATAATTTTTGGGTTGATAAATACTATAGGATTAAGCGGTTCATTCCCTGTAGAGACATCAATAACAAACACTCTAACGTTTTCACCAATTTGCGGTGCCGCAAGTCCTACGCCATTTTGGGCATACATTGTATCAAGCAAATCTCTTATTAAATCATTAATTTTTTTTGAAACTTTGTGAACTTCTTTTGACGGTTCTCTCAGTGTTTTTTCACCATAGTGTAATACTTTTCTTATTGCCATAATATAAAACCTTCCTAATTGCTACATATTCAATATGTTACTATAAATCTTATGGCATTGCAATTAACATATGTTTATACAGTATGGTATGGAAAGGTTATATATGTTATAATTAATGATGTTTATTTTGGTTAAGGATTTTATAATATGAAAAAAGTTCTAATAATATTTGGATTTGTTGTAACTTTGTTGGGTTGTAGTCTAACTTCATCATATGCTTCCGATTTAGAAAAGCATAAAACTATTTCTGAAATTGGTATTTTGTCTAATGCGGAGAAATATGATGAAGCTCTGCAAAAATGTGAGGCTGCTCTGGTTAAATATCCAGATGATCCGGAATTATATTATTGGAGTGCAACAATAAAAGCATCTACAGGTGATAAAAAATCTGCATTAGCCGATTATGATAAAGTAATAGAATTAAATCCAAAAGATGGCAATGCTTATGTGATGAGAGGGATATGTAAATCTGATTTGAATGATCCGATTGGTGCGATTGAAGATTATAATAAAGCTCTTGAAATAAATCCTAAAGATAGTTCTGCGTATTCAATGAGGGCATGTGCTAAGTTAGATTTGGGCGATTTTAATGGCGCAAATGCGGATTTGGAAGTTGCTAACAAGTTGTATGAAAATTTACAAACTAAAGGAGATAGTTAAGAGTATGAAAAAAATTTTATTGTTTTTTGCAGTGTTGTTAATTAGCAATATTGCAGTTTCTGCTATTAGTGTTGAAAATTATCAAAATGATGCAGTTGAATATCGGTATCAAATTTTTATATTAATTTACGATAATAAGGATTACAAGGCGGCATTGAATAAAGCAAATGAAGCTATTAAAAAGTTTCCTAATGTTGCAGAATTGTATGTTAGCCGCGGAGATGTATATTCGAATTTGAATAGTTATAAATCTGCTCTTGCTAATTATAACAAAGCAATTAGTCTTAATCCAAATTTGGTAGAAGCATATGCTAGTCGAGGTTTGTTGAAGTTAGATAAAATGAATAGTCCTCATGGAGCTTATATTGATTTTACAACTTGTTTAAGGCTAGATTCTGTAAATTCAACTTGCAGGCTTGGAAGAAGTGCTGCAATGCTTGAACTCGGTGATATGTCGGGTGGACTTAATGAGTTGCAGGCTAGTATTGATGATTTCGAAAAAGAAAGAGTGGAAACTGAAGAATTTTTTAGGGAAACCGAGGAATTACTAAAGAAATAGTGAGAATATCTCGATAGTATTGAAAAATATAAATAATAATTAGTAAGAAAATTTTGATTAAAAATATTAATTATAAATTGTCTATTATTTTCAGATAAAGGATTATTATCATTTAGAAATTTAAGAAGTCCTCTTTTTCTATCATTATAAATTTTATTATATTGATTTTTAGCTTGTTCAGAAATATCTGGATTGTTATTAACTTCTTCTTGAGCTTGATTAATTTCGTTTAATAATTTAGAAACATGTTTATCAATAGCTTGTCTTCTATATTTATCTACTGAACTTATATCAACATTATTTTTATTTATTTCATTTTGTATAGTATTAATTCTATCCCCAAAAGATTCAATTTCTAATTGTTCTCTCGTAAATTCTCTTGCGACAATTTTAGCAGTATATTCACTTTCTATTTCACTATTATATAGTACGTTATAGAGATTTTCAGCATATATATCTCTAACTTTATCCATTTTAGCAAAAGCTTGATTAGTAAAATCTTCTTCAGATTTAGTAAGTTGAACACCAGCTTCTCTAAAATATTCTTTAAATTCAGGACTTGTAATATATTCTTTTAATAAATCATAAGTACCTGCTTCATAAGCATTAATAGCTAAATTAGTAAAATAATCATCAATAACTTGTTGTTTTTTAATTTCAGCTTCTTCTGGAGTAAGTTTTCTATGAACATCAACTCCTTCATCTTGAAGTCTTTCTCCAGTAATAGGATCTTCAACATAATCATCTGGAGAAATATAATCATTTAACATAGTAAGTTTATCGACAACATCTTTATTTAAAGCAGCACGGTCTTGAATTTCTTTATTCATTATTTTTTCTTCAGCAGTAAGAGTATTAAGAATATTAGCATCAGATTCTTTACCTTTTAACTTTTTAGCTTTAATTTGTCTTTGAAGAGCAGAAAGTCCTTTACCAGCTCCTTGAAAAACCATGCCTCCAACAGCACCCCAAAATGCTTGTTCCCATATTTTATCATCAGTAATATAACTTTCAATTGTACGAGGAATATAATTAGGATCTAAATACATTTTAGCAACTTCTTTACCTTTTTCAATTTGAATACCTTGATATCCTTCTTCAAAAGCTTCACTAAGCATCAAAGTGCCAATAGTACTTAAAGGGTGTTTAAGAGCTTCTTTAAATTCATCTGTTCTATCTTTCCAAAAACTTCCTTTAGGAATATCTGTACTGGCACTTGGTTGACGTGTATTTGCATTAGCTTTTTTACGAAGATTTTCAATTGCTTGTTTATTAGAACGTCTAATTCTTGAAGTAGGTAATTTTTTACCAACTTTACCAAATAATTGACCAATACCTCTAAATTGCAAAATATCTTGACCAAGCATAGCATAATCATTAATAAAAGTTTTATCAGCAGATTCTCCAGCAATATATTTTGCTATTTGGTCAATAGTTTTACCATTTAATTCAGGATTTCTTGCATAAAAATCTTTCCATTGTTGGTCAGTATATTTTTCAAGTTCTTGTTTAGTAGATTCATAAGTTTCTGTCCAAACACCTCTTGCTTCCATATAATTTTCCATAGTACGAGAAAGAACAGCATTAGTAGTTAAATTATTAATATATTTAACAGAATTATCAAGACGAGCAACTGAAGGAGCTTTAATACCAGCACCTTTCATAGCTTTATGAGTAAGTTTAGCTAAACCTCTTGTAGAAGCATTATATGCTCTTCCTATTTTATTAATTTTCCCTAATGCTCCAATAGCTTTAGTAACACCAAGAGTAGGCAACATCATAGATAAAGTAGTAAAAACACTTACTCCATTATCAGTCCACCAACCAAAATCACCAAATGCAAAAGTAGCATTTGGATCTTTTTGATAACTTTCAAATTTATCTCTAATAGTATTTTGAATACCTTCAATATATTCACTTACTGGATTAGTATAATCATTTTCATCAGTAAAAAGTTGTCCTACAGCATCTACAATATTACTAAGAGAAAGAAACGAACCAAGAACGGTTTCATTAGCAACTCCTTGTATTATCATATTACCAAGTTGTTCAAAAGCAGATTGATTTTCTGCACGTTGACGTTTTAAACTTTCTTCAGAATCAATATTATTAACAGTAATATCTTGTTCTTCAAACTTTTCTATTTCACGAGGACTATATTGTGAAGTATATCGAAGTTTATTAGCAATTCTATTAACATCTTTAGCAAAATCATCACTCATTGTATTAGAAACAAGATAAGGGGACTCTTTGGCCCCCTTTTTAGTTTTAGGATTATATTTAGGATTTCTTACTAATTCTCCATTATTTATAAAATCAATAACTTTACTCATATCTTATATGTTTAATTTACTTCCTAAATCTTTACTTAAAACAGCATAATAACGTTCTAATAAATCAGGTCTTCCAATAGAAGTTGTTATAGTTTTTGCAATTTCAAAAATACGTCCATTTAATCTTTTAATAGCATTTTCATTATCTAATTGTAAATTTCCTTGTACGAAATTATTTTGAATATCAATATATTCATTCATAGCTGAATAAATATCTACAGCTGCTTCTCTATTAATGTTAATAGCTGTATTTCCATTTTTATAAGTAAATATATTACCACCATTAGCTATTAATTGTTGAGCACCTAATGTAGGAGTTTCAAAACTTTCACTAAGATTAGATGTCATTGCATAAACGTCCATTTTAGCAATATGATCTGAAGCCTTAGTATATGGATTATTTTCAAATGCTTCTTGTGCTTCATCATTAACTAATCCGGGAATAAAATAAGTTTTTGGAATATCTGTTGGTTTACCAGTATTATCTAATTTAGGATAAATCGTTATATTAGTACCAGTACCAAAAAAAGGATTATGTGCAGAATTAAATACAGCCTTACCATTTGCAATAGCAGATATTATTTTATTACCTTCATTTTCTCTATCTTTAGTATTTGTAATTTCTCTAAAAGTACCATATCCATTATTATCAGTTACAGTAAACATTTTAGTATTTCCATATCCATGAGCTACAGCTTTTCTTTCTAATTCTTCATGATCTATTTTATATCTAAGATTATATTCTGTATTATCAATTTGACCAGTATTAAGTTGATGTAGAAGTAATTGTTGATAATTTGTTTCACCACTAAGAGATTGATGGCCAATAGTAATTTCATCATAATTATCAATTTTAGTACTTATTTTTTCTTGTTGTTTAATAAAACCGTTAGAATAATTAAGAAACTTTTTATCAGCAGCTTTTTTGTATCTATTATATAAATATATATTACCAAAAGCAACAGCTGTATTATGTGCAGGACTTAAATTATAATATAAAGGAACTGTATATTTACTATCTTGCTGTGATTGAGGAATTATAGGATTATATTCAGAGTCTAATAATTGTACACTAATATTATCTACATTACCTTTAACAGCAGCATTAACAGTATTAGATAAAAGTAACATATTTTGATAATATTCTTTTGGAAGTCTAATATAAGAAACACTTTTTCCGTGTACTAAAGCCTAAACCAAGAAAACCTTCTTCATTATTAGAATTTAAAATTTGAATAGCTTGATTATATTCATCTACATTATTAAAACTAACATCATAATATCGACCTTTATCTCCAAATTCAATTTGAATATCTTTTAATAGTTTTTGGTCATATGGATTATCTTTGTTAAAACTACCTCCATTTTTCATTCTATTAACATAATCTACTAAATATTTATCATCTCTTTTTAAATCTTTAGTTAGATTATCATAATTCATTGTAGTTTCATTATATTCTCTAATAAGCTCACTACTTTTAACTCTAAAATCTACAAGTTGTTGTTCTGTAGCACCATTATTTTTAAAAATTAAATATGCTCTTTCAAGAGTATTTTTCCAACCATCTGTACTTGCATTAGTCATATCGACATTAACGTTTCTACCAACAGCAGTTTTAAATAGATTATATAAATCATTCTGAATATTTTGTTTTTTTTCCATTAATTCAGAAGTCATATTATAATTAAGAGTTATTGGCTTAGTATCGCTTATTCTATTTAATGATTTTATATATTCCTCATTAAGTTTAGTATTATTTTTAGCAGTTTCTGCTGCTTGTTCAGCAGCTTTATAAGTTTTTAATCCATTTCCATAAGTAGTTTTACGAGTAGTATTATAATATTCAGCAGCATATAAAGCAGGAGATATTCTTTTATTTAAATATTGTTGAGGAGAAAGAGTTATCCCATTATCATCAGTAATGTCATCTACAATATTATATCTTCCTTTAGTAGCATTTATAGCTTTTTTATGTTTCCAAAGAGCAATGTCATAATCTTGTTGAAGACTTTCTTTAGCACCCGGAGTAGATTCAATAGCTGCTCTAATACCAGCTTCTATTTTACTTCTATCAAGTTTTTCAAAACTATGAGTAGTATCATCATAATATTCTCCGTCAAATACTTCATTTGGATTAGTAGTAGGATTACCATTTTTATCAAGCCAACGAACTTGATTATAACTACCAGATTCTTTTGCAGCCCATTGTAAACCTTTAGAAATCAAAGAAGATAAATCTACAACAGCAGTAGGAGAAGTAGTAGAATGCCATTTTGTTCCACTAATAACTTTTCCA
>ERZ780223.2401-NODE-2401-length-16022-cov-3.494708_pt1 | contig 16022 bp, 11 predicted proteins | sample MGYA00511016_ERZ780223 | MGnify/ENA primary metagenome ERZ780223 (study PRJEB29588, sample SAMEA2159032) | human gut metagenome | biome: human gut; feature: human-associated habitat; material: faeces | place: Denmark | collected 2008/2010 ... | reverse complement strand
AGATATTTTTTATTTTTATTTTTGTATGTAAAATTATTAAAAAATGTTGATAAATCAACGTTTTTGAGGTATAATAATATTAGAAATTATCATAAGATAGGAGCATTTTACATGGATAGATTATTGGAACAGGATGTTACAATTAAAGGTGAATTGGTAAAATTATTTAATGGCTGTCCAAAACCAAGTGGATGGTTTGCAGGAAAAGTGCGTACACCGGATGGTACCATGAATGTATCAGGTACATGTTCCAGTATGGTGTCCATTGGGATGTCACTGGAATTGAACGGCGATATTGTAGAAAATGATTATGGCGAACAATTGAGAGCTAAAACAATCACCATAGATACAGATGATATTTGGACAATGAAGCGATACTTGGCATCGTCTAATTTTCCTGGTATTGGAAATGTGATTGCATCTCGTATTATTGATAAATACAAAGGTGCAACATACAATATGATTCTGTCAAATTCGGCAGCTGTACAGGCTGAATGTAAATTGACAGACCATCAGATGAAAGTGCTTATCAATGGGCTTTCAAATAATTCTATCAATAATCAACTGGAAAGATTGTTTCCACATTTGGGAGCAACTTGGATTCGTAAGATTATTGAGGAAAAAGTGTATTGCGAGACACCTAGTTTTGCAGTTATTAAAACAGCAATTACAAAGAATCCATATTCTTTGATGAGTGTTCCGGGAATGTCGTTTAAAAAAGCAGATGAGGTTGCTTTGAAGGATTTGAAGCTTGCATGGAATGATAATCGCCGTGTAAGTTGTGTATTTAGACGTGCAATTGTAGATTTTATGAATTCTACAGGTGGTACGTATGTGAATCTGAATGATATGAAAGATACTTATAAGATAGAGACATTTCTTGGTAATCATCTTGGTGTCACTGTTGATAGTACATTTGTTAAAAATGCGATGTTGAATGAGATTCGTCTGGATACATGCACACTTGAAAAATATCAGAATGAAGTTCATTTATATGATAAGAAATTTAAGAATATTGAGAGAGATATTATTCGATATGCAAGCATGGCTATTGCATGCACACAGTATGGTGGACGGGGTATGTATCAGCCAATAGTTGATATGAGGTTGCAGAAACTGAAAAAATATATTCATAATCAAAAACAGTCTGGAAATTGGAGTTTGTGTAAAGAGCAGGAAGATGCTATCAAAGCTGTTTATGAAAATCCGTTGCTATGTATTTCAGGTGGACCAGGACGTGGAAAGACTCATGTTATGAAGAATCTTGCTCAGAGTTGGGTAACGATTACAAAAGGTCATGTTTTGATGCTTGCTCCAACTGGAAAAGCAGTTAATCGTATGAAGGAATCTACTGGTTGGCTGAAAGCTGAAACAATTGCTCGTGTTGTATATATGAATATAAAAAATGATGACCCTGATGAATTTATTGATGAAATGGGTGCTCCTATCAAATGTAATGAAGATACATTGATTATTGTTGATGAATCATCGATGATTGATTTTGAAGAAGGGTATCAGCTTCTTGATTTGTTTATGGGTTGTCATGTTGTCTTTGTAGGTGATGCAAATCAGTTGCCGCCAGTAGAACCTGGTTCATTTTTTAAAGAATTGCTTCGTTCTGGTGTGATTCCAATTGCAGAATTGCAGATAAATCATCGAACAAAGTCAAAAGAGATTTCTGACAATGCTGATTTGATTCTTGCTGGAAAGTCCAATATGCAGTTGACTAATGATTTTCAGATAGTACCGTTAGCTGATGCTCAGCTTGTAAATTATGTATTATCTGAGTATCAGAGTTTGCTTAGTAATGGTGCTGATTTTTCTGATATTTTGCTTATGACACCTTTAAATAAAGGTGTTGGCGGTGTAATTGATATCAATACAAGATTGCAGGAGATTTTGAATCCGAAAACAACAACTCAGTCAAGATGGCTTGATGCAAAACGTAATTGTCATTATGAGGATACAAAAGGCTGGGAGATTCCACATATCAATAATAGTAATTTGAAACTTCGTATCAGAGACCGTGTGATGAATACAAAAAATCATACAGGCGTTGCTTGGAAGAAATATAAAGATAATGATGTTTCTCAGAATTGGATTGATAAGGGTACTGGTATCTTTAATGGTGATACAGGTACAATTATTCGTTTTTATTATGGTGATAATAAAGAAGGTGAACCTCATGTAATGATTTTGCTTGATGATAATCGAGTGGTTGTTGTTAACATGGAAGAGTTCATGGAATGGGTGCCTGGATATTGTATTACAATCCATAAGTCACAGGGTTGCGAAGCAAAACATTGTCTTATCGTAATGCCATCATCATTGAACAGTCCTTGGTTTGCTTCAACATCGTTTTTAAATCGTAATCTGCTTTATACAGCAGTAACTCGTGCAAAGGATGATGTTGAAATTATTGGTGATGTGAATGCATTTAAGCGTAGTGTATTGACTGAATATGTATTTCATAATACAGTGCTTGCTGTATTATTGAATCAGGCGATTACACCGTATTTGATTCAGCAGGCAATCAATGGACAGGACTAAGTAGTTCTGTCCACTATTTTAATGGAAAAGGAGTGTATTGAATGGCAAATGAAGAAAGAGAACGTGTAAGACCGTATCACGTTATTATACCAAAATATTGGTTTCGTAAGAAACTTGTGTTTACAAGTCAGTTATCTCATTATGAGAGACAGTTACATGATAAACAGCAAATAAGAATGGAGTTTAACGCTGGTAATATGATTTATCAGATGATGCGACAGTTAAACGAAGATGAATGGGAAAAGCAGAATGCTTTGATATATTCGTATCGTAATCTTGTGTATAAGATGTCCCATGTAAAAGTTGTATGGCGTAAGAAAGACATCAATCTTATCCATTTTCTTGGGAATAAGAATGATGTCATGTGGGCTTTATCGTTTGTATCTCAGGTATTTCCGGGACTTCCGATGGAATGTGAAACTGTTCCAGAGAATAAGAAAGTCATGGGAATTCGTTTTCAGATACAGAATGGACAGTACGCAGGTTCTAATGCGACAGAGTCGTTAGCAAATAATGACGAAATCCCAGATGTATGGTCATTTGATGAGGTACAGCAGCAGGCTGGGTATGCGGCTATGCCATCAGTTACTTATCAGTATGACCCTAATTTGAGACCAAAAGAGCATGAAATTTTTGCTTTACCGGATGGTAGAGTTGCTGAATACATTTCAATGGATGCAAGATTTCGACTTGCTGACCAGTTTAAAGCTCAGTTGAATGTCATGGATAGACACAATATCAGTGCATCATTCATGAAGGATTTTGAAGATATGGTTCGCAGACAGACATTGATTGATTACAATACATATGACTTGCATTATTCCGCATTTATGGCAAAGGCACATCAATTGGAACATGAATTTAAAGGTTTTGATGTTACAGTATATGATACATTGCCTATCGCAGAACGTGGATTACCACAGGCTCCAATGGATACGATTCAGCGTACAAATTTAATGGACCATGATTCGTTGAAATACTTGATTGACAAGTTGGAGCGTAACAAGGGTGCCATGACAGACAGCGAGTTGAAGGTCACTATGGTTTCGGTTTCTAAATCAACGATTGCTCGTATCAGGGGTTATAATATTGAGTATGTTATGTATCAGAAGACTCACACACCTGAAGATTTATGTAGAGTTATGCATAATGATAAATGTGTAAGTTTGTATCGAGATTTTGCAAAAATTGATTCGTATGGAGAGCTTTCCTTTCCACAAGCTGTATATAGAGTGTTGTGTAATGACCCGGAGCAGGGCGATTTCAATATGACGGATGTTGAAAGGTCTGTAAAACGCGCATTTGGTCGAGGATATGCTCAGTTCTTGAAATATCAGCTGAGTCATGGCGATGCTTCTCTTGGATGGATGCGTATTTATCAGAAAGCATGGGAAAGATTGCAGACAAGATATCTTTCCAAAGGGAGAAACTAGATGGAATGTAAAGTGAGTGAAAGAGAAATCAAGAAAAATGCAGTCTATCGAGATTGTGTTGGAAAGTATTTCTATACGATATGTTTTGGATATGATTCAAATACGGGTGAAAGGGTTGTTGTATATGGTAGTTTGGAACATGAGAATGAGATTCATGTAAAACCTTATTGGTTTTTTGCCTCATCTATTGACGAAAGTGATGCTCATAATGTATATATAGAACAGACTTATCGTTTTGAGGAGGTTTCTATTGTTCCAAATCACATTGCAATGATGTTGGGAAAATATTGTAAAGACTGGATTTCATCGGAAAATGAGTTTTAAAACTCTTGATAAATGAGGGTTTTTATGATATACTATATTCAGTTAAATTATTCAAGAATGAATACATGGAGGTAAACAAATATGAAAAAATTACTTACAGGTGCTATTTTAGGCGCTGCTGGAGCAGCATTGGTTATTGCTGTGAAAGATGTAATTGAAAAGAAAGTTGCAGAAGCTGTCGAAGACGAGTTAGCAAGATGTGACGAAGATGATTGCGAAGACGATTCAGAAAATTCTACATGTCCTTTCTGTGAGGACGATGATGAAGAATTAGATGATGATGACATCATGGTTCGTGCAATGAATATCAATGCGTGCGATGATTGTGATAAACGTGGTACAGATGAATGCGATGTACCGAAAGAAGTATTTGCAGTCGTAGACAGCATCAGAGAGTCTGTTGAAAAGTTTGAACATGCAGCTGACAATGCAGAAAAAGAATCTGCAAAAAAAGCTGAAGACAAGAATGATGTTGCTGATTTTATGGATAAAGCATCAAAGGTAAAAGAAACTGCTGATGTGGCTGCTGACAATGATGTGGCTGCTGACAATGATGTGGCTGATACTATCAAAGCCGCAGCTGATGTAAAAGAAGCTGTTGAAAGTACTGCAGATGTAGATGCTGAAAATCTTCCAGACCCTGAGCCGGAAGACGAAGAAATGTAGGATATGCAACTTGTAGTTGTATATACATACTGAAAGATTTGTGTTATAGTATTTATAGAAACAAAGAGAATACGTCAAAGACGTGAGAAAGAAATCGAAATTTTTGAGAAAGGAGTCTGTTGACCATGAAAGCAAATAGAATGAACAACTTATATTTTTCATATGAACTTTTGGAATCCCTGTCATTTGAACTTTATTCATTAGCAGAGATTGATTTGTCATGCCGAAAAATGCAAGATAGCTTTTGTGGTAACAGCCAAAGCTCATAAAGAATAGATGAGTTTCTGAAAAATATCACAAGAATATAAAAAAGCCATCTAGTTATTGCATTTTAAGCATGAAACTAGGTGGCTTTTTTATATTATATATTTTATGGGTAGGTATGCAAATTGGCTGAAGCAAGCGGTCTGTAAAACCGTGACGTAAGATACATTGTGAGTTCGAATCTCACCCTGCCCACCATATGCGCATGTAGTCCAACTGGCAGAGGCAACGGGTTTAAGCCCCGTCCAGTGTGGGTTCGAATCCCACCATGCGTACCAGGGTGAATATTCCGTAACTGGTAGCGGTCCTGACTGTAAATCAGGTGGCTTCGGCTTCTGGAGGTTCAAGTCCTTCTTCACCCACCAATATGCCCGTATAGCAGAATTTGGTATATGCGGATGGCTAAGGACCATCGTCCAACTAAGATTGATTGTGGGTTCGAATCCCACTATGGGCACCAGCAGATGTGGCGTAATTCGGTAAACGCAGTAGTCTCAAACACTACGGTTGAAATATACGTGTGGGTTCGAGTCCCACCATCTGTACCACGGGATATGGCGGAATTGGTAGACGCGCTGTCTTCAGGCGGCAGTTTTCGAAAGAGATTACGAGTTCGAATCTCGTTATCCCGACCATGTAAGTTATCTTACAAAATTTCTTGTGATTAAAGTTTTCAGAAAGGAAGGTATTTGTTTCTATGGCATGTGTAGATATGATTGCTACAGGACAGAGAATTCATGATTTGAGAATCAAGGCTGGCATGACAATTAAAAACATACAGGATGCGTGTGGTATTACAGCAACAAGCGTGTGTAATTGGCAGAATGGTAAATCTGTACCAAGTGTTGATAATCTGGTTATTCTGGCAGCTCTGTGGCATGTAGGATTGGATGATATTATTGTAACTTGCACTGTGTAATGTGCAAGTTATATGCGGGACTTTAGCTCAGTTGGTAGAGCGCATGGTTGAAGCCCATGGCTTGCACTGGTTCGATTCCAGTAGGTCCCACCAGGCACCTTCGTCTAAAAGGTTTAGGACACGAGCCTTTCAAGCTCGTAATGTTGGGTTCAAGTCCCACAGGTGTCACCAGGATATGTAGCTCAGATGGTAGAGCAATAGGTTGAAGCCCTATGTGTCGATAGCTCGAAACTATTCATATCCACCAATATGGAGTCGTCGCACAGCTGGTGGTGCAGCGGTCTTGAAAACCGCCAGCCCTGATGAGGGGTATGCAGGTTCGAATCCTGTCGGCTCCGCCAATATGTTTGTATGACATCTGATTTTATATCAGGTGTCTTTTTTGTATAGAAATAGTCTGATAAATGTGGTAAAATGATATTACAAATTACGCAAAGGGGTTGAATTATTATGGCAGAAAATACAGAATGCAAGTTGTCTATTATGAAACGAGAAACAGAAGAAGGTTGTCTGTATTTCTTTGTATTTGATACAGACGATGGATTTGCAACTTTTTTAAATGGTTTACAGCAGACTGCGTATGCACTTGAAGGTTTTGAACGTGGTTCTGGTGCGTTGGTGCAGACTTTGTTAACAGTATTTATGGCACGTATTGGTGAGTATCCGGTGGATGGTAAAATGTGCAAAGCTACTTATATTAAAGAAGAAGAGTGTCCGACATATTTCATACAGTATATCAGTGATACATCATTTTTAAATCAGGCAAATAAGGCTTTGTTTACAGAATTGAAAGCCGCTAGAAAACGTTGTAGTGAATATGAGATTTTGATTCAGGAACTGCAGGCACGTGTTGATTATTACAAAGAGCTTGCCGAAAAAAATGATGATAATCTGATAACACCTTCATCAAAGTTTTATTCATGATATGGAGGTGTTGATATTTTGAAATATATTATTGGATTGTTGATTTTATGTATTATCATTATTTTTCACGAATTTGGTCATTTTATTGCTGCCAAATTAAGTGGTGTTTATGTTGAAGAATTTGCAGTTGGCATGGGACCAACTTTAGTGAAACATAAATCTAAGAAGTCAGGAACTGTTTATTCAATACATTTGTTGCCGATTGGTGGTTTTTGTGCCATGAAAGGTGAAAATGGTGATGATAAAGAATCAGATAGTTTTGCATCAGCGTCTGTGTTGAAACGGATTGCAATTATTGCTTGTGGACCAATTTTCAATCTGATTATGGCGTTTGTTGTTGCTGTGATTTTGATTGCAGGAACTGGATATGATAAGCCTGTTGTAAAGGATGTGACAGGAAAATCAGTGATTGCAGCCGGACTTGAGAAAGGTGATACCATTGTTAAGTATAACAATGCATCTGTAAATTCATCGAAAGAATTGTATTTTGAGATGTGGTATAATCGTGATATCGGAAGTACGAAAGATGTCAACATGGTTGTAAAACGAAATGGTAAAGTAAAGGCTATTTCATATAAGCCTGATACGGAAAAGAAGTTTGCAATGGGTATTTCGTATGCAGCAAATGATAGTGATGGCACGTTATTTATATCGAATGTAATGGATGATAGTGCTGCTGAAAAGGCTGGTCTTAAGACTGGTGATGTTATTGTGTCATTGGATGACCAAAAAGCATCATCAACGAATAGTCTTTCTGATTATTTGCAGGAACATCCTTTAGATGGTTCTGAAATGAAAATCGGATATGAACGTAATGGAAAGTCTCACACACTAACTCTCACACCTATTGTGACAAATATCAGTCAGCAGGGTTTTTCATATAATATGAAGAACAGTAAGTCGTCAAATGTACTGTTAGATACGTTTTATGAGCTTCGATACAATGCAAAAACTGTATATAAGTCATTGTATGGGCTTGTGACTGGTAAATTTAGTCTGAGTGATATGTCTGGTCCTGTTGCCATTGTAAAAACAATGGGAGATACATATCAGGAAGCTGTGAAAACACAACCTGTAAACTCTCACACATCATGGATTGATTCCTTTTCATCTTTGATGAATTTGATAATCATGATTTCTGTAAATCTTGGTGTATTGAATTTAATTCCGTTACCAGCTCTTGATGGTGGACATCTGTTTTTTTTGCTGATAGAATTGATTAGACGAAAACCTGTCAATCCTAAAGTAGAAAACATGATTCATCAGGTCGGATTGACAGCATTGATAGCTTTATCCATTGTTGTTATATTTAAAGATGTATGGTCATTGCTGATATGATGATTTATGGTTCAATCTGTAGTATGATTGAACCATTTTTTACATCTTGCATTATTGCATGAAAGATTTATGATATAAGTAAGATAAAATGATAGAAAGGAGATTTTTATTATGGCAGAAATTAAAGATGCATTGAAAAGTGGTCTTAGTGAATTGGACAGTAAAGTTGATGATGTGAAAAACAAAGTGAACAGTAAAAGTCAGACATCAGAAACTGAAAATACGGAAGATTCTTTTGAAGATGCGATTGATACAAAAGCTCTAGCTAAAAAGCTGGATATTGATGAAAAATATATTGTAGATGATTTACACATGACAAATTTAGAGAAAGAGGAAAATCCTTATACAAAGTCTGATTTGACAGGTGTTAAAACCGTGACTGAAGAACGGAGTGGTGACCGTATTGATAAACTTGATGACGGTGAATCCAAAGAAATTTCGGATGGTTCATTGACAAAAAATGAAGATGGAACTGTGCATTGTAAGAGTGATTATCTTGGCGAGTTTGATTATGACCCTGACCTTTTTGCTTATGGATATAAAGCAATCAAGGAGGATGATGGTACAACATCACAGTTGCCAGTTTTAAAATATATCGGTAAGTCTGGTACAGACGGCGCTGGTTCAAATGGTCTTTGGGGACTTCATGATTTGCTTGGCGATAAGACTCTTGGTGGTATGAATTTTACATGTCATAGTACTTTTGAATTACCGGAAGGACTTAAATCTGGTGATTATACATTTGAAGGAAATGAAGATTTGATTTTCCAGCCTCGTTTGCCGGATTCTTTGAAGTCTGGTCATTATATGTTTGCAAATTGCAAGAAGCTTGAATATGGTTCTTATGAAGCAAAAGATGGTGAATTTTTCTTAACAAATTCCGGTGGGGAAATTCATTTTCCTGAAGGCTTTGAAGATGGTTCAGATATGTACAAGGGTTCGAAGGAATTCAAAGGTGATTTTGGCGATGCACCAAGTACGCTTGTGAATGCTCAGGAAATGTTTGAAGGAACTTCACTTGGTGAAAAGGGTGAAGGTGCGTATTTTTGGTATGAACATAAGGTTCCAAGCTGGGGTGGTAAGATTACACCGTATTTGACAAGTGAATATGCTAAGAATGCATTTAATGATAACAGCAATGAGAATGTCAAAGATGTTGCTAAAAACAGTGAATATGTTATTGATGACCAGGGCGAAATTAATGATAATTATGCTGATTATGTTGAAGAAGGTAAAAAGGATGGTTCAATCGATGAAGATAAATTATCTGAATCACAGTCAGCAGCTGGTCTTCAGCATGAAGAAGAAGTGTATAATGGTGATGTTTTGAGTGAAACTGAAATTGCGTCTAATAATTCTTTGTCAGATAATCTTGTATATAATAGTAAGACTGGTCTGTATGAATATGACCAGACTGGAGAAGTCAAGAGTGATGACAAAGGTGCAGACAGTTGGCAGCGTTGGGTAATTGACGGTGCAGCGGGTCTTGGAATTGGCGGTCTTACAAGCAAGGTTACTGGAAGTAAGCTTGTTGGTATTGCGGCTGGTGTGGGAAGTGTATATTTGCTTGATAAGAATAATATTCTTCCAAAATCATTTGCACCAGTTTTGACAGCAACTGCAAACATGTTGCCAGATGGTCAGATTAAAGATAAGCTGAATGAATGGGCAACAAAAGTATCTGGTTCGACTGTGGATGAGCAGAAAGCGGAATTGACACCTGATAAAGTAGCTGGTATGCATCAGGAAAATCGTTTGGAACGTAGTGTTGCATCTTCAAGTAGTGTTATGGTACAAGATGTGTCGAAATCTATGTATCAGAATGGTCAGGCTGCTGCAACATCTATGGCAATGTGGTCTACTGCCGCAAAGGGAGAAGATTCTGCAAAGATTGTCAATGAATATGTAGTATCAAAGTCAACAGGTGCTATGGAAGAACAGTGGGCATCTGAAATTAAAAACGGAAGTGCTACTGATGAACAGAAAGAAGAAATGAAGTCTTATTATACAAAAATGTTTGATGCTTTGGAATCTTATAATAAAGGTGCCAAAGATGGTATTGAATCAGCATTTGGTAATGATGAGACTCGCAAAGAACTTTCTCTTGAAGGATTGAGTATGGTCAATCGTTCTTACACAGAAGGTGTTATGAATTCATTTATGAAGATGAATGAAAAATATCAGTTCATGAGTAAAGATGATTTGACTAAAATTCAGGAAAACATGTCAAGTGTAGATGGTATTGGAAAGTTGACTGATTATAAAGATTCATCAAGTTTTGATGAACTTCGAGAAGAGGCATCTGTAAAGACTGCATCTCTTGTATCACTTGATGAAGAAAATCAGGCAAATAATGATACGAAGTCTGACTATGTACCTGACTATGGTACAAGTAAGGATTCTGTGAATGATAAGTCATCAAAGACCGCTGATAAATCAACTGATAAGTCTGATAGTAAATCAGATGAAAAAGCTACATCGACATCTAGTAAAAAACATGATGCTCGTGTAGCTGCGGCAGAACAGATTTCTGGTAATGTTCAGGATAGCGTAGAATCTGAATATGATTACGTATATCCAAGTAAATATACACAATAAGCTGTCAGTAGACAGTTTATTAAAAAGGCTCTAAATCATTGATTTATGAGCCTTTTTGTGTTATGCTGATAGTGGATTTTTAATGAAAGGAAGGTTTGTCTAATGGCAAAAAACATGAAACGACCTCAAGTATCACAGTCTGGTATACAGTTATCATCGTGGGATGACTGGTTTGAAAACTGCGGTCAGGCTGTTCCGTTATTGACAGATTACGAAGAGGTTTTATGGAATTATTATAATGATTCGTTTGACCAGAAGGAATATGACAGAATGTCTGCATTGTATGCAGGTCATCATGCCAGTGGTTTTTATAATAGCGAACCGTTATTTCAGAATTGGAAGATTAAGAAATTGGCATCTGTGGGTGGCATTGCAGCAGGTGTAGGTTTTGGTGTAGTATTTATTATATCTTTGATTATGAATACTATCAAGCATACGGGCAGTGTAAAGGGAAGTGTAATCAGTGCAATTGTGATTGGATTGCTGGTTGGTATTGTAGGTGGTATTGTTAAATATATTTTGATGATGCAAAATACGAAGAAATTACGTAGTAAGCTGGATGAGTTGGATAAACAGCTCAGACCTCGTTTGCAGTATTTACCTCCGAAATATCGTAACAGTATTGCTGTGAATTTTATTTATCAGACATACTTGAATTATCCAGGTGTAATTACATATAATCAGGCAATTCAGGAACTTGAGTCATATCTTGGTTCAATTCCACGAGCTGATAATATGTATATTGGTAAGACGATTGCCGTATTGTTTGATGTACCATACGAAAGTACAGGTCTTGAAGGGGATGCGAAAGATGCTGTCAGAGGATTGTATCAGTCCGATGAGTCAAATCCAGCATTGGCAAATGAAAATCTTCCGAAAGATATTATCAATAAAACTTTTGAAGGTACAGAGGACCCTGAGAAAAAGCTTGCTTCTTTGATTGGTTTGTCCGGTGTGAAAAAGCAAGTTAGTCAGATGAAGAATCGTATGGAATTCCATCATTTGAATGGTGGTCGTACTGAGAAAATCAGTGGAAACCATATGTGTTTCCTTGGTTCACCTGGTACAGGTAAAACAACGATTGCTCGTATCATCACACGTATTTTGTATGACTTTGGTTATATCAAAGAAAACAAGTGCGTAGAAGTTGATGGTGGATACTTTAAATCTCCATATGTTGGTCAGACAGCAATGCGTACACAGGCAATCATTGATTATGCAATTGGTGGCGTGCTGTTCATTGATGAAGCATATTTGATGCTTGATTCCAAAGGTAATCAGGGAAGTGCTGGTACAGAAGCTACAGGTACTTTGCTGAAGAACATGGAAGACCGTAAGAATGATTTTGTGGTAATCTTTGCAGGCTATGAAGATGCAGTTAATAGATTGCTTGGTTCAAATGAAGGTTTTGCTTCTCGTATCAAATATAAAATCTATTTCCAAGATTTCAATCTTGAGGAATTGATGAAAATCTTTGATTTGGATATGAAAACATATTCAAAGAATGGAGCTTATTCGATTGAACCTGAAGCAAGAAAGATGCTCGAAAAGCAGTTTGATGTGGAGCGTGAATCACCTACATTCGGTAATGCACGAGTTGTACGAAATGCTTTGGATAAAATTCTTGATTTCCATGCTGATAATTACATGAATGGTAAAATTCCGAAGAATAAACAGCTTGTATTTACAGAGTTGGATGTGAAGGAATTTATTGATTCTCGTGCAGATGAACTTGCTGAGGATGCTCGTAATTATATTGCATCGCAGAATCTTGATAACAGTATTATCAGCTTTGCTGAATTGAAAGGTCGTACGAAAGAAGGTTCTGCAAATCCAGATAAGGATTTGAATGCTTTGACAGGACTTGGTGTTGTCAAAGATGAAATCAAGAAGATGAAAGCTCAGTTTGAGTTCTATGATGGCAAGATGGGTAATACAGAAGGTTTCCATATGTGCTTTATGGGCGCACCTGGTACTGGTAAGTCAACAGTAGCTGGTATTATGACAGCATATCTTTATAAGATGGGTATCATTCAGCGCAATGAGTATCTTGATATCAATGGTGACTTTCTTAGAGGTATGTATTTAGGGCATACCGGAAAGAGAACACAGGCTGTCATTGAGTATTGTCAGGGCATGGTTCTGTTTGTAGATGAAGCATATCTGTTGCAGCAGGATAGTACTGGTGACCAGTTTGGTCAGGAAGCCATTGGTGTATTGCTTGATGCAATGGAAAAGAACAGAAAGAATTTCGTTGTAATTGTTGCTGGATACGATAAAGAAATGAATGAATTCTTGAATGCAAACTCTGGATTGCGTTCTCGTATTTCATTGATGTTCCATTTCCAGTCTTATACACCACATGAACTTGCGTTGATGATGAATCATCTGGCAAGGACTGACGGATTTACGGTTGAAAAACCTGTATGGCTGCCATTACAGAAATATGTACAGAGTCGTGTAAGAGAACCTCATTTCGGCAATGCAAGATTTATTCGTTCGTTCTGGCAGGCTGTAAAGAAGTCACATATTGTGAATTTCTCAAATGGAAAATATGATGATAGTAAGAAGTTTGTAATTACGTTAGATGATGTGAAACCTGTGTTTGATATGAATATCCAGTCAGAAGAAAAGGAAAAGATTCCGGTTCCGGCAGATTATCCTGATGATTATAGTGATGGATATGAAGCTGGTTATGATACGGGATATGATGAAAATTATTAGAATAAATTTTCGTGAAAGATTGAAATTTTGATATAAATTCGTTATTATATGAATGAAAGACATTGGTTCGATTTTATCTTTTCATGGGTTGTTCCATGTAAGGTGTAGCATCACCTCCTTTCTATGTATATTATATAAATGAACGAATTTTCACAACAACAAAGAAACATTGTCTTTCAATATTTGTTCTTTACTTGTGAAGAGAAAACGGGAGTCTGTATAGATTCCCGTTTTTATTTGGAAAAATAAATTCATAAATGAGTGAATTTTTTTCAATTTGGGTGTTGACATCTGTTTTTATGTGTGGTAAGATATAATCAAGTTAAGAGATAGAAAATAGTTCAACGGAAGTGCCTGTCCAATGAATTAATGATGTATATTCCATATAAATGTATTATGAAAATACGATTCGGAATTGTTAGCAGTATTGTTAGCAGCATGATTGATTCGAGATTGCACTTCTTTATTTTTTGTCTCGATAACTTAGAAAAATGGTTATCAAATATTTAAGAAAGGAAAATTGCGGTTATGTTATATTCAATGATTATTACGAAAAATGCTGATATGAATAAACGTGCGATGGCTAGTGATAAGGTCAGCGTGGCGACAGCATGCCCTGTTATAGGTGGAAGTAATGACGTGAATACAAACAAACCTGGGACAACAGGAATCATTTCACTGTTAGAACGAGCAATTTTCGTAAGGACTTAATAGGTATTTTCAGATATATACTTTGATAAGACTTTGTAGATAGCCGTTTTGATGGTGAATGTAATAACACCAACAAGATGGCTATTTTAATTATCAGAGTATTATGATGAGAACAGGCACCTCAGAGTGATTCACTGATAATAATATCGGGGATTAGCTCAATGGTGAGAGCCACCGCCTTATAAGCGGTAAGCCCTGACAAGGTATAATGCGAGTTCGAGTCTCGTATCCCCCACCAATTGCCATTTTGATTGGTAAAATGCAATAGGAGAGGAGATGTGTAAAACCAGATAACGTAGTTATGTGGCATGTACGAGATTCATGAACAGGCACTCATTGAAATATGTATTATGCCACAAATTTGCAGGATTAGCTCAACAGGGAGAGCACTTGCCTTACAAGCAAGTTGTTGGGGGTTCGAGTCCCTCATTCTGCACCATGCAGGCAGTAGCGGATACAGCGTACCCTCATAAGGTATGTACTCTGAGTTCAACTCTCAGGTCTGCAACCATGGTTTGTAGCTCAATGGTAGAGCATCCGGCTGTTAACCGGAAGGTTGTGGGTTCGAGTCCCACCATTCCAGCCAGCGAATGTAGTATAATGGTTCAGTATAAGTGCCTTCCAAGCATTTGGTGCGGGTTCGATTCCCGTCATTCGCTCCAGGTTTCGTAGCTTAGTTGGTTTATAGCGCTGCCCTGTCACGGCAGAGGTCACGGGTTCGAATCCCGTCGGGACCGCCAGTACGAACAGGTGATTGAATATCGGTAGTAATTCATGTGTTCGTAATAAAAACTTCGTAAAGAGTTCTTACAGAATAAGAGTGGTGATATTGAGTGGCTGTGACGTTAGAAGGCAAGTAGGAACGCCAGGACGGTGAGAAGCTCAAGCCCGACCAGTTTTGCGAAGTAGCTGGTCAAAATTTTATCGGAATGTGGCTCAATTTGGCAGAGCACGTGGTTTGGGACCACGGGGTTGCAGGTTCAAATCCTGTCATTCCGACCAGTCAGTTTATCTGACATATGAATATGCTGGAGTGGCGCAATTGGCAGCGCAGGTGCCTTGTAATCATCAGGTTGTGGGTTCGATTCCCATCTCCAGCTCCAGTATCTGTAGCTCAGCTGGCTAGAGCACCTGACTTTTAATCAGGGAGTCGTGGGTTCGAATCCCATCAGATACACCAAGTTTTGTGAAAAGGAGATTTGGAATTATGATTTATTTCATAAGTGATTTTCATTTTTTTCATGATAGGGCATTCATATGGAAGGTTCGAGGATTTGAATCTGAAGAACGTATGCGAATGACGTATTTATCAAAATGGAAGCAGACAATTCATAAAGATGATGATGTGTATGTTTGCGGTGATTTTTGCTTAGGTCAGGATTATGATGCAATTAAGGAGTTGATTGGCAGTTTACCTGGCAGAATTCATTTGATTATTGGAAATCATGATACAGATTTAAAAATCGAATTTTACAAGACATTTTCCAATATTGTAGAGATTGTATATTCGACAATGTTGAAACTGTAGCGTAAGTGCATTCTCGTGACTTTAGTCGTGAGTTAACGCTACA
>ERZ780223.2393-NODE-2393-length-16084-cov-2.780336_pt1 | contig 16084 bp, 12 predicted proteins | sample MGYA00511016_ERZ780223 | MGnify/ENA primary metagenome ERZ780223 (study PRJEB29588, sample SAMEA2159032) | human gut metagenome | biome: human gut; feature: human-associated habitat; material: faeces | place: Denmark | collected 2008/2010 ... | reverse complement strand
GGCCGAGCTGCTGATCGACCGGGTGCTGGTGTACCCCGATAAGCGCATTGAGATTGCATATAAAATCCAAGACATTTTCGCTTGAGGTGGCAGACATGAAAATCGCTTTCTATTGCAGAGTGGACGGACAGGGCTTCGGCTTTGTCCTCCCTGATGAAGCTGACAAGCTCCGCGAGTTTTTCGCCGAGCATCAGGATAAGCCTGCGCTTGAAAATCCATCAAGCGCAAGCTAAAAATTTTTGTCGTGTGCTTGACATACGGGTGTCTCAAATCATGAAAACGTATCTTTTTCAGCTTGTTCTTTGCCAACAGAATCTCAAAATGCTGGGTGATGAAATTGGGCTTCATCAGTTCTCCAATGGCGTTCACATTGATGTAATCCAAGTAGTCACTACAGTAACATGCTCCGCAAACTTGGCGGTTGATTTCTTGCTGCTTTTTCATTTGCCGCAATAGTCTTTCAAACGGTGCAACCAGCGGAAGCGTTCTGCAGCTGGATTTTGTTTTTGTGGTATCTCTTTGAAAAACAGTTGCTTTGCCATCAACACACATTTCTGTTACTGTATGCCGAATTGAAATCGTCTTCTTTTCAAAGTCAATGGCATCCCATTTCAGACCCAGTACCTCACTTCGCCGCAAACCATAGAACGCGCCAAGAATGATTGGAAGCTCTAGCGGGTCACTTCGCGCCACTTTGAAAAGAACATCCAGTTCCTCCTGGTTATAGATCGTCGCCTTGTATTGGGCTTTCCTGGGTTTCTCGACACGATCCGCTGGATTGGATTTGATAATGCCGAGCTGGAACGCATACTGAAGGCACTTTCGCACATTTGCATGACGACGGATAACGGTAGTCGGGGACAATCCCGCTTCCTGCAGGCTTTGGTAGTAATCCTGGATGATTTTGGGATGCCGCTCCAAATCCTGGACTGTGCAATTCCTTTCCTTGAAGAAAGGAATGATACTTTTCTCAACGTTCATGGCGTAAGCAGCGTAAGTGGTTTCCCCTACTTTGCTTCGCATCATTCCCAGCCATTCCCTGATAAAGTCTGCAAAAAGAATGGGAGCCTGGTCGCAGCAAGGGTTCGCCGCTTCTGCCGGATTTGTAGCGATCCAGCGAAGATCAACTGCATACCCAAGGCAAGTGGTCAGCATTTCATGATAGAAAATCAATTCATCCGGTGTGGCATCGTCATTTGTGCGTGTATGCTGAAAAAAACATTCGATTTCTTTTGCGGTCAGTGCTGGGAGCATGATCGAGTTCTGTTTGAAATATGGAATGATAATTCCTTTGACAGTATAGGCATAGCCAGCATATTCTTTGGCAGACATAGCCGAAGATTTGTCTTTCAGCCACTTCAATAAGAACTCGTCAAACAGCATCCCGGCGTTTTCCGGAAGGTTGTCAGGGGCAAATTCCTCACGGGTTTTTAAGAGCAGCGCTTCCGCTCGCTTCTTATTTCCTTTGACTGTCAAGCCTGTGCTTATGGACTTTGTTTTTCGTTTGCCAAGATTATCTTTCCAGCTTAATATCATCTGGTAATAACCATTTTGTTCTCTCAGGTGTCCTGCAACCATTCTCTGATTCCTCCTTTTGGTTGTGCCGATTAACACCCGTCATTGACAGAGTTATTGTAGCACTGACGGGGAAATATTGCAAACTTGTCAAGCCCTGATTGTAGGAGATTGATCGATAATTCCCAAATATTCTATGACATTGATTTTGGGGATTTTGTATGTACGACCAATTTTCAGATGTGCAATTTGTTTTTCCCGAATCAGGCGGTACGCTAATCGCTCACTGATGTGCAGCATCTGGGCTAGCTGTGTCACTGACACAACATCAGGATTCTTTGCAAACATCTGACAGTAGACATCTTTTGTGGAAACACGCATATCCATTCACCTCCTGCCGTGTTTCTATCTGTGCATCAAAATCACATGGATGTGCTGGGGGAACTCCCCCAGCACACGGCATCTGACTTTGCGTGCTACTCCTAATGATTTGGCTGCGCGTAAACAACAAACCTATGGAGCAGGCACTTTATCGCAGTGCCAAAATCTTTCCGTCATATTTGTTCCGGCCCTGACGGGGGCGTGGCGCAGGCTGTCTCTGGCGAGACGATCATAACTCCAATACTCCGCTGCCTTTGAAAGCTGGCGTAAGTATCAGGGCTTCCCCCTAGTCCTTGGGAGAGCGTGAGCAAGTATCTTTAACCACTGCAAGGTCACGGCATACCCGCTTGCCAATGCGGGTGTTACGGCTGCGTTGATTCGCTCGGATGGTATTTCAATATCACCTCCCAGTGAAACCCATCATCCCGGCGACGCTCCTGAAGTGCTGCTTGCAGTTTAGTGTTCCTGTTACCACGAACTATTCAGTTTTCAAGATGCAGAGAAGGGCCTGTGAAGTGTCCCTTCACCTATCGCCGATTTTGAGGTATTTCAGCACCCTGTTTTTCGGCTTGCGGAAAAGTTTTTCTTATTTTTTTCATTGCGGCACCGATACTCTTGGATACATTTTGATGGCTGATGCCTTCTCTTTCACCAATCTCATCCATGGTCATCTCCTCAACAAAGTACATCCAAAGCCTACGAAACTGTTTTTCCGAAAGGACAGATCGGATCTGCTGTACGAGGAGGTCAATTAGTGCTGTAGAGCGGTGATCTGACTCATCCAGTTCATCGTGAGCACCAGAGGAAGATCCAGCAAGTTCTCTCAAATAATCCAGACTAACCGTGCGGTTCCTGTGAATATGATCCTTTTTCTCCTCCGTGTGGGTTTTCATGTTCATCCAGTTTTTCCATTTGCGGAATTCCTTTTCGCTGGAGAAATCTTTGGCGGTAAGCTGTGTGATGTTATCGTAGGCATCAATGTAAATGATGGATGTTCTATTCTTCTTGTTAAGTGCGTAATCGCTTTTGCGATTGAACATTTCATTTCCTCCTTTTCGATTTGGGTTACAAGTTCCAAATCTGAAAAGGAGGGGAGCGACAGCCGGGAGTGCTGGCATGAGCGCGTAAAAAAACACCTGGCTGAATGAAACAGTCAGGTGTATGGATATTGAACACGAAATAAATTTCGGTAGTCAGGGCGAAGGTGTTCTGTGGCTCGAATTGAAATTCAGCGGGTTATGCGCAGGACAAAAAGATGCCATGTACCATTCCTTTTCCTTACCGAAATATATTTCAGGAAATAGCCGTAATGTGTCGTATTCAATCGAGGCTGACCGTAATGTAGAATACTCTTGAGGTGAAATCCATGTCGGAGTATTCACGCCCTTTAGGCGACACAGTAAGGAAAGCCCGGAATAGGATGGGCTTGACGCAAAATCAGGTTGCAGCCTTAATTAACGCAGATGAACGTACCATCATGAACATCGAAACCTACAAAGCCAATACAACAATGGAAGTTCTATATCCCCTAATCCGCACTTTGCACATTGATGCCAGGGACATTTTTAATCCAGAAAGTGGAAAGGATTCTCCGGTATATTATCAACTTCGCACTTTAATTGATAACTGCACCGAGGAAGAAGCAGCCACCCTGCTGTCCGTTTGTGAAACGATTATTTCTGCGTTTCGCAATAAGGATGGAACTGTTCTAAAGCAGAAAAAGAGCCAGCCACCCTTAGGATAAGGGACAGCAGTCTCTGCGTTTCTCAGTTGCCTCATTTGCATACCGTCATTTTCAGTTTCACTACATTGATAAGCGTTTCCTTTTTGCATTTCGGACAAAAAAGCGGGAAATTGATCATCACCGTGTCTTCGTTTACCTTCGTGCGGGTTTTACAACCACAAATCGGGCAGGGAACCCACAGAGAATCATTTATCTGATCTTCCACGTTTTACCTCCAAAAATTATGCTCTGCGTTCAACGTCTGGCTGTGTTCATTTTAGCAGTAGAATCCTTCTTTTTCATCAATTTATGCGCAACTGCGATTTTTTGCTTCTAAAGTCTAAATCCCCTTTGAACGGAGTGCATAGATCACTCTGCTCAAAGGGGATTTAGAATATACATAGATGTTGTTGGGCCTACTTATCGCCATAGCCACTGAACAGGCAAATCAATTCCTGGATAATGGTAACTTGCCGCTGTGATAACCTGGGGGATGCATTTGTCGGATTCAAGAATTCATCAAACAGCAGGCCAGCAATTCTCTTTTGTTGATCGGACAGGCTTCTCGTTGAAATTGATTCCGTTTCCTCAAAGCCAACGAGATAGTCAAGAGACACATTCAGCACAGACGCAATACTGACAAGCACCTCTAACGGCGGAACTTGAGCATTTGTTTCATAGCCACACACCGCAGACTTACTCTTGTTTATTCTCTGTGCCAACTCTTTTTGATTCAGTCCTCGCCGAGTGCGTATTTCTTTGATACGAAAACCAAGATCATACATGACTGCTTTCTCCCAGAACTCCAACATTTGCTATTATTCTACAACGTCTTGGTTCTATATACTTGAATTATTACATCGATATGATACAATTATACAGAACTTCTCGGGTTTATCATTGTAATTTGGGAGGAAGGGTGTATGATTGGAATAAATGGAGGGGAATGCTGCCGTTACTTAGGAGGAAATTCCATGCTGAATATTCTGATTTGCGATGATGATACTACAGTTCTTACTGCAATAAGAGCGAAAACGGAAAGTGTTTTGAAGGAACTTGATAAGAAAGCAAAAATACATACATTCACAGATCCAGAACTTCCGGGTCTGCTTCCATATTCGGATCAGCCTTCACATAAATCCCCATGCTTCCTGGTGCATAGTCAAAGGTCACAGCAATATTCTGCTCCTGCGGAACCGTGTCCTGGGACTGCTCCGATTCCTCTTGTTGAGATGTACTCTGCTGTATTACATCAGGAGTATTGAGAGAGCCTGCATTCTCTTTGCTACATCCAGCAAGAATCGCCATGCAAGCAAAAATGAAGCAGAGCAAAAGAAATCTAAAACGCTTTTTCATAGTACGTCCCCCTTACATATCACTGTTGTTTAATTCCGTAGTGATATCGTCGGCGGAAACCGTTGCAATAATTTCAGCAATGGTTTCCTCGTCCACTAAAAATGGTATTTTGATGTAAGCGTCAAAGTTACATCCTTTCAGCTCCGTACATTTTCTGCAACACTTCTCTATGACAAACCTTTCACCGGATTTTGGGAGGGTATTACATTGGGGCCAATATATCTGGTAATGAACGATGGCACTCAAATTAAAGCAACTTTCAACGCCGGAGCAAATTGTGGTGATTACATGGAGTGTACATATGTGTTTGATCAACCTATTGCATATGAAAATGTGGCATATGTTTCATTCCCATAAAGAAAGATAGCGATAATCGAGGAGTTTTCGAAGTTACTGCGAAATAAAAACGATTGCCATGGAGCGTGCGAAAGCTAGCTCCATGGCTTTCTTCTGTGGAAAACCAATTGTGCATTAACGATGATGCTTAAGTTATAAACGTTTTTTAATTTTGTGCGAAAGAGCAACCCATTATAGGAGATGTACAGTTGACAAATCGATCCATCGCGTATGTGAAATATAAATGATTGCGTGTAATCTCTCCCTGATTGTGCTGTGTTTTTTCATCTGTTGGAAATGTAATAGATATATTGTATTTGTTTCATAGTAATGGTATAATATGCTGTGTAGAATTGGTTGATTGCACTATCGGCTTGGAGGTATTGTACATGAAGCTGCTGTATTCGGACATTCTCCCTTTAGGCATTGAGGAGGGACAAACAAAAATCGCTGACTGTTTCTTTGATGAAGCTGGAAGATCAGATGGCATTGAAATAGCGGTTGGTTATATCTCGAAGGCAGCGCTGCAAGAACTGAATGCTTTTGTAGAAACCTCCGGCTTGAAAAAGATACTCCTTATTATGGGAATGTATTTCGTGGAGGGTATTCCAGAAAGCACATATCGTACTGCGCTTGAAGTTAATCAACAATGGAAGGACCGTGGAATTGGAGAAATCCGAATTGTAAAACCGTTTAAGTATCATGGCAAGCTTTATGCTTTCTTCAAGGACGGTGCTGTCCAATCAGCGATTGTCGGTTCTGCGAACCTGGGTGTTCTTAAGCTGGAAGCCAGCAATCGGAGGCAGTACGAAGTTGCTGCAATTACAAGTGATCAGGAGGAATGCACTCAGATTTCGGGCTTAATTGCTAAGCTGGTTGCAGATAATTGTTCTGTTAATCTTGCTGATGCCAATGGAATTCCAATCATACGCGAGCAGAACACATCTTTGACCGGCATTGAAACCGTAGATCAAATCCCCATGGCAGAGGTATCTCTGTATCAGAGGCACAAAACAGATATCTCGTTTATCCTTCCCCTCAAGGTGCCTTCTTTTGGGGAGCGCTTCATGGATGACGGCAAGCATTATACGAAATCCAATCTGAATGTCAGCTATGCTGCACCGAGAAATGCGCGCAAAGCCCGGGACTGGTACGAGACACAGTTCACAGTCAGCAAAAGCATTACCACAAAACCAGGGTATCCTGAGAAGAATGTTCCGTTCTTCGTGGTCACAGACGATGGCTATACTTTCAAGGTACATACCACAAGCGATGGAAACAAGCAGTTCAGCGCAGTTGGTGATGAATTGATTCTTGGACGGTGGGTGAAGGGGCGGCTTGCCGCTGCTGGCCTGGTAACTCCGGTGAACAACACAAAAGAGGATACACAGCGTCTTGGCATGATAACGAAAGAGATGCTTGCATCCTATGGCTGCGATACGCTCGTTCTGACCAAAACGACACAGCACAAAGAAGATAATGGTGAGATTTTGGATGTATGGATTCTCTCATTTGAGGCGGGCAGGAATGTGGATAGTAAAGAGGAATAACAGATGCAGTATCTGAAAACTTATTTGAAAACTATATCAGACCGGGGAAACCCCGGTCTGGCAGCATCAATCTCTCATACAGCCGAGGAAGTCGGCGCAAGACATATCAAGAATTTTTCTTTTACAAGCCACGAAATTGGGCTGCTTTTTGGCAATGTCCAGTCGGGAAAAACGGGCCAGATGTTTGGAATCATATGCAAAGCCGCTGATCTGGGATTTCCTGCGTTTGTGCTGCTGACAACCGATAATATTGTTCTTCAACAGCAGACGCTGGAGCGCGTTCAATCTGACTTAAGCGGCTTTTGCATCTGCGGTGAAAATGATTCTGGCAGATTTATTGAAAACAGCCTGCTTCAGCCCGTAATTGTCGTCCTCAAGAAGAATGCCCGTATTCTCCGACTGTGGGCGAATGTGTTTGCATCCACGGGATTTATGAAAGGCAACCCACTGTTTATCATTGACGATGAGGCTGATGCCGCTTCACTGAATACTCTGGTAAACAAGAACAGCAGATCCTCAATCAACAAATATCTTGATTCGATAAAAAATGGGGCGTCCAGCAGCATCTATCTTCAGGTGACTGGCACACCACAGGCAGTTCTGCTTCAAACAATCCTGTCGGGCTGGCATCCCAGCTTCACACACTATTTTGAACCAGGCAGCATCTACCTTGGCGGAGATTTCTTTTTCCCCAAAAACAGGACGCCTGAGTGTGTTGCGTTTTTAGAATCCGTTTCCAATCCAGAACGCTCTGTTGTGATCCGTCACTTGGCTGTATCTGGTCAGATTGCTGCATCCGGCGGCAGGGTTTCAAACTGCCTTCTTCATCCAAGTGTTCGTCAAGCTGTCCATGGAAAGTATGAAAAGGCCATCCATGATGAACTGAGTTGGTGCTGTGCTCATGTAGACGATGAATTCAAGAGCGAACTGAAGAAAGAATACGACCGCCTAAATCCACAAAAGAATGCAAAGGTTTCCTTTGACAAGCTGTTTTCCGCAGCAAAAGAGCTTCTGTTTTCTAATCGGGTTAAAGTAATCGTTATGAACGGAAAGAGCGCTGTCAAAAGCGAAGAGTATTCCACTGGTTCTAATATCATTATCGGTGGAAACACATTGGGGCGCGGAGTTACTTTCCCTGGGCTTCATACGATCTATTACACCCGTACAAGCAAGAAGCCCCAAGCAGACACTATGTGGCAGCACAGCCGGATGTTTGGATATGACAGGGACCCTGGGTTAATGATGGTTTATATTGATGAGCCTCTGTATAAGCTGTTTGCTGATATCAATGCAACCAACAACTCCATCATTGCTCAAATTGAAAAGGGATCGGACAATGTGAAGCTGTTCTATCCAGAGGGACTGAATCCAACAAGAGCCAATGTGCTGGATAATCAGCGGGTGTTTACCTTATCTGGCGGGACAAACTACTATCCGTATTATCCCGGCAATGATTCTATTGATGAACTGGATAAACTCTTTGCGCCGTTCGAGGATACTGAGCCGTATTATCAGGTAAGCCTGCGCCTAATGCTGGAGATTTTCAGCCATCTGTCCTCAGCAGATGATTTTAGAATTGGCAGCTTTGTATCTGTTATCGATTCGATGCTTGCAGATAATCCTGCCGCACAGGGTGTGCTTATTGTCCGAAGAAACAGAAATGTTGCCCAAGGTACGGGTGCTCTGCTTTCGCCAAATGACTGGGCACTGGACGGCTCCTTCCCGAGCCGCATTGTCCTGACAATGTATAAAGTAACCGGTCAGAAAGGCTGGGGCGGAAAACAGCTTTGGGTTCCCAACATCAAACTGCCAGACAATACTGTCTTTTACGATGTAATTGATCAAAGCGAGGACTGAGAGGATGAGCAAAAATGGATAATTCATCCAAAGTGCTGATTGGTAAATACTATATTCGTCTTAAGAACGTTCACATAAACTGGACACACAAAACCGGGCCTAAGCGCGGAAAAGAGGCATATATTCCTATCCCTGCACAGTATGCATACTCCTATGGAATTCTAAAGAGCTATGTATACACGTGCACTTACTCTGATTCAGGTGAAACTGTTCAGCTGAAAGCCGCCGGGTCACAAAGTCGGCATAGCTATGCAAAGCAGTTCCAAGGATTCGACAATCTTCAGATTTTATACGATTGGTATGCCAAACATAATGCTATCGAAGGAGACTGGGTCGTTGTCAGCATTTTTTCTGAAAATTGTATCTCCATTGAATATGTCAGCCAATGCAACGCTGAGCGGATTGCGGCATTGAACCTAGTTGGAAACAACGGCAGGCCAGCGGAGGCTGAATCTCCCTTAGCTGGCAACCAGAGAGGCCTGCGGCTTATCTCCCTCCTAGTAGAGAATAGCAGCAGCACGATCTGCAATTATCAGTTTGTTTCTTCGAAATCTGCCTTCAATGCAGATGAACCGTTCACTACTTTAATCATTGGTGCTAACAGTACCGGTAAAAGCTTCGTGATGAAAGTATTATCAGAAGTGATTCAGGCTGTCAGTAATAATTCTCTCAGAAAAAGCCTTTCTTATGATTACTATAGTCTCAAATACTATTTGGATGAAGATTCCATAGAGATTGAAATCAAGAATCGCATCATTATTATTCATAAGAATAATGTTCTCGTGGAAAAAACAGATGACGCCGTATTGCCGCAAAAGGTTCTCGCAATCGCATTTATGCTGAATGATAAATTTCCCTTTAAAGCAGAATCCCAAGACAAGGCAGGCATTTATGAATATCTTGGTATGAGAAAATCCTCAAATGCAGCGTGGACAAGCACGTTTAACAGCCGAGTTGCAGAAAATCTATTGGAGCTTGCATGTACAGAAAAACTATGGCCGATGATTCGTGCATTGTCATCATACTTGGGTATTGAGCCCAGAATGTCTCTTTCATACGAGTTGTCTCAGAGCCCCTTCAGCTTAGAACAGATTAGAGAAATGAGCGTTGACAAGCTTGAAAAGGGACTTAGAGAGCACGCAACAGGTATCGCTGAAAAAGGCTACTACAGAAAGAATGCTGTCTCTAAGCTGGAAATCAAAGATTTTCGAGAAATGGCGGAATATCTCAAAGGACTTGAAGACTGTGATCCCTTTGTCCCTAACAACGATTGCCTTATTTTCGGGCATACCTTCTCCGAAAAAACTCAACAGGACCATATGCAGGAGATTCTATCAGATTATCGGGTATTAAAGGAGCTGCAGAGTCTCCAAATCATTAGAGATACCACGCTGTTTATTCACAAGCATGGACAGAAATACTCATTTGAGGAATGCAGCTCTGGTGAGAAACACATCTTGTATGCATTCTTAAATATTGCTCGATATGTCCGGGAAAACTCGCTGATCTTAATTGATGAACCTGAAATCAGTCTTCACCCTAACTGGCAGATACAGTACATCACCGTTCTCAAACAGCTGTTTAGAGAATATGCCTCCTGTCATTTTGTCATTGCTTCTCATTCTCCATATCTGGTTTCCGACTTGAACCCAGAAAGCTCTGCGTTGATCGTGCTGAGCATGGAAAACAATATCCGGACAGCTTCCACTTTGAATTACAGCACATATGCTTGGTCCACAGAGAATATCCTGTACAATGTCTTTCACGTTCGCACAACTCGGAATTATTACTTTGATATTGAACTTCGAGAACTGCTGAGTTATACAAGCGGTATTAATCCTCCTGATTTACAAAGAACGAGAGAGCTTTATAATAAACTGTCAAGCTATGTTTTTGATTCTAAAGATCCGTTGAACCTGATTTTGGGAGAAGTCAAGGAGCATATAGAGAATGTTGAACCTGATAAAAGCGCTGGAATTAACGGATGAGCAAAAAAACATCATACAAAGTTTTGGGCCGCTTACTAAAGAATGTTGGAACAAACATGAAACAAAGCTTCGCAAGGCCATTCGTTCCTCTCTGATGTTACTACAGAATAACTTCTGTGTATACTGCGGTTGTCCCGTCCATGAACCTGAAGATGTTGAGCATATTGCACATAAGGCTGCATATCCCCAGTTCTTGTTTACGCCTAAAAATTTAGCGTACTCATGTAAGATGTGTAACCAGACGTATAAAGGGCAGACAGATATAGTTGTGCATGTTGATTCCGAATATGAGAAATGCAGTTTTTCCATTGTACACCCATACCTTGATGATGTAGATCATTTTTTTGATACCACCAAAATTGCCATCCAGATTAGACAAGGTTTAGATCCACAGGAGCAACGCAGGGCAAAGGATACATACAAGCTGCTTCATTGGGATGAAAGTGCTGTTCTAAGCCGGAGGGCTGAAGCCGCAATGGCCCAGAAATATACAGAAATAACTGGGACAAGCATTACACAAGCGATGCTTGAAAATACACTAACATATAAACCCGGCATTCTTTAGGCAGTTTTAGTTGCATAGGAGGAAAGTATGGATGACTTGACACCTGAACAGCGCCGGAAGAATATGCAGGCAATTAAAAGCAAAGATACAAGCATTGAGATTGCCCTTCGCAAGGCTCTGTGGAATCAAGGGATACGCTATCGCAAGAACTACAAGGCATTGCCAGGCAAGCCCGATATTGCGATTCCCAAATATAAAATTGCGGTATTCTGCGATTCTGATTACTGGCATGGATATGACTGGGAAAATAGGAGCCAGCGCATCAAATCAAATCGGGATTACTGGATTCCGAAAATAGAAAGAAATATGAAGCGTGACCGCGAAGTAACTGAGCTGTTGGAAAATCAGGGCTGGGTTGTACTGCGCTTCTGGGAATTTCAAATAAAAAGGGAACTCCCTAATTGTGTTGACACTGTTTGTAACACCATTAAGGAGAGAGTCGGGAAATAGAGCCGCTGTCAAACGGGCATATGGCCCGCGGCAGAGACTAGGGCAGGCTGAGCAGGTGAGGTATGATTGACGCTAGAGATATAATTCTGACGGATGCGGAGATAAGCTGCTGTATCGAATTCTCCACCCAAAGTGCAGTTACGCAGCAGGCTGTTGAGTTTGGGCAGCATACCACAAAGGAGCATTCCACAAAAGAAATCTCCAGAGATACTCTGATCGGGAAAATAGCCGAAACAGCTTTCAGCAAATTAATGAAAGAAAATTATGGCATTGATGTCCCCTTGGACTTCAACTGCTACCCACGGGGCAGATGGGACGATCAGGATGCAGTAATCAATGGATGGCGTATCGATATAAAAGGCACGCGCCAAGGCGGGCATTGGCTGCTGATTGAATGGAATAAGCTCAACTTCCGGCAAAAAGACGATAACCTTTCCCATGTATTCGTCATGTTTTCGGTTGGCTGGAATCGCAGTTCAGATACACCGACTGGCCATGTACGCTATGAGGGCGCTGTGCCACTGGAAAGGCTGAATAATACCACATCAACAACGAAAACTCTCCGAAAGGGAGATATTCTGCCTGGAACGAGAATGGCGCTTCAAGCAGACAACTATGCTGTTCATTTCAATGACTTACACAAAGATTTAGATGAGTTTACAAAGTACCTTTTCGAGAATACTCCACCAAATTCACTTACAGAGGATTACCAGAATCCATATTCCGGTAAAACAACGGCGCAGATTCGCAGAGAAAAAGCGGCTGTCATTGTTCCCCGCAATGCATGTGATGAGGTTCGCCATGATGAAGACGCTCACTTCAGCTTCTTTGCGGCACTAAAGTCGTTCCTTGCACGCTTTTTTAGTTGAGAAATGGGGTGATCATTTACATGATAACCGAAAACCACACCCAAAAAGTTCTGTTCGAACCGCTGGCTGATGATGTGAATGAGCTGTACATTCTGTCAGGATACGCAACACCGACAATGCTTTCGTGGTTTATCAAGAATCTTTACCATAAAGTACATACCCCGCTCCGTATCAGCTTGATGATCGGCATGGTTCCGTTTGATGGAATCAGTGCCAGTGTGCATGAGGGATTTGTTCAGCAGGTTCGTGAGGCAAAACCTCAAGAAGTCGAAAAACTTGAGTGCAGCTACATATACGATGAGCCTTGCGTCCATGCGAATCTGTATATATGGGCAAAGAATGGCATCCCGGCGAAAGCATACACTGGTTCAGCTTTTTTCGTCCAGCGTTCTTTTGTTGGTCAGCATCGGCAGGAAATCATGCTGGAATGTGATCCGGTTCGGTCATTTGAATACTGGAATTCTCAGATTGACCGAAGCATATATGTGCAGCATGCTGAAGTTGAGGAATATGTCCAGATTCACCCAACCCATCCAATACTGGATATGGAAAACGCGCTTGTTGATGGATTCGATATTCAGCACCAAGAGAGATATGAGACTGTCAGGCTGAGCCTTGTTACCAGAACCGGTGAACCAGGAATTCGCTCAGGATTGAACTGGGGGCAGCGTGAGGGGCGTAATCCGAATGAAGCATATATTTCGCTGCCAAGCAGAATTGCAAAATGCGGGTTCTTCCCGTTGGAGAAACGCCATTTTACTGCGATTACCGATGACCGCCATCAGCTGATTCTCCGCATTGAACAGCAGAATGACAAGGCCATTACTACTCCAGCGCGGAACAGTGACCTTGGAGAGTATTTTAGAAACCGCCTTGGTTTAGCAAATGGGGCACCGGTAACTCGTGCTGATTTGGATAGATACGGCCGTACAGATGTGGTTTTCTTAAAGTTAGACGATGAAACCTATTATATGGACTTTAGTGGCATTTGACATAGATGCCATTGATGTAACACAGGTAAAGGTGGTATCACAACAGGGCTGTCAGGACATACTTTGGAATGCCCATGTAATCAAAAAATGCGCATTTCAATGAACAGAAACGATGCATGGCATCGGGAAAGAATGCTACATATTGTTGGTTGCAACGATGGAAGACTATGGCATAGCAAGCGGGATTGTACTCTGTTCCGTCGAAATCCAGAACTATGGTAAAGCCCCAGTCAATTAGGAGGCTCTTCCCAGCACTATGGTGAATTTGCGGCCAAGGCTGCCAGTTGGCACTTGGATGGGATTAGGTGTTTGTGGGAGGTAATGTGGATTTTAGGTGGTCTATCCGCCGGAAAAGCCGACTTAACAAAGCCGTTTGTTCAATCAAATTTGCAATTCCAGTAAATCTGAAGAGATTAGTATATGCTCACGAATAAGAAGGGAGACAGTTTTGAGTACAGATAACAAAAAATATGTTGTAAAAGCATTGACTTGTGCACTAAAAATGATGAATTATTGCGTACCTGGACCAATACAAATAGTTCGCAATGAATTAATCGATGTTATCGCAGATCAGTATATGGAAGGGCAATATCAGATTCCCATTCCCAAAGAAGTGCTTTCCTCTTATGATGATGTTATCATTGCAGCTGTCGAAGATATGCTTACTGAGGCAACAATATTTGAAAATATTAATCAAACCATGTGCATTTCTGCCCAGAATATGGCGATTCAAATGAAAGATCGCAGTAAAGTATTTCAGAAACACGATCCTGCAAGGAGGGGCGATATCTTTGCGGCATTACAGTTATACCTTACTCAATTGCAGAACTGGGCTGCGTCATCCCCTCCGTTGTTGGTGAACTGCCTCAGTTTCCTATACAAGAGGATTGAAGAACAGTCGACAAATTCCGGGGATAATCACCAGCCTAAACCATGTGTAGATGATGCTAAATACGAAAGATATGTCGTGTCGCATATTAGCAACTATTTCGCTACTGGAATCAACCAGAAAATCACATATCATATTCATCAGCGGGATATGGAATTCTATGCTTGTGGAAGTGAATTACTGAAGGAAGTTAAAGAATTTATATCCTATAATTGGATGGATGAATTCAAAAGGTGGATGCATAAAGATACGTTGGAGTCCGAGCTTATCCTAAGGCTTCTGGCAGAGTACAAGGAATCCCTCTCAAATGATGACCTTGTTGGCCTCTTAATTACCCGCCTAAATCAGGTATTAGACGATCCAACCTATAATAAGAAAAGACTGGATGCGATTATCCAACATCTTTCAAAGACACACTTTGAGAATTGCATGATGATTTCGGCATACTACGGAAGCGGAAAAACCAGATTAAGCATAGAACTTGCAAGGCAGAGTGTAAATTGGAATAAAAAAATAGTCGCTGATTCTGAACTGCATCCAATGTTTCTCCTGGTGAACTGCGGTAACACTGAGAATTTGGAGCAAAACATCCAGCAGGAGCTTGGAGACCTGTTTGGCTCAGCGCATAGCATTGATGAATATTTGCATTGCCTCCCAGAGAAAATGATACTGACAATTGTGCTGGACGATATTCACAAATTGCTTCAAGGTGGAAAAACATATCAAGATATTTTTACAATAATCAATCGTTACTCCAGAATCAACGTTAAATGGATAATAATGATTCAGCCAGGATACAGCAAGCAATATGATATTCTAGATTTCTCCCAAAATGAAAGATACAGCTATGAATTCCGAACGAAACTAAAAAACTATCAAAACAATAATTGGTTCCAATTGGATGACTGGAACAAGGATATAGGAATTGTGCGGGTTATGATAGAACAAGTGCCTGCAATCGATTTCACGCAGTGGAAATGGTGGAGCAAAGTATCAGCTGCGACCTTTTTTAATCCTTTGTTTGCAAATGTTCTCATTTTATACTATGAATTGTTCCCTGGAGATAGGTATTCTCTGGAAACTGATTTATGCTTTCCTCGTTTTTGTTCAAAGTATTATGAAGTTCTAGGGAAGGGTTCATTGTCAGTAAACCAGTCAACGATAATACTTGCCAATTATTTCTTAGAATCCTATTCGCTTCTTTTCAGGAATCCAGAAACCAAACCAATCGTTGAGCAAGACAAATGTAATGAACTAATTAATCATGGCCTGTTAAACCTAATTCAAAGTAGATATGACCGATCCCCCAAATATTGCGGCACCCCAGATATCGTATGGTATTTTCAGATGGCTGTGTCAGCGAAGGAACAGTGGGTTACTGACAATAATACATTCAAAGTATCTATTAGAGATAATAGAAATGAAAAAAATGGACAGCTCTTTGATTGTATTATGAGTATGCTCATAATTATGCTAATGGAAACCGCTTTAGAGGAGAGTAATTATACTGTAATTGAGCCTTTATGGGAAACATTGCTCGAACAAAATTTTGAGCAACCCCTCCTTGAAAGTGGATTTAAGCTTGACCGATATTTGAGAGTATTATTGGTCAA
>ERZ780223.2384-NODE-2384-length-16105-cov-3.276885_pt1 | contig 16105 bp, 10 predicted proteins | sample MGYA00511016_ERZ780223 | MGnify/ENA primary metagenome ERZ780223 (study PRJEB29588, sample SAMEA2159032) | human gut metagenome | biome: human gut; feature: human-associated habitat; material: faeces | place: Denmark | collected 2008/2010 ... | reverse complement strand
AAAAGCCGAATCTTGCCTGTTTTCCAAAAGTTCTGCGTTGGGCAGGGAAAGCGAGGTAAGATGGTGGGAAATGAACAATACTCAAAAGCTACAAGAGAAACGGCAGAAAATCTAAGGATCATCGATGATGCCATGTTCCGGCTGGTGGCAGAGCGCAAAGAAGTCTGTCAGGAAATACTCCGTACACTTTTGGACAGACCGCAGTTAACAGTGGTAAGCGTAACGCCACAATGCGTTATTACGAGTCTGCACAGAGAAATCATTCTGGATGTACTTTGTATTTTGGAAGACGGAGCATATATGAACATCGAGGTGCAGAAGGGTTCCGGCAACGACGATATCAAGAGAAACCGGTTCTATGCTGCATCGACTACGGCAGCATATACACCGAAGGGGACGGACTTTTCAGATATCCCGCAGGTAACTATCTTATATATTACGGAGTATGATGCGCTGCATAACGGGCAGATAATCACACATGTGAAGCGGTGTATGAAAACGAAAGAAGGCTATGTGCCTGTCGATGACGGGGAGGACATCTTCTTCGCCAACACGGTAGTCAAAGATGGCTCGGATAAATCCGAACTGCTTCAGTTATTTTTACGAAAAGATGTATTTGAAAATGCAAAATTTCCTAAATTAAGCAAAGCGGTAAAGTATTTCAAAGAGACGGAGGGAGGTTTGGGAGAAATGTGCAAAACGGTAGAAGACTATGCGAAGAATTATGCAAAAGATTATGCGGAAGAACGTGAAAAAATAGGACGTTCAATAGGATTGGCAGAAGGACGTTCTGAGGAAAGAATGAATGCAATACGCAAAATGCTTCAAAACGGGATATCCAGAGAAATGATTCTTTCCATGGATTATTCTGAAACCGAGCTGGAAGCCGTCGAACAGGAGTTGTTCGCGCGGGCGTAAGACGGGGAGGTCGTAATACTTTAAGAATAGAACCGCCAGATATCTGCATTTTTGCAGAGTATCTGGCGGTTATTTAGATATAATGTATTCTGTAAGTTTTAGTGATTCAGAATATGTATTTTGCGTGATAATGGAAAGAAACGGAATTATTTGTCGCTCCCGTTACTTTCGTCACGGGAGTATAAAATGGTACCATCACTTCGAATGACTTCATCAGCTCCCCATTCGGAATAATTCGTGCAATTGGAGCCATCGTAAATGATCTGAGGGATGCCATAGAATGCCCCCCTTTAATGGAAGTGATGCTATCCGGAATATTGATGGAAGTTAGGCTGGAGCAATCCCTGAATGCGTTGGAACCAATAGAAGTCACGCTATTTGGGATGTAGATGGAAGTGAGTCCGGAGAAACCGAAAAATGCTTGATCTCCAATGGAAGTCATACTATCTGGAATAGTAACAGAAGAGAGTGATGCACAATCTTTGAAGGCATGATCCAAAATAACGTCTACACTGTCAGCAATTACGAGTTCACCTGATAAGTCTTTGTTCCCGATGCAAAGACCTTCTTCTCTTAATAAGTTATTTTCGTTATAACGTCCGGTGCCTATATCGCCATCACTAATCAACTGATCCCATGACTTAATCAGTGTCGTATGATCCTCGGAGCTATACAGTCCCGGCGCGCGCAGGTCTGCCGGGGGCTGTGTGACAGCAGGCATTGGAGGAAGTGGTGTCTCATTGCTGTTATCCGGAGTAGAGGTAGAGACCGGAGTATTGCTGTTCGTTGGTACCGGTGTTGCAGTTGCTCCTGGATCGTTAGGAGTGGCTGAAGGCTTCGGAGTGTTTGTGATGCTCGGTGCTGTCATAGTGGGTTCTGTTGCACTGCTGCCCGAAGTTGCCGAAGCTGTGTGAACCGGGGAAACGGATGCAGCTCCGTCCGGGACCGCCGAAGGTATACCGGTTGGGATGGTCGAAGCGTTGTTCACGGGAATAGCCGAAGGTTTGACGGAAGGAGCTGTTGTGGTTTTTGATGCTGATTTTTTCTTTGGTTTTACAGTTACATTACAGCTCAGAGTGTTTTCTTTCGCTGCCCCGGATAAAAGAAATGTTACCTTTACTTTTATCTTAGTTTTACCGACTTTCTTTGCAGTAACTTTTCCGGTTTTGGACACGGTTGCAATCTTTTTGTTACTTGTGGTGAATTTCTTGCTTTGAATTTTGATCTTGGCGATACTTTTAACTTTGAGAGTTTTGGAACTCCCTTCTTTTAATATCAGGTGGTTCTTTGAAAGAGAGACCGGCTTTTTTGCTGCATGAGCGGCAGATGGGGCTGCTGTCCCGCAGACGAGCAGCGATGTGGCGCACAGCCACGCGATAAGTTTCTTCTTCATTGTAATTCTCCTTTTCGTTTTATTGTGGCTTCCTTTATTACTTACGTTATTAAGCCGTGTTTATCTTATCATCGTATGGCTTTTTTAGGTTATGAAATGTCAAAAAAGGATGCAATATGTCATAATTTACAGGAAAGTCTTAGTTAGTTATTTGTTGTGTCGCATACAGCCAATATGCCAAATTTGCAATATACATAACGGTATTCTTCAAAACCTTATTGTCAGGTGGTGTTTTTCCTGTCGATTGACGACGATTCTGGAATTCCCGATGCTAATCGTGGCGTTTGCAATTCCATTGAAAAAACGGTATAATAATAAGCTGGTGTACTGGCAGATCCTTCTCTGATGGGATAAGAATCCGCCGGTACCGGAGGAAAATAGCTTGGCAATGTACAAAGGAGGAGAAAAATGTCTTTATGGAAGGCGATTTTACTGGGACTTGTTCAGGGATTGACGGAATTTCTGCCGGTGAGCAGCTCCGGTCATCTTGTTTTGATCAAGCAGCTTCTTCATGTGGATCTGGAAAGTGGTGGCTTGTTTTTTGATGTGATGCTTCATTTTGGAACATTACTGGCGATCTTCGTCGCATTCTGGGGCGATATCAGTCATTTGATCCGGGAAGGATTTCATATACTGGGAGACAGTTTTTCAAATGTGGGACGATTTTTTGAAAATTTAACCGGAAAGAAACGTCCGTATCATAAGATAGTCAGAAGCTCGTACCGTAAATATGTGATGCTGCTGATCGTTTCAACAATCCCGACCGGTCTGATCGGTGTGATCTTTAAGGATTATGTTGAGCAGGCCAATCAGATTGCACTGATCCCGGCATGCTGTCTGATGGTGACGGCTGTATTTCTGGTGATTGCGGACATGGTGGAGCCGGGCAGCAAGCGGCCGAAGGATATTTCCTATGGGGAGGCGGCAATGATCGGTATTTCCCAGGGCGTGGCAACACTGCCGGGAGTATCCCGCTCCGGAACGACGATCACGGCATGTCTGCTCTGTGGCTTTGACAAGAAGTTCGCAGTAAAATATTCGTTTATTATGTCGATACCGGCTGTGCTTGGTGCTGTAGTTCTGGAGGTCAAGGATCTGGCGACGTTGACGTTAACACAGACGGATATTATCTACTGCATTATTGCGATGGTCGTGGCGGCAGTCTCCGGTTATCTGGCGATCCGCTTCATGATGGGACTGATCCGTGGAAGACGTTTTAAATATTTTGCGATCTACTGTGCCGTAGTCAGTGTGGCATCTGTGATCGCACTGTTGAGAGGATAAGGATAATCTGTTTTTTGGGATATTCGGATCGCATTATTGGGAGGACAATCTGCCGGGACATCAATCCCGGTATTATGTAAGAAATGAGGAATGAGGAAACATATGGCGGCAGCAAAGAAATCAACCGTAAGAAATTCAGGGGCTTCGTCCCGGTCTGCTTCCGGACGGGGGAGCACGGGAACGCGTAAAAGTGCAGGTTCCGGAAAACGTACATCGACCGGGAAAAAGACCTCCGGAAATAAGCGGCCTGCAGCAAGGAAATCATCGGGCAAATATAAAAGAACAGCTGAGGAGATCAACACATACAAGGATCAGCTCGCGTTTGAGACGGGAATTACCATTCTGGTTATCTCCATTATCAGCGTATTTTTCTATCTGAGCTTTTTCGGCTTATGTGGAAAGATCGGAATCATTTTGACAGGTCTGCATTTTGGTTTTTTCGGATGGATCTCGTGGCTGATGCCGGCGCTTGTGGTGATCGGCTATGTGTTTACCGTGGTCAATCCGGGAGACCGCCGGGTACCGCGTAAGCTCATCAGTGCCGGAGCATTTTTGATACTGCTCGGTGCTTTGACGGAGCTGATCCTCCGACCGGAGATTCTAACAGAATACTTTACCAGCAATCATGTATTGCATCATGATTATTTTCAGTGCCTTTATATGTCATTGGAGGATGTGGCAAAGTACGGAAAAGGCAGTGGTGGTATTATAGGAAGAGGAATCGCGGACGGTCTTTCTGCCTTGATCGGCAAGGGCGGCGCCGGAGCGGTACTGTTTGGACTGATCCTTTTGAGTGTATATATTTTCCATGGGCTTGAAATGATGGCATCCCTTCGCAAGCGCAATGCCTATAAGGAACAGATGGAAGAGGAGTACGGCAGATTTGTGCAGGAGGAGACGGATTACAGAGAACCGTCTTACCGTGTGATCCCAAAACGCAGACAGGAGCCGGTAGCTACTGCGAGAAACGAGGCTTCTCTGCAGGCAGTAGATCTGAAAGCGGCGGGAGAGCGGCTGGATGAGATGGAGGCAAAGGAGAAGGAAGAACGTCTTGCTGCGAAAAAGCAAAAGGAAGCGCTCAAAAAGCTGGAAAAACAAAAGAAAAAAGAGCAGGACGCTGCCGCAAAGGCATGGGAGGCAGCAAAGCCGGAGAACCGTAAGGACGAGGCTGACCTTAGTGTTCCTGTGGGAATGCAGGAGATTGCCGGTGAGCCGGTTGAGGAGCATCAGCATTCCGGAAATGCTTCCGAAAGGGATAAGCAGACGGACGAAAGCATGACGCGTGAGTGGCTGTCTGCAAACGAACCGACAGCGGCAGAGATGCCTGCGAAGGAACAGATTAAGTCCGAACAAAAGCCGATGGATATTCCAATCTACCGGGAGGAAATGAACCATAAATTCCGTGGTAATTCTGAGACGGAGACAGTTTCCGGTGAAACGACAGCGGAAACGGGAAGAGGCACCTCAACCGGAAAAGAAACAGCATCCTTGTCCGGGAAAGCAGACCATACGGAAAGTGTGACCGGAACAGCAGGGAATGCCGGAATAACCGGCACAGCAGGCACCGCTGTTGCCAACGCTGCCGCAAATGCAGCGACAAACCACAGTGATTTAGAGCCGGCTGCCGGGATGCCGGAGGAAGCTGCAGCTTCCCACGTGCCGGGAACGGTTCCGAGAAAGAAGTCTGCACCGAAGAAGCAGACAGCACATGGACGGATTGGCGGGGACGATTATGTTTCCGGTTCGGATACATTTAATGCATTAAATGACAGCAAGGTGGATAATCGAAAGATTCCATATCAGTTTCCGCCGATCGATCTGCTGAGTCTGCCACCGAAAGCGCAAAACGGCGTCAGTGATAATGACCTGCGTGAGACAGCGATGCGGCTCAAGGACACGCTGCAGAGCTTTAATGTTGATGTAGAGATGGGGGCTGTGACCTGCGGACCTACGGTGACGCGTTTTGAGGTGCTGCCGGCACAGGGCGTTCGTGTCAACAAGATCACGAATCTTGCCGATGATCTCAAGCTGAGCCTTGCAGCACCGAGCATCCGTATTGAGGCACCGATCCCGGGAAAGTCTGCGGTTGGCATCGAGGTGCCAAACGATACACCGAGCGCAGTACATTTCAGGGAGCTTCTGGAGGGAGAAGCCTTTGAAAAGGCAAAGAGTCCGGTGGCGTTTGCGGTTGGTAAGGATATCGGCGGCAAGGTTATTGTGACGGATATTGCAAAGATGCCGCATCTGTTGATCGCCGGTGCGACAGGTTCCGGTAAATCCGTCTGCATCAATACGCTGATCATGAGTATTTTGTATAAGGCGGATCCGAATGAGGTTAAACTGATCATGATCGATCCGAAGGTCGTTGAATTAAGTTGTTACAACGGGATTCCACATCTGTTCTGTCCGGTCGTGACCGATCCGAAGGAAGCGGCGGCGTCCTTAAACTGGGCGGTGCGCGAGATGATGGATCGTTACAATAAGTTTAAAGAGCTTGGTGTGCGTAATATCGCCGGCTACAACGAGAAGATCAAGAGTGTGGAAGATGCGGAGGCGGCAGGCTATACGCATATGCCTCTGCTTGTGATCATCGTGGATGAGTTTGCCGATCTGATGATGGTTGCTTCCAAAGAGGTAGAGGATGCGGTATGCCGTCTGGCACAGCTTGCAAGAGCGGCAGGAATCCATCTGATCCTTGCAACGCAGCGTCCGTCGGTTAATGTCATTACCGGTGTCATCAAGGCGAATATTCCGTCCCGAATTGCATTTTCGGTATCCTCTGCCATTGATTCCAGAACCATTCTGGATAAGGGAGGTGCAGAGAAGCTGTTGGGAAAGGGTGATATGTTATTCTTCCCGTCCGGCTATTCCGAGCCGGTTCGTCTGCAGGGTGCCTTTGTGTCAGATAAGGAAGTATCCGATGTTGTTTCATTCCTTTGTGACCACAATGAGACGCCGGTTTACAATGACAAGGTGACCGAAATTGTGGACATGCCGGCAGGAACAGACAGCTCCTCCGAGGAAAAGAAATCGGATGTTGACGAATATTTCGAGGAGGCGGGACGCTTCGTGATCGATTCCGGCAGAGCGGCCGCAGGTCAGTTGCAGCGCAAGTTCTCCATTGGCTTTAACCGCGCCGGAAGGATCATTGACCAGTTAAATAAGGCAGGGGTTGTCGGACCGGCGGTTGGAACAAAACCACGTCAGGTGATGATGACTATGGAGCAGTTTGATGCCTATCTGGGAGGCAGTGAAGCGGAGAGTGGATCGGAGGATCCATATGCGCTGGCACATGATTTTGTGGATGAGCAGGGAAGCGAAGTGATAGAATGAATGTAGAGAATAGTGGATGCAAGGGCTTGCTGGTTACGAATGCTTTCTTAAGAACCGGAAAGTTTGTAGAACATTATGAATGGCTCAGAGAAGCGGCAGTACGGTGTGGCATGTCACTTCATATGACAGAGAATGATGAGCATCTCTGCTGTATTGGAGAGCCGATGGAGTGGCTGAACGAATATGACTTTGTAATCTATTGGGATAAGGATATTTCCTATGGAAAACAGCTGTCCGATTTTGCGGACAGACAGGGCATTCCGGTCTTTAATAAAATTGATGCGATTGCGGCGTGTGACGACAAATGTGAAACATATCTGAGGCTTGCCGCATGGAATCAGAGTCATACGGAGGAAAAAGTGAAGCTTCTGCCAACCATCGTGGCACCGATGACCTATGCTAATATCGGATATACAAAGTCCGATTTTTTGGACACAGTAGAAAAACGTCTTGGATATCCGATGGTGGTCAAGGAGTGCTTTGGTTCCTTTGGCATGCAGGTATATCTGGCACATGACAGAAAAGAGCTGGAGGAGCTTACAATAAAACTTGGCGGCGTACCGTTTCTTTATCAGAAATTCCACGAGGCAAGCAGCGGCCGCGATGTGAGAATGCAAGTTGTCGGAGATCAGGTGGTTGCGGCGATGGAGCGATATTCGGAGAACGGAGATTTCCGTGCCAATATTACAAACGGTGGCAGCATGAAGGTCTATGAGCCGTCGGATGCGGAATGTCAGCTGGCGGTGCAGACGGCACAGATTCTGGGGCTTGATTTCTGCGGTGTGGATCTTTTGTTTGAAGAGACCGGTGGTGTGGCAGATATTGTGTGTGAGGTCAATTCCAATGCGCATTTCAAAAATATCCACACCTGCACCGGCGTCAATGTGGCGGAAAAGATTATGGAATATATCCGAAACAAACTGAAATAATAGGCTGTTGTGAGAGGAATTCATACAAATGAAAAGGGCATATTTGATCTATCAAAAAGACGAAGCTGAGAAAAACAAAGGCTTTATTGAATTGTTCCGACAGGCAGGAAAGAGAGAAAAAATTGATTTTTCGTATGTGCCTGTTACCGAGTATCAAAAGGCATCCGAAGAGAAGCTTCCGGACCTGGTACTGAACCGGACGAGAGATCCTGAGGTTAGCCGCTGGTATGAAGAAAGAGGGGTTCCGGTTCATCATGACAGCCGTCTGGTTGCACTTGCCAATCATAAATATCAAATGATACGGTATTTTGAGGAGAAACTTCCGGAAACGGTGCGGCAGCATAAATGGTGTCCTGCCACCAGGTTTGTACCGGATGCTTCGAAGCTTTGCAGCGACGAAGCAGTGGAGCGGTCTTTGACGGAGGGCTATGAGGTGATCAAGTCGGTTTCCGGGCATGGAGGCAGTGAAGTGTTTCTTATGGAAAACCGCAGACAATGGGAGCAGGTTCTTGCCGGCAGGGAGGTTATCCTGCAGGAAAAGATCGAATGCCACAGCAGCGATATGCGTGTGTATGTTCTATTTGGAGAGATTTACTGTGCGATGCTCCGGGAGGGAAAGGATGATTTCCGGTCGAATTTCTCGCTGGGAGGAAGTGTCCGAAAAATGGGACTTACTGATTTGCAGAGAAAATATATTGACTGTTTTATAAAATGTCTGCCGGAGTATGAAAAAGGCATGTACAGTATTGATTTTCTGCCAACGGATGACGGAGGTCTTCTGTTTGATGAGGTGGAGGAGATGGTTGGCTGCCGGATGCTGTATCAGCACACCGAATACGATATTGTCGCCGATTATATAAAGAAACTGGATTTATAGGTGGTATGCGGATACAGATGGAAAAGTATCTGTGTGGAATGGATAACTATTGTAATTTACATGTCATGTATGGTAAGATGATTAACATATGTTATATGACTTACGAATGGAGGATTTTTATGAAGACAGATATTGAGATTGCACAGGAAACCGTGATGGAACCGATTCAGAATGTCGCAGCACAGCTCGATATTTCGGCAGATGACCTTGAATTTTACGGGAAGTACAAGGCAAAGCTTACGGATGAGCTGTGGGATTGTGTGAAGGATAAGCCGGATGGAAAGCTGATTCTGGTGACGGCGATCAATCCGACTCCTGCAGGAGAGGGAAAGACAACCACAACTGTAGGTCTTGGTCAGGCATTTGCAAAGCTTGGCAAAAAGGCAGTTATCGCGCTTCGTGAGCCTTCGCTCGGACCTTGCTTTGGTATCAAGGGTGGTGCTGCAGGCGGCGGCTATGCCCAGGTTGTACCGATGGAGGATTTAAATCTCCATTTTACAGGTGATTTTCATGCGATCACCTCTGCCAACAATCTGTTAGCGGCTATGCTTGACAACCATATCAAGCAGGGAAATGCGCTCCGCATTGATACAAATCAGATCGTATGGAAGAGATGTATGGATATGAATGATCGTGTTCTGCGAAACATCGTTGTCGGTCTTGGAAGACCGGTGGATGGTGTTGTCCGCGAGGATCATTTCATTATTTCTGTTGCTTCCGAGATCATGGCAATCCTTTGTCTGGCAGATAATATGAAGGATCTGAAGGAAAGACTGGGACGCATCATTGTTGCTTACAATTATGATGGAGAGCCTGTTTTTGCAAAGGATCTGCAGGCAGTCGGTTCTATGGCTGCTCTGTTAAAGGATGCGATCAAGCCGAATATCATTCAGACTGTTGAGCATACACCGGCATTGGTACACGGAGGTCCTTTTGCAAATATTGCGCACGGCTGTAACAGTGTCCGCGCAACGAAGACCGGCTTAAAGATTGCGGATTACTGCATTACGGAGGCAGGCTTTGGTGCTGATCTCGGTGCAGAGAAGTTTATGGATATCAAGTGCCGTATGGCAGGCTTAAAGCCGGATGCGGTTGTACTGGTAGCAACAGTACGTGCACTGAAATATAACGGCGGTGTTGCAAAGGAGGACTTAAGTGCCGAGAATCTGGAGGCTCTTAAGAAGGGAATCGTCAATCTGGAGAAGCATATTGAGAATGTTGCCAAATTCGGCGTGCCATGTGTTGTTACATTGAACCGTTTCGTGACAGATACGGATGCAGAGCTTGACTTTGTCAAGAAGTTCTGTGAGGAGCGCGGCTGTGATTTTGCGCTCTCCGAGGTATGGGAGCACGGCGGTGAGGGAGGAATCGCTCTGGCCGAGAAGGTATTAAATACACTTGAGAATAAGGAAAGCAAGTTTGCACCTCTTTACGATATAACGCTGCCGATCAAAGACAAGATCGAGACGATCGCAAAGGAAATCTACGGAGCAGGAAGTGTCAGCTATGCACCGGCTGCTGCACAGGCGATTGCACGTCTGGAGAAGCTTGGCTATGGTGAGCTTCCGGTATGTATGGCAAAGAACCAGTATTCTTTATCGGATGATCCGAAGCTTCTCGGATGTCCAAAGGATTTCCCGATCAACATCCGTGAGGTTTATGTATCTGCGGGTGCAGGCTTTGTGGTTGCGATCACCGGAACCGTTATGACAATGCCCGGTCTCCCAAAGCATCCGGCGGCAGAGGGCATCAATGTGAATGAGGATGGTGTGATCACTGGTTTATTCTAGATTAATCTGGCACCATAAAAAATATAAAAACTGGCAGTTTTCATACTGTCAGTTTTTTTTTATGATAATACAAGTTGCAGGTCTCAACGAGAACCGGCAAATAATACATCACGAAAGAAGGATAATTACTATGACTAAGAACACAGAAACCTTATCAGGTGCAGAAGCAGTACAGGCTGGATTTTCCCACAGCAAGACAATCGAGATCACAATGGCAGCATTATTTATTGCGCTGACATATGTGGCAACCGCATTTATCAATGTGCGTATTCCGTTTCTGGCGGCCAATGGCGGTCTGATCCATCTTGGTAATATTCCGCTTTTTGTTGCGGCAGCACTTTACGGAAAGAGAATGGGAGCGCTTGCAGGAGCATTTGGTATGGGGTTATTTGATCTGACATCCGGATGGGTATCCTGGGCACCGTTTACCTTTGTAATCTGCGGGCTCATCGGATTTGCATTTGCAGTCGTTGCCGGTAAGAAGGCAGGAAAGGGACGCCTTGTTCTGGCTGTATTTGTAGCGGCACTTATCAAGGTAGTCGGATATTATATTGCAGAGATTTTCCTTTACGGAAGCTTTGTAGCACCGGTTACTTCTATTCCCGGCAATCTTGTTCAGATCTTTGTTGCAGGTGTGATCGCAGTACCTGTTATCCTGGTACTTCAGAAAGTGCTTCATAACTAATACCGGTAAGGAAGAGTTTGAGAGGAGATGGAATAAATGGACGTATTGAATAATACAGACATTAAGATCATGACGCCGGGACCGACACAGGTCGCCGATAATGTGTACCGTGCAAGAAGTCTTCGTACGACCAATCCCGATCTGGATCCGGCATTTTATGATTTTTACAGAGATACCTGTCATTTGTTTGGCAAACTGATCCATACAAAGAACGCATGCTTTATCCTTGGCGGCGAGGGAATCCTTGGACTGGAGGCAGCCTGTGCTTCCCTGACCGAGCCGGGGGATCGTGTGCTTGTCATTGACAACGGTATTTTCGGAAAAGGCTTTGCAGATTTTGTTTCAATGTATCAGGGAGATCCTGTGACATGGTCGCTTGATTATCATAATCCGCTTGCGCCGGAAGTGCTTCGGGATTATCTGGAAAAGGATCATGCGTTTAAGTATGCAACGCTTGTGCACAGCGATACGCCGAGCGGTTTGTTAAATCCGGTGGAAGCATTGTGTCCGATCCTGAAGGAATATGGCATTTTAACTGTGGTTGATTCCGTGACAGGCATGTTTGCGGATGAACTTGATGTGGACAGGGCGCAGATTGATATTGTCTGCGGCGGTTCCCAGAAGGCACTCTCAGCACCGCCGGGACTTACTCTGGTAGCAGTCAGCGAGGATGCTTTCGCGGCAATGCATCAGAGAAAGGAACCAATCCGTTCCTTCTATGCGAATCTTCTGACCTTTGAGACATATTATGAGGATCAGTGGTTCCCATATACGATGCCGGTCAGCGACATTATGGGATTGCGTCAGGCACTGGAAAATGTTGCTTCTGATCCGGAGCATCTGAAGCGTCATGCGGTGATTGCCGCTGCAACAAGAAAAGCATTGACAGATGCAGGTCTTACGTTGTATCTTGAAAGTGGTTTCGCTTCTTCCGTAACCGTATTTTATGTTCCGGAGGGAATGAAGGCACAGGATATTTTAGACACAATGGTAAAAGAGCATCATATTATGATCGCCGGCTGCTTTGATGTGCTGGCGGGCAAGGTGATCCGTATCGGACATATGGGCAACAATGCCAATGAAGCAGATATGACTGTAACGCTGGCAGCACTTGATAAGACCTTACAGAGTCTTGGCTTTACAAGAAAGGCGGACATGGCAGAAGGCTTTACGTCATATATGAACGCACATAAATAGAACGACCGTTGTGGGAAAGGCATAGGTCATTTTCATGAAGCAGTTGAAGGAAGATCTGAAGAATCAGACATTTCATCCGGTTTATCTTTTATACGGAGAAGAGGATTATCTGAAGCGGATGTACCGCGACAGGCTCAAGAAAGCAGTCCTTGGGGATGGGGATGAGATGAATTATTCTTATTTTGAGGGGAAAGACATCGATTTTCCAACGCTTCAGGAAGCGGCCAATACCCTTCCCTTTTTTAGTGACCACCGTATTATCGTGGTGGAGAACAGCCGGATGTTTAAGAACGCTTCGGAAATGGCGGACTATCTTCCGCAGATGCCGGATACCACGGTCGTTGTTTTCGTGGAGAAGGAAGTAGACAAGCGCAATAAATTATATAAGTACGTCAATAAAAACGGTGTTGCAGTCGAAATGACCACTATGACGGAACGGGAACTGAAGGCATGGGTGGCTGTGATCCTGAAACAGAATGGCAGGAAAATGTTAGAAAGCACCGCCTCCTATTTTCTGGAGCAGGTGGAAAATTCCATGACCAATGTGAAAAATGAGCTCGATAAGCTGATCTCTTACACAGAGGGGCGGGAGGAGATCGCCAGAGACGATATTGATGCGGTGTGCAGTGTGCAGGTGACCGGCAGGATCTTCCAGATGATGGATGCCGTTGCCTCAGGCAATCAGGGGGAGACTCTGCGTCTGTATCATGATCTTCTGACACTGCGGGAAAGTCCGATGTCGATGCTGTATCTTCTGACCAGACATTTTAATGTGCTGCTGCAGGTAAAGGCGATGTCCGGCAGATACGATAAGTCTGAGATGGCAAAGAGAGCAGGAGTGCCGCCGTTTGCAGTCGGTAAGTATCAGTCTCAGTGCCACCGCTTTTCCGGAGAGAAGCTTCGACGAATGCTGGATGCCTGTATCGAAACGGAGTATCAGTTTAAGCGGGGGAGTATCGGAGACCAGCTTGGTGTCGAGCTTTTACTGATCTCCTTTGCACAATCCTGAGTATTTTTGGATATTTTTGAAAATAACAGTTGACAATACCAAATAAAGATGGTAATATACTAATCGTGCTCGCGAGAAAAGCTTGCGAGCGGATATGCGGAAGTGCTGGAATTGGCAGACAGGCTAGATTCAGGTTCTAGTTCGGATTTCCGAGTGAGGGTTCAAGTCCCTTCTTCCGCATTCTTTCTTATATAAAACTCCTATTTGAGAAACCGGATTGGTTTCTTTTTTGGATTTCATTGGTTTTATTCGTATTTTATCCGTTAAAAACATTTTCTGTTTTACTCCTGTGACAATCTTGTGAATTCGGAATAATTTCTTGACTTCTTATATATTTTCGGTAGAATAGAAAGTAGCGTTTTATTTTTGAACGTGATAATTACCGAGTGGAGGAGTAAACATGAATTCATCAAAAAAAATCATGAACAAGCAGAACAACGAGAAGGACAATAATGTATCTTCTAACGTATCTGCAGCAAAAGGGAATAAGAGATTGTCCGGTGGCGGCGTCAGTGATGTCAAGAAGATCATCATCGGTGCAGTCTGTGTGATCATCGTACTTGTACTGTGTATCGGTGTTGGTGTTCAGCAGTTCCAGCCGAAGGTGGTTCTTACTATCAATAACACAAAGCTGACGATGGATGATCTGATGTACCCGATCTATGAGCGTGAGAGCGCATATCTGCCATATGATGAGATGTATCAGATGTATACAGGAAAGTCCATCTGGGACAACAACTACATGGGAAGCGATAGAAATGTAGATTCTTCTCTGGCTACAAACTCAGCTGGTTTAAAGCAGGAGGTCATTGATGCGGAGACAGAGTATCAAATCCTTTATTCTGAGGCAAAGAAGGCAGGCTACAAGTTAAGTGCAGATGACAAGAAGAAAGTCCAGAAAGAGGTTTCCAAGGCACTTAAGGGTCTTTCCTTTACACAGAAGCTTCGTCTGAATATTTCCAAGAGCAAGCTGACAAAGCGTTTTGAGAAGCGTAAGCTTGCAGATAATTATAAGAACGACCAGACAAAGGAATTAGATAAGACCGTTGATGAGAAAGCAGCAATCAAGGATATTACCAAGAAGGATTACAGAGAGTACAAGGTACAGTGCTATGCATATTCTACCTCTGCGACAGATTCCAACGGAAAGGCAGAGAAGCTCTCTGACAGTAAGCTTGCAAAGCTGGAGAAGGAGTTGAAGGCATTATATGAAAAGTCAGCCGATGCCAAGGACTTCAAAAAGCTTCTGGAAGATGACAGCAAGTCTGATATCGATTTCTCTGATACAAGCTTCACGGAGAAGGACGGATGGAGTATGGTTACAGACAAGAAGCTTCTGAAACAGATCAAGGAAATGAAGAACAACGAGATTTCAGATATCATCAAGGACGAGAAATCAGGTCATGTTCTTTTCGTAAAAATGATTAACAATAATTCTCAGGACAGCTACAAGGATGCATGTGATTCAGCAATCCAGACTGCACAGAATGAAGCATATGACAAGTGGTATCAGGGCGTTCTCGAGAATTATAAGGTATCAGAGACTACAGATGTATGGGATGATGTCAAGATTGGTACTGTTACAACTGACATTGTTACAGCAGCAGATTTAGAGAAGATGAATCAGGATTCTTCTGATGCAACTTCAGGTAAGTAGGATACCGGTTGACAAATCATCCATTACGGCACTGATCAGAAACAGGAGGAAAAAATGGGACAGGTAAAAAGAATTTACGTGGAGAAAAAGGCTCCTTATGCAGTTCGCGCAAAAGAACTGAAGGAGGAAGTGAGACAGTATCTCGGGATTACCGCACTGCGTGATGTCAGAGTGCTGATCCGTTACGATGTGGAGAATCTCAGCGATGCCACTTACAAGCAGGCACTGATGACGGTATTTTCAGAGCCGCCGGTAGATAACTGCTACGAGGAAAGCTTTACAATGGATCCGGATGCATTCTGCTTTTCGGTGGAATATCTTCCGGGACAGTTTGACCAGAGAGCGGATTCCGCGGAACAGTGTGTGAAGCTCCTGAATGAGAAGGAGGATCCGGTGATCCGGTCTGCAACAACTTATGTATTTGAGGGAGAGATCAACGAAGAGGATCGCAGGCGGATCAAGGAATATTGTATCAATCCGGTGGATTCCAGAGAGACCAACGAAAAGAAGCCTGAGACACTGGTACAGAAGTTTGATGAGCCGGCAGATGTTGCAATTTTTGACGGATTCCAGAGCATGCCGGAGGATGAGCTTAAGAAACTGTATGATTCTCTGAATCTGGCAATGACATTCAAGGATTTCCTTCATATCCAGAAGTATTTTGCAGGGGAGGAGAAAAGAGATCCTTCCGTGACAGAGATCCGTGTTCTGGATACATATTGGTCTGACCACTGCCGTCATACCACATTTCTTACAGAGCTTAAGAATGTTTCTTTCGATGAGGGTTATTACAAGAAGCCGATCGAGGAGACTTATCAGGAATATTATGCAGCACATAAGGAGATGTTTGCCGGAAGAGACGACAAGTTTGTTTCTCTGATGGATATTGCACTTCTCGCAATGCGTCAGCTCAAGAAAGCCGGCAAACTGGATGATATGGAGGAGTCCGATGAGATCAATGCATGCTCCATTGTTGTTCCGGTTGAGATCGATGGAAAGGAAGAGGAGTGGCTTGTATTCTTCAAGAATGAGA
>ERZ780223.2376-NODE-2376-length-16137-cov-4.304067_pt1 | contig 16137 bp, 8 predicted proteins | sample MGYA00511016_ERZ780223 | MGnify/ENA primary metagenome ERZ780223 (study PRJEB29588, sample SAMEA2159032) | human gut metagenome | biome: human gut; feature: human-associated habitat; material: faeces | place: Denmark | collected 2008/2010 ... | reverse complement strand
AGCAAACCGGAAATCAAACAGGTAAATACGCACACGTGGAAACTGACACTAAATCTGAATGGAGAGGACTCCGCTCCTTTCTATTACCCTTCCGTGACTGTAAATATTTTCGGGCTTAAAATGGAGGACATTGAAAGCATAAAATCAAATGAAGATGTTACAGGACTCTCTTATGGTGACCATAAAGATTTCTTCATGCTAAATATCGACTGCCGAAAATACCTGGCGGAACACGCCGAGAATTTCGTGAAACGATATGAAGCGAATCCGACAGATGTTTCTGCCAAAGCGGACGCCAACTACTTTGTGAATATGCTGAAAGATTCGGATAAAAAGACGGAGTTGAAGAAACGAATCGAATAAATGGCCGGACGCAAAACGAACTGTTAAGCTATTTGGGCATAAACGAATAAAAAAGATGGAACGTAGAGAAAGAAAAAGAAGAAGTAATAAACAAATATAATTATGAACGAAACCATGACCCTTTGTCTTGAAATTATTTTCTGGCTTGCCCTGTTCGTTGTGTTCTACACCTATTTGGGCTACGGAATTGTGCTTTACGTTCTCGTCAAGTTGAAAGAACTTTTCGTGAAGCCTGTGAAGCGTTCGTTGCCGGCATCGGACGCTGGTTTGCCGGAAGTGACTCTCTTCATTACAGCATTCAATGAAGAAGATGTTATAGACGAAAAGATGGAGAACAGTCTTGAACTGGACTACCCTGCGGACAAACTGCATATCGTATGGGTGACAGACGGAAGCAACGACGGTACGAACGAACGACTGAAAACCCGTTGGCAGGGAAAAGCGACCATACACTTCCAACCCCTACGACAGGGTAAGACAGCCGCAATGACACGTGGAATGACGCTGGTGGACACTCCGCTCGTCGTCTTTACGGATGCTAACACTATGGTAAACCGGGAAGCAATACAGGAAATCGTACTTGCTTTCCAAGACCCGAAAGTGGGCTGCGTGGCCGGCGAAAAACGGATCGCCGTACAGACCAAAGACGGAGCCGCTGCCGGTGGGGAAGGTATTTACTGGAAATACGAATCAACACTGAAAGCACTTGACGCCCGCCTCTACTCTGCTGTAGGAGCAGCAGGCGAACTATTTGCCGTGCGTCGTGAACTATTCGAAGCAATGGAACCGGATACGTTGCTCGATGATTTTATTCTTTCGCTCCGGATCACCATGAAAGGTTATACCATTGCTTATTGCACCAATGCTTACGCCATCGAAAGCGGTTCGGCAGATATGCGCGAAGAAGAAAAGCGGAAAGTGCGCATCGCTGCGGGAGGATTGCAGTCCATCTGGCGACTTCGTCCGTTGCTGAATCCTTTCCGCTACGGGACACTTAGCTTTCAATATACGTCTCACCGGGTATTGCGATGGTCTATTACTCCGTTCCTGTTGTTTGCTCTCTTCCCGCTGAATATTGCGATTCTGCTGTTAGGCGGTTCCGCGATATTCTACGGAGTGCTGCTTGCCATGCAGGTTCTTTTTTACGGATTGGGATATTGGGGATATTATCTATCCACCAAACAGATAAAAAACAAGTTGCTTTTTATCCCCTACTATTTCTTATTTATGAATGTCAATGTGCTGAAAGGCATCCGTTATCTGAAAAAGAAAAAAGGAAGCGGAGCCTGGGAAAAGGCGAAACGCGCTGAAAAGTAAAACAAATGCTATTATCTTTTGTTATCCTTACTATAAGACATTAGTCTCTATCATCTAATAAAAAACAGACATGAACAGAATATTACATGATGCGAATAACGCACAAAGAATATTGAAACTGACGGCAGATACAATGCTATTGGTTGACAGGCACGGAGTCTGCGTAGACATTGAGCCTCATTGTGATCTATGGTTTCTGCAAGAGGATATACTTTTAGGAAAAAATATATTTGAGCTTTTACCAGAATATACGAGAGAGAGGGTGATGCCCATCTTCCAGATTGTACTCGAAGAACAAAGAAGCATCAGCAAGAACTTCAAGTTGGTGCTGAAAGGCGAAACTTTTTACTTCAAATGCCTCATGTTCCCTTATGACGGTATGGTGCTTTGCCAATATCGCGACATCACGCAAAGAAGCAACGTAAAAAGACAGTTGGAACAGGCAAATCTCACCCTGCGGGCTATCCAAAAGGTAGCCCAGATAGGACAATGGACGTACAATACGAAACAGAATATTTTTCATTATCTTGGATATACCGGTGTTTTGTGCGAGGAAAATGTGCAAAACCTTGCCATTGAGAAATATGTGGAACTGATTGTAGAAGAAGACCGTCAGAGTTTTATGGAATGGTGTCGGGTGAACGAAAAAGAACTCAACATGGAAAGCATCAGCTACCGTGTCCGCCTGAACGGAGAAATCTTCTATATGCGTATCCAGACTTATCTGCGTGAACAACGCTCCGACGGTAGTTTCAATATCGAAGGCTATATCCAGAACATCACGGACATACAGCATCGTAGAAATGACATCAATACACTGACTCATGCCATCAACAACGCCAAAGAAAGTATCTTTGCCGCCAAGCCCGATGGCACGATTATCTTTGCCAACCGTCGTTTCCTGTACAATCATGGTATTTCAGAAAACGAAGACATCAGTCAATTAAAGATTTACAATGTCGCCGCAGATATGCCTACACAAGAGGCTTGGAACGAACGTTGCAAAGATGTCATACACGGTGGCAGCAGTAACTTTGTGGCTCATCACCCATCTAAAATCAATAAAGGTATATTGGCTTATGAAGGCACGATGTACAACGTGACCAATGATTCCGGAGAAGAAAGTTACTGGTCGTTTGCCCATGATATTTCCGAGAGGATTCGGTACGAAGCCCAAATCAAACGGCTCAACCAAATCATGGATACAACCATCAACAATCTCCCTGCCGGGATTGTAGTGAAGGAAATCAACAACGACTTCCGATACATTTACCGGAATCGGGAGGCCTACAACCGCGATCTTTATAAGAACGACCCTGTCAGCAAGAATGACTTCGATTTCTACCCGCCTATCGTAGCCGAAAAGAAGAGACAAGAAGATATCCAGGTGGCCACCACCGGAAAAGGTCTGCACTGGACTGCTGAAGGAAAGGACAGAAACGGAAACATGATTATCCTCGACAAACGGAAAATCCGGGTGGACGGTGACGAATTGTCTTCGCCTATCATCGTCAGCATCGAATGGGACATCACGGAGCTGGAAATGATAAAACGGGAACTTCAATCGTCGAAAGAGAAAGCGGAAATGTCTGATAGCCTGAAGTCGGCCTTCCTCGCCAATATGAGTCATGAAATACGTACGCCGCTGAATGCTATCGTAGGTTTCTCGCATCTCATTGCCGAAAGCGACGATGCGGAAGAACGGAAGACGTATTATAACATCGTAAACGCGAACAACGAACGTCTCCTGCAACTTATCAACGAGATTCTCGACCTCTCGAAGATTGAATCGGGAACCATCGAGTTTTCCTTCGGACCGGCTAGTCTCCATAATCTCTGCCGGGAAGTGCACGATGCTCATATATTCCGTACTCCGCAGGGAGTAAGCCTTGTCTATGAATCCTCGGACGAAAGTCTGATGATTGAAACGGACAAGAACCGGGTATTCCAGGTGATTTCAAATCTGATTGGAAATGCTGTCAAGTTTACGAAGGAAGGAAGCATCAGTTATGGTTACAAACTGGCGGACAATCAGATTGTATTCCACGTAACGGATACCGGAACAGGAATTGAACCGGAGAAAGTGGGGCGTGTGTTCGAGCGTTTCGCAAAGCTGAACAATCATGCACAGGGCACTGGGTTGGGATTATCTATCTGTAAGTCTATCGTTGAACGTCTCGGGGGCAAGATTTCCGTCAGCTCCGAATTTGGTAAGGGAACGACGTTTACATTTACTTTACCATACACGATTGCAAATCCTGCAAATGTGGATTCTTCAAAGAAAGAGAATGGTGAAGGGAACATTGCTGGAATAGCATCTGCCGGGAAAACTGCAGATTCGAGTGTTGACAGTTCTGCAAATACACGGCACGCCTGTATTTTGGTTGCCGAAGATACGGACAGCAATTTCGACTTATTGAAGGCTATTCTAGGTAAAGACCATCAGCTTATACGTGCGCATGACGGAATGGAAGCTGTCACGATGTTCGATGAAGTGAAACCGGATCTTATCTTGATGGATATCAAGATGCCGAATCTGGACGGACTGGAAGCTACAAAAATCATCCGTGAACTGTCTGCCACTGTTCCTATTATTGCTCAAAGTGCCTTTGCATACGAACAGGACAGGAAAGCGGCTGAAGAAGCGGGGTGCAATGATTTTATAGCTAAACCAATAGCGGATGATAAGTTGAAAGCAATGATTCATAAATGGTTGCTTCCTTCGTAGAGAGCTTAATCCCTCATGATATAACCAGCAAATAATTTAGATTAAATGAAAGCCTTTTACAGACTGTTTTATTACATATCCATCGTGCTGACCAGTATTTTGGCAGGAGTTACCATTGCGGGTGCTTTCGTAGGCAATGCCGCACCGGATAGTTTCAAATTTATGCCTTTCATCGGTTTGATACTGCCGATACTTTTATTGGCTAATCTTGCTTCTGCTATCTACTGGACGATTCGTTGGCGGTGCTGGGTTTTCATCCCTCTGATTGCTATATTCAGCAATTGGGGGTATATAAGCTGTGTATTACAATCGCCTTTTTTCAGTCCGGCTTCGTCACCGATGGTTAAAATGAATGTATATACTCCGGGAGTGTTGACGGTTGCTACTTACAACGTCGATGCCTTTAACCACGAGCATACCGGCTACTCATGCAAGGAGATTGCTTCTTACATGAGAAATCTGCAAGCAGATATTCTCTGTTTTCAAGAATTTGGCATTAACGATGAGTTTGGCATCGATAGTATATACGCAGCTCTTTCTAATTGGCCGTATCATTATATTCCTTCTTCGCCCGAAGGGAAGAATCTGTTGCAACTGGCTGTTTTCAGCCGTTATCCTATCAAGGAGGAGCATCTTATCATCTATCCTGATTCGAAAAATTGCAGTCTTGCATGTGATATTGAAATCAATGGTCGCACCATCCGCCTGTTCAACAATCATCTCCAAACAACGGAAGTAAGCCAGAACAAGCGCAAACTGGAAAAGGGACTTCGTACGGATGATTCCCAAAGAGTGGAACATGCTGCCCTGGGACTTATCGACGGCTTACATGAGAATTTCCGGAAACGGGCCGTACAAGCTGATCTTCTCAAGCAACTGATAGCCGCCTCCCCCTATCCTACTCTAGTCTGCGGTGACTTTAACTCTCTGCCGTCTTCGTATGTTTATCATACTATAAAAGGTGATAAGTTGCAGGATGGTTTTCAGAGGAGCGGGCATGGGTATATGTATACTTTCAAGTACTTCAAGCATCTGTTGAGAATCGACTATATTCTCCATTCACCGGAACTGAATAGCACGGATTACTTCTCGCCGGATCTTAATTATAGCGACCATAATCCGGTGGTGATGAGGATGAAATAAAAAAGATGCTCCGTTTATTGAACGAAGCATCTTTTTATATAAATATTCTAGAATGTAAACTTAACGCCTAACTGCATCTGCCATGCACTACCTGTAGAAGCAGTATAATCCCATTTAGAATTTTTCTGGAACACCTCGCGAGAAGATGCATTCATCTGATAAGTAAGAGGTTCTCCTACCTTACTTGCTGTTTTTAACAACCTTACATTATCATAACTCTGCAAACCGCAAGAGCGATAAGCCCCCCACTTCGAATTTAATAAGTTACCAATATTCAACATATCAAGACTTACTTGAATACCGTACTTACGGCTACCAATCTTAGCATAAAAATCCTGTGCTATCTTCATGTCAAAACGGTGAATCCACGGTTCTAAAGAAGAAGCACGTTCTACATACTGCCCCTTATGATCATTCAAATAAGAGTCATTATTTACATAGTTCCAAAAATCTTCTTGTTGGTCTACCGCCGAATAAGTCACATTATTTTGTTTATCTTTAATATCCACAAATGTCATTTCTTCTTTAGAAGCAGGCACATACATCAAATCGGAATAGTTTCCGTCACCGTTCATATCATTAGAATAGGTATAAGAAAAACGTCCTTGTTGGTAACCTGTATAGAACAAAGAAACAGTCGTTTTCATATTCGCATAAGCAACTTCATAAGAAGCATTAGCTATCAAACGATGCGGGGTAGAAAATAAAGAATAAGAGACACCCGGATCATTCAATGAATTAACTGCAACATTATTCTGCCATACTGAAGCCGCCGATGAACCTGGATTTGCCGTCATATCTTTAGCCATTGTATAAGTGTACCCAAATGAACCTGTAAAGCCAAAATCAAATTTCTTCGTTAATACTGCATTAAAAGAATATTGATAACCTTTTTCATCCCCATTAGTCAACTGTATAACGGTTTTCGTCTTAGGATTGTCATAGTAATTATTCTTAGTCCAATATACACGTCCCGGTTGTTCATTATAGGTTCCAGAAGGGGCCTTTTCGTTCATATTCTTCTGAACAACATTATATATATCACGTGTATACATAGCACCAACAGAAAGCATAAATCCATAAGGTAACTGAAACTCTGCATTTACATTACTACGCCAAACTTGAGGCATTTTAAAATTCGGATCCACATAAGCTATAGCACCGGGGACCTCATTTCCCGGAGTTGATGGAAACATATCCGGATTTTGGGTAAGAGTTTCTTTATAATTTGGATTAAAAGCAAAGTTTGCCGGTAATTCCGAAGTCTCAAATTCAACCATATTTTGCATCTGACCTGCATTTGTCGGTTGGTTAGTGAACCATACAAATGGTAATAACCCTGTAAACAAGCCTGTACCTCCAGTCAAAACAATAGAACGGTCACCTTTTATATCCCAATTAAATCCTAAACGAGGAGATATTAACAATTTACTTTTCGGCCATTCGGATACGTCAACATTCGTTCCATTAAATGACTGTTCTTTGATAGCCGCATTCCCTAACAAATCATCAAAATATAACGGTAAATCAAAGCGTAATCCATATGTCAATTTTAAATTAGGTGTAATAGAATATTCATCTTGTGCATAAGCTCCCAACATACCAAATGTCAGTTCAGCTCCCGGAGCGTCTTTTCCATTATATCCATAAGTAATGCCATACAGCATCGGTTTTTCTCCCGTCATAAAATCGTCCATTGAAGCATAACGATAATATCCATAAGGAGCACGTAAATATGAATTCATGAAATACTGTCTTTCAAATGTTGCACCGGCAGTTATCAAATGGTTTCCTTTATTAATAGTTACATTGTCAGTAACACTAAATACATTATTCTCGACATCATTAAAAGGAGTAAACAATTCTGTACCCAATGTCATATACTGCTTACCGTCCTTGTAAATATCAACCATTGGAAACGCATCTCCCTTAGTTGTACGAGAATCTCGGATATGGGTATAAGTCACTAATAATTTGTTTTGTACTGAAGAAGAAAAATTGCTATTCAACTCACCGGAAAGAGACGTTACAATATTTCTAAAACCATAGTTGGAATTTCCAAATGCAAATGCATCAACCCCATAACGGTTTGAATTAGCTTTAGTGATTACCGAAGAAGTTGAACTAATACTAGCATCATTTTCTGATTTCACTGTGTTAAAACGTAATGACAGTTTATGACTTTTATTAATATTCCAATCCAAACGAGCCATAAGCTTCCAATTTTTACTCTCGAAATCATCAAATTTATCATAACTTCCCGGATCATATCCATATTTATCCTTTACAAAATCACTTATTGTCTTCAAATCCTTTATCCAAGTTCTAGAAATATGATTTTGATTATCCCCACTTCCACCTTCTTCTTGACTAGGAGTCCACAAAATACCAGGGCTAGTACTATTTTCTAATTCTCCATTTACAAAAAAGAATAGTTTATTTTTTATTATCGGAGCTCCTAATGTAAAGCCATACAAACTGGATTTATAACTTTCCACATTAGGAACGTCAACATCGTTAATAGATTTTCCTATAAAATTCTTTGGTTTCTGATATGTATAAACTGTTCCCTTTAATTCGTTTGTACCACTCTTGGTTACAGCATTAATAGAAGCTCCCGTAAAATTGGAATACGTAACACTATAAGGAGAAACATTAACGCTAATTTCATCAATTGCATCAAGTGAAATAGGCTGCGCATCTCCACCCGGCAAATTATTAGTACTCAAACCAAAATTATTGTTCAAAGCTGCACCATCCACAGTTATTGTATTATAACGTCCATCACGTCCGGCAAAAGAATTACTGCCACCCGCATAAGGAGAAAGTTTAGTAAAGTCAGTAATACTACGATTAATAGTAGGCAATGTCGTTAACTGACGCTCACTCACATTCGTTACAGTCCCCATCTTCTCTACTGTTTTCTGTGCTGTTACTATAACTTCATCCAATAATTCAGAACTTTCCTTTAAAACTACATTTAAAGTGTATACTTCTCCTAACGATAAATTTACACCTTTATAAATAGCAGTCTGATAACCAACATAAGAAACTTCAACTTTGTAAGGACCACCGGTACGCATACCTTGCAAATTAAATTGACCACTGATATTAGTCACTGTACCATAACGTGTACCTGACGGCTCGTGGATTGCAACCACAGTCGCTCCAATGATAGGTTCATCTTGTGCTGTAACCTTACCACTCATACTAGAAGTGGTAACCTGCGCACTAACGGTAGCAATGACCATGAGCATCGCCGCTACTAAAAAAGATCGCATTCTCTTTAACATAAATGTAGTTGATTAGTTAATATAAATTGTTTGCTTTTAAAAACTGTGCACAAATATAATTAATAATATTTAGAACTACATTACGATTATACTACAATTTTTTAAGAGAGATAAACGTTTTCCCTTGTTATAAAACGATAAAGGCTCCACAATATTTGCAGAGCCTTTTATTTTGAAACAGAAAGCATTATAAATGCTTCAATCTATTACTTTATACTAGTCAGTCATTAACTTTCTATAACGAACGCGTTTTGGTTCTTCATTTCCCAAACGTTTCATTTTGTTTTCTTCATATTCTGAATATGAACCTTCGAAGTAGAATACATTGGAGTCTCCTTCAAAAGCAAGGATATGTGTACAGATACGGTCGAGGAACCAACGGTCGTGCGAGATAACTACTGCACAGCCGGCGAAATCTTCCAAACCTTCTTCCAAAGCACGCAGAGTGTTTACGTCGATATCATTGGTAGGCTCATCGAGCAACAGTACATTACCTTCTTCTTTCAAAGCCATCGCCAAGTGTAAACGGTTTCTTTCACCACCGGACAATACACCGCAGAGTTTTTCCTGATCGCCTCCGGAGAAATTGAAACGGGAAAGGTATGCACGCGCATTCACGTCACGTCCACCCATGCGGATCAACTCATTACCACCGGAAATTACCTGATATACGCTCTTATTCGGATCAATATCTCTGTGTTGCTGGTCTACATACGCCACCTTTACAGTCTCTCCTACTTCAAATTCTCCTTTATCCACTGTTTCCAATCCCATAATCAGGCGGAACAATGTCGTCTTTCCCGCACCATTAGGACCAATCACACCGACAATACCATTAGGAGGAAGCATAAAGTTCAAATCGTCAAACAACAATTTATCACCGTATGCTTTAGCCACATGTTTGGCTTCAATGACCTTATTACCCAGACGGGGACCATTCGGAATAAAGATTTCAAGTTTCTCTTCTTTCTCCTTCACGTCCTCATTCAGCAATTTGTCATAAGAGTTAAGACGTGCCTTACCTTTCGCCTGACGGGCTTTCGGAGCCATGCGTACCCATTCCAACTCACGTTCCAGTGTTTTACGACGTTTGCTGGCGGTCTTTTCTTCCATTTCCATACGTTTGGTCTTTTGTTCCAACCAGGAAGAGTAGTTACCTTTCCAGGGGATACCTTCACCACGATCCAGTTCAAGAATCCATCCGGCAACGTGATCGAGGAAGTAACGGTCGTGCGTCACAGCAATAACCGTACCTTCATATTGTTGTAGATGTTGTTCCAACCAGTCGATAGACTCTGCATCCAAGTGGTTGGTAGGTTCGTCCAGCAAAAGCACATCCGGTTTCTGCAGCAACAAACGGCAAAGAGCTACCCGGCGACGTTCACCTCCGGAGAGATTTTCTACCGGCTGATCTTCAGGCGGACAACGGAGAGCATCCATCGCACGCTCCAACTTGCTATCCAGATTCCATGCATCAGTTGCATCAATGATATCTTGCAATTCACCCTGGCGAGCAAAAAGAGCATCCATCTTATCCTGATCCTCATAATACTCCGGCAAACCGAATTTCTGATTGATTTCTTCGTATTCTGTCAGTGCGTCAACAATGGGTTGCACACCTTCCATCACTACTTCTTTTACTGTCTTTGTGTTGTCTAAATAAGGTTCCTGTGCCAAATACCCCACGGAATATCCCGGAGAAAACACGACTTCTCCCTGAAAGGATTTCTCCAAACCGGCGATGATCTTCAATAACGTTGATTTACCAGAACCGTTCAAACCGATAATACCGATTTTCGCTCCATAGAAAAACGACAGGTAAATGTCTTTCAGCACATTCTTATTAGGAGTGAAAGCTTTGCTCACTCCTACCATTGAGAAGATAATTTTTTTATCGTCAGCAGCCATAATGTATGATTATATATTGTTGATAATGGCACAAAGATAAGAAAAATGTTTGAATTCTTTTGGAGTTATAAAAAAATGTTCTACCTTTGCACCCGCATTCGAAAGAAAGCACTGAAGGATTGATTCGCTAGCTCAGCAGGTAGAGCACAACACTTTTAATGTTGGGGTCCTGGGTTCGAGCCCCAGGCGGATCACGAAACATAAAATTAATCCCTTGATAATCAGTCGTTATCAAGGGATTTTTATTTTAATATTCTTCACATATACTTATTCTACAAGCATAGAGCGACACGGTAATTCGATTATAAAAGTAGTACCTATCCCCAGTTGGGAATCGACTAATATCCGCCCGTTCATCTTCTCGACGATCAGTTTGCAGATAGGTAAGCCCAGACCGGCCCCTTGAGCAAAGGAATCCAATTTCTCAAACCTTTCGAATATCTTTTCAAGCATATTCTGCGGGATGCCCCGACCGGTATCTTTAACACCGATTCTGACAGATTGGTGGTCTACCTCATAGAAGACTTCCACATGTCCGGTGGTAGTGTTCTTTAAGGCATTCGAAAGGAAATTACTCAAGATCTGTTTGATACGCAATTTGTCCAGTTCTACCAGAGAATCATGTGCCGGATAGTTAGTCAGAAGTTCAACGCCGGATGGTACTTGATGAGCATACTCCGCTACACTCTCGTCAAGAAGCTCGGTAAGGTTAACCCAGTCCGGACGCAATTCCAGATAACCGGATTCTATTTTAGAAAGATCAATTACATCATTAATCAGATTTAATAATAGTTTGTTGTTATGTCCAATCAGAGAATTATATAGTTCCTTTTCCGCTGCATTTTCCGTACTAGTCAACAGGCTTGAAAAGCCGACAATAGCATTTAAAGGAGTACGGATTTCATGACTCATATTAGCCAGGAAAGTAGACTTTAACCGATCGGACGCTTCAGCTTTATCACGTGCCTTGACAAGCATTTCTTCTGTCCTTTTCAGTTCTGTGATATCATAATTGATGCTGATAATTTCGATAATCCGGTCCTGCGGGGCATATTTCTTTACTAACAGATTGACATGCGTCCATGTGTATGTGCCATCCTCCCTAAGGACACGCATCTCTTTGCTAAGTTTGGTAGTAAGTCCCTTTCGTGCGTCGTCCAAAAACCGAATCAACAAGGCACGGTCATCAGGGTGGAAATGCCGGTATGTGCCAAAGATGTCGGACAACGGAGTTTCATCCGCTTCACCCACATTTCTGTACCAGCTTTTTTGGGCATAGCCGTGTCCACTCAAAATATTGAAATGAGCATAACCGACCTTGGCATAATCACCGACCAATTCAAAAAACTCCTCAAACTCCTGAATCTTATTATAGGCTACCGTTGTTTCTGTCTTATCCGCATTAATCAATAGATAGTTTATTGGCTGATGCTCACTATTATATAATGTAGTCACTTTAGTCATCAGATCAATCGTACCCTGTTTTTGGGTATTCTGATAATACGATCCGACCTTCGAGAAGTCATAACGGAAAGTAAAGTCGGCGTCTTCATTTTTCTTCAGCCGTTCTTTCATTTCTTTCGGAAAAATAGGATTATCAAAAATATTGATACCCAATACGTCTTCTTTCTTCTCTATATGAAACATTTCTAATTCCTTATCGTTCAGATCCACCAATACCCCATCCATATCGTATAATTCGATACCAATAGGCAAATACTTGAAAATGTTAGATAAGAGACGCTCACTGTATTGCAAAGCTTGGTAAGCAGATGCCATATCAGGACCATCTTGCACTTCGGATATACCATAGATGACTTCGTTTCCTTCTTCATCCGTTTCTTGAAAGCATACCTTGCTACGTACCCAAACAGCTCCTTTCACCGTATCAAGCAAATACACCACCTCCGGCCATTGATACACACCAAAGGAATGAAAAGTTGCAGAATGTTGCTCCTCTTTCAGAATACGTTTATTGAAATCTTCAAAACTGATAACTCCGGTCTGATCCAGACCTAATAACTCTACTATAAAGTCAGAACATTCATAATTCGCAGTTGATAAATTGGCTTTCCACCATCCCATATTAGCGTTAGCCATCAACTGCGAGAAAAAGGTAAAATCTTGTAGTCTATTCATAACGCTATTTATCATTTTATTATTTTTCGGGCGCAAAAATATAGATTAGCGACAAATCTAACTTTCAGAAAGACACTTTTTTAGCATATTATAAGAAGATTATTTGTGATTAAACTAAAAAATTTCCGGTTGAAACTTTCTCTAAAAGAGATTATTTCAACCGGAAATTTTACAATCGTCAAGTTCCTTATTTTACTTTTTCAAGGACTGATAAACAGCTTTTGCCATCACTTTAGCCCCTTCTTCATTCGGATGGATCTTATCCGGAAACAATTGGGGCATTCCGTCCATTGCTGCGTGAAGATCGATGACAGACAAGTTATTTTTCTTGGCAACCTTCTTTATCATCGGAATGATTTGTTTAGAGATGATATCATCGTTGATATTATCACCGGTCTGATAGGCTTTAGAAGGATAACAAAGATAAATCTTCGGTTGAGCTGGCAGCGCTTTGAAAGCATCGACCATTGTTTGCAGATCTTTCGTGAAGTCGGCCTTATATTTCCAGTTGAATGATTTACTGTCATTCGTACCCAACTTGATAACAACGATATTAGGATTGAAAGCCAGCGCATCCTGATAAGCTTTTTCATTCATATAAGGATGATCGCCCTTGTTCAGCAGAGTGCGGGCACTGACTCCGAAATTCTTTACCCAATAAGCCTCTCCCAACATACGGCTCAACACGGCCGGATAACTGTCACGATCACGATTCTTGATACGTGCTCCATACGTAATACTATTTCCAATGCAAGCTACACGGATAGCATCTTTATGAGGAACTTTGAAACTACGGAGCCAAGACGTCAGTTCGTCCAACATTTCATTCTTATAGAGGAAACCCTCGCGAATTCCCCATCCATGTCCGCCGGAAGGGTAAATATGAAGTACCGAAGGAACATTGTTCTTGTTCAGCGCCAAATAATAATTAACTCCGTTAGCAGGCGGAACGACTTTATCATCATCACTATATACGATAAAAGCACGCGGTGTATCTTTCGTCACTTGCTTTTCATTAGAATATTCAAGTTCCAATTCAGCAGAAGCATCTTTTCCCAAAAGGTTGTCGTGAGAGCCCCTATGGGTATAAGATTTATCCATCGTAATCACAGGATAAAAAAGAATCTGAAAGTTCGGACGAAGTTCGGGCTTAGCATGAGTGGCAATGGTAGAAGCCAGATGTCCACCGGCAGAAGAGCCCATGATACCAATGTCATTCGGGTTCAAATTCCAGACATTGGCACTGTCACGCACCAATTTCATTGCTGCTTCAGCATCCGAAATGGGTAATGTACGATCACCGTTCGGCATCCGGTATTTTAGCACAATCAATGCAATACCTTGTTTATTAAAGTAGGGAGCCCAATCACAGCCTTCGTGTTCGAATGCCAAATGTGAATATCCACCTCCCGGACACGCAACCACAGCACGCCCCGTTGCCAGTTCCGGCGCAGGAAGGAATACGCGAAGTGAAGGTTGTTCAATATCAAAAGGTTTCGGAACATTTTGCGCTACCACTCGTGAACCAGCAAAAAAGAGAAGCAGCAAGATAAAAATAGTAGAAAATTTCTGTTTCATAGTATCTATGTACTTTGATTAATGAATAATTAGATGCGCGAAGATAGTAATTTTGCGTATCTTTGCAGCCCATTTTGATTAGAAAAATTATATGCAAGGAATAAAGAATCTGACACAAGGCCCTATCAATCGTCAACTGTTTAATCTGGCAATGCCGATCATGGCAACGTCGTTTATCCAAATGGCATATAGCCTCACAGATATGGCGTGGGTAGGACGACTGGGAAGTGAAGCCGTAGCCGCCATCGGTTCTGTCGGAATCCTGACCTGGATGTCCGGTTCTATCTCCTTATTAAATAAGGTGGGATCTGAAGTGAGTGTCGGACAATCCATCGGTGCGCAAAGCCAGGAAGATGCCCGCAGTTTCGCGTCTCATAACATCACGATTGCTTTGATTATTTCCATCTGTTGGGGCACACTCCTTTTTATATTTGCAGAACCTATCATACGCATCTATGAACTCGAGGATCATATTACGGCCAATGCCATCCAATATCTGCGGATTGTTTCTACCGGATTACCTTTCGTTTTCCTTTCCGCTGCCTTCACCGGAATTTATAATGCAGCAGGACGCAGCAAAGTCCCGTTCTTTATCAGTGGCACAGGGTTGATATTGAATATCGTTCTGGACCCACTCTTTATATTCGGTTTCGGACTGGGAACAAACGGTGCGGCGTACGCCACCTGGATTGCAGAAGCAAGTGTTTTCCTGATTTTCGTCTATCAGTTGCGTTGCAGGGATGCGCTGCTGGGCGGTTTCCCTTTCTTCACCCGGCTAAAGAAAAAGTACACGCGGAGAATCCTTAAACTGGGATTACCCGTAGCGACTTTAAATACATTGTTTGCCTTCGTCAACATGTTCCTCTGCCGCACCGCTTCCGAACAGGGAGGGCACATCGGCTTAATGACGTTCACCACCGGGGGACAAATCGAAGCAATTACTTGGAACACCTCACAGGGATTCTCCACCGCTCTAAGTGCCTTCATCGCCCAAAACTATGCTGCCGGACGAATCGAACGGGTACTTAAATCCTGGTACACTACCCTATGGATGACGGGAATCTTTGGCACACTCTGTACCTTGCTATTCGTTTTCTTCGGAAACGAAGTTTTCGCCATATTCGTGCCCGAACAGGCTGCTTATGAAGCCGGAGGTGTATTCCTTCGTATCGACGGATATTCCCAGCTCTCAATCGGCCGGATGTCGCAGGAAAGGCCGGACATTTCAATAATTGCCCTGGCAAAATCATACCACGAGCAGACTCCTTCGTTGGAAAAATGATAAATGCTTTTCATTCCCGGCCTGATCTGCGGCAGAATATGCACGATCGCCGCCGCCAGGTCGCCGGCATAGGTCGGGGTGCCGACCTGGTCGAAAATCACCTTCAGCATGCCGCGTTCCTTGCCCAGACGGCGCATGGTCTTGACAAAGTTGCTGCCGTATTCGGAATAAAGCCAGGAAGTGCGGATGATAACGGCCGTATCCGCCCGCGACATCACGATTTTTTCCCCTTCAAACTTGGTACAGCCGTAAACCGACTTCGGCCGTGCGGGATCGGTTTCGATATAGGGAACATAGTTTTTGCCGTCAAACACGTAATCGGTCGAAATATGAATAAGCGGCACGCCGCTGACCGCCAGGTTGGCCGGCCCCTCAATGTTGATTCT
>ERZ780223.2356-NODE-2356-length-16231-cov-8.891135_pt1 | contig 16231 bp, 16 predicted proteins | sample MGYA00511016_ERZ780223 | MGnify/ENA primary metagenome ERZ780223 (study PRJEB29588, sample SAMEA2159032) | human gut metagenome | biome: human gut; feature: human-associated habitat; material: faeces | place: Denmark | collected 2008/2010 ... | reverse complement strand
ATATATATCTACGTAGAATTTTACTCCAAAATTATCTACATTTATTTTATAACGTCAAACTGATAGCATGTTTGCAGTTGATAAAAAGATAATTAAAAATAAAATAAAATGAGACAGAGCCAGTAAAAATGCAATATTTATAAATAAATGACATGTAAAAACAAAATAATAACGACAAATATAATTAAAAAAGAGCGTTAAAGTACATTGCATAAAAAAAGAGAGCATGTAATAAATACAATACTCTCTTTTTTTAGTGATATGTTAAGTGACTGTTTTGACAACGATATTTTAATCAAAATGTAGACAATACGCTTATTTAAGTTTATCAGAAACTGAAACAGCCTTAGTATTATCAAAATGTAAATCTTCGATTTCTGCCGGTGAAAGAGGAAGAAAATGAATTACAAAAACACCATTTTTTAATTCAAAACTTTCGATAGCAATTTTGTTATCTACAAATTCCTGAAGACTTTCTTGTATAAGCTGAAGATTTTTCTTCTTATTTTTTAGTTTGAAACGTACAATTTTCTGGAAATATGTATAACTGTATTCATTAGTCAGGCTTTCCTGATTAGCAATCTGTTCACGTTTTAATGCATAACAAATAATCTTTGAAAGATTGTTCTGCAGTACATCGTATGAAGATGAGGTTATTGAGATTAATTTTTTCTGGATTATAGCATTGCTTAATATTTCACCAAATTGTGCAATAGCATATGGCCGCTCGGCATCTTCCTTTATTGCAATATTATCAAAGAGGTTGAAATACATTTTGCTGCCTTCTTCTTCGTAAGAGAAGTTATATTCGACAAGCTTACGGCATGAATTGGAAATTTTGTTAAGTACATTTTTTCCGACATGATAATCAACAACCTCTTTGCCCAAAGTATTAAGATCGACAATAACAGATTTTTCTCTTGAAAATTCCTGCATATTAATGTTCGAGATAAAAGCATTAATAAGTTTTAAATCATTAGAATCCATTGACTTTGGAGGAGTAAGCTTACCTGTATTTACAGTAACTTCCAGAAGTTCCTGTCCATTTTCATCTGTAATAATTTCTTTAAGAAGATTATTTGATGCTGTGTCCATCATAAGTGTAAATGAAGATGGAGAGAAGAGTGGTCTGTTGAGAAGCTGCTCCGGGAACATTCTCATATATGAATCAATATTTCCTGCCAGGTCTGCCTCAATATATTTCCAGGCACTTATTATAAGGTCATTTTTTAATGAATTAAAAATTGAATTATTTGTAAAAGTTGATAGTCCCGGAAATTCGATCAGAAGGCTGTTCGAGTTATCTTTCCACTCGGTTGCTTTTGTTTTATATTGTGCAATAATTTCGTCAAGCTCCATATTTCCGAACATATTGACATATTGGTCAATAGGGAGTGAGCGTGCCATATTTATAATATGGGAGAGTGGATGTTTAGGGTCATCAATGCTTATTGTGTCAACATCATTAATGTATGACTTGTACCATCTGGCACGTTTTTGCAGACGGGATTTTTTAATCTTGTTGACGATAGGAATCAAATCTTCACGGCTTGTTTTGCCTTCGAGATAGTCCATAAGTGTTTCGTCAATTAATTCTGTAAAAGTTTTTGCAGGAAATTTGAAAATTTCATGCTTCATATTAAAAAAATCGGCAATAGCAGGATCTATGTGCTTAGCCAATTCTTCGATAAACTGTCTTGAATATTGTTCCATTTAATAACCTCGCATTAGTAAAATTGCAAAATATTATATTTATTATAATCAAAATAAGAAATAAATGCAAATAGAAGTTGCGGTCAGGAAGCCTTTCTTAATTATTATTTGTTTATTTTGAAGTAGAGTGGAGGTATGGTTTTTTGGTTGGAATATAGACATATGTCGTCAATAGTGGTAAAATATAAAATAATTAAATAATTTGAGGATACACGTTATGAACGAAACAAAAAATAAAACTGATGAATTTCTTTATTCAATATGGAATTTTTTTGCGGCCAGCCTGTCAGAAAAGACACGAAAAAATTATTATAATGTTATAAAAGCTTATATAAAAATTACAGGTCACTCTCCTCTTGAGCTGACAGAATCTGATACAGAAAAGTACTTCAATGATTTAACAGAAAAAATACAAAGCAAAAGATTATCATATTCAACGGCACTGATGCGTATGTCTGTAATGCGTACGTTATGCGAATATATACGTGTACGTGAAAACAACGCCGGCAGAAATTATATTAATTACTTTAAAGATTATATATTACCTGATGAAAATAAAATAATTACAACTGATAAACTTCCTTGTGAAGATGATATATCAACAATTCTTGATCTTTCATCAAAAGCAGGCGACGATATGGCATATATGATTTTTTCATTAGTATTAAAATGTGGTCTTACTTCCGGTGAAATATGCAGTATGATGACAAATTTCATATTATATGATTCAAATGAATGTCTTTGTATACATTTTCCGGAAAAGAAAAGAATATCACGTATTATAAAGTTACCGGACGATGTCTCACAAATGCTGCTTACATACCTTGAAATACATAAAATAGCTGACGGACATATATTTTTCAACAAAAGAGGAACTGTATTAAAAATACGTGATGCTGAACGCCTTTTAAAAAAATATATCTCACAGGCCAAAAAATCTAATAATGATTTTCCGGATTTTACAATGCAGGATATGAGACATTGTGCATTTAAATACATGTTAAGTGGTGGTGCAAGCGAGGATGATGTTGCAAAATATGGAGGGATAACAACAAAATGGATGCACCGTTATCGTCAGGTAGTAAATGACAGTGCAAAGCTTTATGCTGCAGATTACAGCACAATTTCCATAAAACCTGCTGTGTACAAAAATTTAAGTTGATATTTATTTCAATATTTAATATGATACTATAGGTTAAAAAGACATAACAAATAATAAAAAGGTAAGGTATTTATGAGTATTTTAAACGTAGAACATCTCTCACATGGTTTTGGAGACAGAGCAATCTTTTCAGATGTCTCATTCAGGCTGCTGAAAGGCGAACACATCGGATTAGTTGGTGCTAACGGTGAGGGTAAATCCACATTTATGAATATAATAACAGGAAAGCTTATGCCTGACGAAGGAAAAGTTGAATGGTCGAAAAATGTGCGTGTCGGTTATCTTGACCAGCATGCCGTACTTGAACCGGGAATGACTATTGGCTCAGTTCTTGCATCAGCATTTGATTTTCTTTATAGCCAGGAAGAACGCATGAATGAAATATGTGCAAAGCTTTGTGATGTAGACGAGGATGAGATGAATTCCCTAATGGAAGAACTCGGCGTAATTCAGGACATGCTAACAATGCATGATTTTTATATGATAGATTCCAAAGTTGAAGAAGTTGCAAGGGCACTAGGACTTCTCGACCTCGGGCTTGACAAGGATGTAACAGAATTAAGCGGCGGACAGCGTACAAAAGTTTTACTTGGTAAGCTTCTTCTTGAAAAACCTGATATTCTGCTTCTCGACGAGCCTACCAATTATCTTGACGCCGAACATATAGAATGGCTTAAAAGATACTTAAATGATTATGAAAATGCTTTCATTTTGATTTCACATGATATACCATTTTTAAACAGTGTAATTAACCTGATTTACCATATGGACAATCAGCAGCTCAATCGTTATGTTGGCGACTATGACAAATTTCAGGAAGTTTATGCGATGAAAAAAGCACAGATGGAAGCAGCATTCAACAGGCAACAGAAAGAAATTGCCGACTTGAAAGATTTCGTTGCAAGAAATAAGGCACGTGTTGCAACCAGAAACATGGCTATGTCACGCCAGAAAAAGCTTGACAATATGGATATAATTGAGCTTGCTGCTGAAAAACCAAAACCTGAATTTTATTTCAAACAGGCCCGTACTCCGGGACGATACATTTTTACAACAAAAGATCTTGTAATCGGATATGACAAACCACTCTCGATTCCACTCAATATTTCAATGGAACGCGGCAGTAAAATAGCCATGGTTGGTGCAAATGGGATTGGTAAGTCCACACTTTTAAAAAGTATTCTTGGAATAATACAACCGGTTTCCGGCGAAGTTGAGCTTGGAGATTACCTTGAAATCGGTTATTTTGAACAGGAAAGTTCTCCTGATAACACAAATACATGCCTCAATGAAATATGGGAAGAATTTCCTTCATACACACAATATGAAGTACGTTCGGCACTCGCTAAATGTGGTCTCACAACAAAACACATTGAAAGTCAGATTCGTGTATTAAGCGGTGGCGAGCAGGCGAAAGTCCGACTTTGTAAACTCATTAACCGCGAGAGCAACATCCTTGTGCTCGATGAGCCAACCAACCATCTTGACGTTGATGCCAAAGATGAACTAAAGCGTGCTTTAATGGAATATAAAGGAAGCATACTGATGGTCTGCCATGAGCCTGAATTTTACGATGGTCTGGTAAATGAAGTATGGGACTGCAGCAAATGGACAACACTCTCAGTTTAAAATATTAATCAAAAATGTATTTTTTCATGTGCTTCGGCATGACAGTTGAATTTAAAGAAAGAAGTATCAATTATGGAAGAAAAAACTAATGTAATGCGTATCCTTGAACAAAAAAAAATAAAATATACAGCACACAGCTATATCAACACTGATGCGGTAAGTGGTGTTGACGTTGCGGCTGCCTTAAATGAAAATCCGGATAAAGTTTTTAAAACACTTGTAACAGTTGCAAAATCAGGCAAAAATTACGTTTTTGTAATTCCTGTTGCAAAAGAACTTGATTTGAAAAAAGCAGCCAGGGCTGTTGGGGAAAAATCAATTGACATGTTAAAATCAAAGGAGCTTCTGCCTCTTACAGGTTATATTCATGGTGGATGTTCACCTATCGGAATGAAAAAAGTTTTCCCTACAACATTTCAACATGAAGCCGAAAACTTTGATACAATCATATTCAGTGCCGGAAAAATAGGCTATCAGGTAGAGATGCCTTTATCTTCACTTTCAAAAATAATCCGATATCAGACGGCAGATATAGTCATTGAGGAGAATGTTAATGAATAATAAAATAAAATTACGCACTCCGGGATACTATAAAAATTTTCACTGCATTTCCTCAGAATGTAAAGATAATTGCTGTGTTGGCGGCTGGCAGATTGATATTGACGAAGAAACCGCAGAGTATTACAGCACAGTAAACGGAGATTTCGGAAAAAAATTACGTGACAATATTGATTATGATAATCTTTGCTTCAGACTCAAAGACGGAAAATGTCCTTTTCTTGACAATAATAATCTGTGTGGCATCTATAAAGAACTGGGGGAAGAACATATCGGAATTGTCTGTGATCAGTTTCCACGTTTTACAGAATATTTCGGTAATGTAAAAGAACGCGGAATCGGTCTTGCCTGTGAAGAGGCTGCAAAAATAATTTTAACGGACCGCAGCAATTTTTCTTATTCAGAAACAGATACCGACGAAGATGTCTTTGATGACAGTGAATTTGACAGCAGTCTTGCAGATATGCTTATGCTGTTACGTGACGAATTTATGTATGTAATTGAAAAAACTGATTATACTTTTAATCAAAAAATGATAATCATTATTAATATAGCTGCAGATTTTCAAAACCATATTAATAGCAATGATTACAATTCAATGAACAAACTATACAAAAAAATAAAACAGCACGACTTCAATAGCTGCTTTATCAGCGATTTCCGCCAGATTTCATTTAATGAACTTGAACAAAATATGGCATCTGTATGGTATGCATATCTTGAACTAGAAACTCTGGGAGATGAATGGCCTGATTTTACAGATAAAATAATGGATTTTCTTCATCCTGAAAATTCGAATGCTTCTGAAAATAACGAACAGGAAAGCATGAAAATACAGTACAATCAGGCTTTTGAAGAATATACTAAATATCTTAATTCATATTATGCCGAAAATACTGCTGAGCTTGAAAATATTTTAAAATATTATATTTTCAGATATCTGTTAAAAGCCTCATATGACCACGATTTATTCGGAAAAATACAGCTTGCAGCTGCGAATATTGCAATTTTGCGTGATATGGAAATTTATCGTTTCATCCAAAATGGCAACAATTTTTCATCTGATGACCGAATGGATATTATTCATATCTTTTCGCGTGAAGTTGAATATTCTGAAGATAATCTTGAAACACTTGCCGAGGAGTTCATATTTGATGATATATTCAAATCTGAAAATATTATAAAATTATTCAATTTTAGTTATTGACAATTATAAATCACGGCGTATAATAAAGACAATTTAATAAAGCAAACCGTTGAAGTGGAGATAAAAATGAAAGATGTACTCACAGAGAGTCAGGGAAGCTGAGAACCTGACAGCAACAATTCATTAAATGGACCACGGAGGGCATGGTCAAAGGATTTTTACTTAATCTTAGTATTCCATGACGTAAGGCATACGTTAATTGCCAAAGATATGTTTGTATCTTAATGAGTGTGTAAGTAATTATGAATCAAGGTGGCACCGCGGTGTACATTTTAACCGTCCTTGACTGGAAAGCATTGTATATGTTTTTCGGTCAGGGACTTTTTTATTTGCATAAAAACGGATTTTGCTTCGGAAAAACCAGGAGGACAAATCCTCTGCTCCCATGAGTGGTCGCATTTTTCCTTCGGAAAAACTAGGAGGATTATTATGATTAAAGAAGCTATTAGTTTATTGGTTCAGCGTAAGGATTTAAGTTCTGAAATGATGTCTGATGTTATGGAAGAAATTATGACAAATCAGGCAACTGATGCACAGAAAGCATCATTTTTAACTGCTCTTGCCATGAAAGGCGAAACTATCGGTGAAATAACAGCGGCAGCAAAGGTTATGCGTGCCCATTGTGAAAGATTTTTAAATGATATGGATGTACTTGAAATTGTGGGAACCGGCGGAGATGGTTCTAACACATTTAACATATCAACATTGTCTGCACTAGTTACATCGGCAGCCGGAATTCCTGTTGCAAAGCACGGCAACAGAGCTGCTTCAAGCAAATGTGGAACTGCTGACTGCCTTGAGGCTCTCGGTGTAAAAATTGATATTGCCCCTGCACTCAGTGCACAGCTTTTAAAAGAAATTAACATATGTTTCCTTTTTGCACAGAAATATCATACAGCCATGAGATTTGTCGGTGGTGTCAGAAAAGAAATGGGAATCAGGACACTTTTTAACATCCTCGGACCTCTTGCAAATCCTGCCGGTGCAACAATGCAGCTTCTTGGTGTATACAGTGAAGAACTTGTTGAGCCTCTTGCACACGTTCTTAAAAATCTGGGCGTAAAACGTGCCATGGTTGTTTACGGAACAGACTCTATTGATGAGATTTCGCTTTCTGCACCTACAAAGGTCTGCGAATTCAAGGGCGATGAATTCAAATCATATGAAATCACACCTGAACAGTTCGGACTTAAAAGATGCAAAAAAGAAGAGCTTATCGGCGGCATGCCGGAAGAAAATGCAAAAATTGCCCGTGAAATTCTTGACGGAAAAGGAGGTCCAAAAATGGATGCAGTGCTTCTTAATGCCGGTGCAGCAATCTATCTTGCCTCTGATAACCTTACAATGCAGGAGGCAATAGGAAAAGCAAGAGATATAATCACAAGTGGTGCGGCAAAAAAACAGCTTGAAAGATTCGTCGAAAAGAGTAACGCTTAACGCAGTAAATATAAGACTTTGCAGGTTTTTGGAAAATTTTGAACCATGAAAAAAGTGAACCTTTTGTTATATAAAATTTCTTGTATAATATTAACAAAATCAGGTACGTCAATAAATACAATCCAATCGTAAATGGATTCGGCGAACCCAAATTTATAAAAAAGGAGGCTTTTTATGAGCAAATTAAGCAGAAATCTGCGAAAGAAACTCTCTGCTGGACTTGCCGTGATTATGGCAGTATCACTGGCAATCCCTGCTGGAGTTTCATTCTCGTCACAGACTGTCAAAGCCGAAGGACTGACATCTGAGACGAAAGACGGTGACGCTTTCTATGATTTCAGAGATGGTTCTGTCGTTCCTACCGATACAGACGGTAAATCTGACATTACTTACGGAAATCTAACAATCAAAGTAGGTACAAAGAATGCATTTAACTATCATGGTAGTTCCCATGGTACACTTTTTAAGGATGGTAACTCATTTGAAATCAAAGTAAATGGTTCTACAAAAATCACTCTCGGTGGCTGTCAGTATTCCCAGTCTGGTTCTATAACAGCTTCAAGTGCAGATGGTTCTTACACAGAGACAAAAGAAGCTAAAACAAAAGATTGTTATCACAATGCTTCAAATTATACCAATGAAGATGATTACTCTGTTTCATTTAATTATACAGGTGAAACAGCTACAACAATCACTATTTCATTTACAGGTCAGACATATGTTCCTTGCCTTTCTGTAAAATCATTGAAGAAATTCTATGATTTCAGAGATGGTTCAATCGTTCCAACAGATACAGACGGAAAAAAAGACATATCTTATGGTGGACTTACAATTAAAGTTGGGACTAAAAATGCATTCAAATATAATGATGCAGCTCATGGGGTACGTTTTAATGACGGCAATGCCTTAGAAATAGCAGTAAGCGGTCCAACAAAGATTACTCTTGGCGGATGCCAGTATTCAGCCACAGGTACTATAACTGCCACAAGTGCCGACTCTTTATCCTTCTTCCGAACAGCTTGTTGCTTTGGTGATTTTCCAGTCGTTGACGGCATTACCGATAGGCTCCCCCTCTGTAGTGCCGCAGACCGAACAGGTTTTCGGTAATTTGCAAGTCGCTTCGTTAAAGCTGTGTGCAAGCGGTTCGCCGTCGGTAAGCCCACACCGTGAACAATGCTTCGCTTACTTACAGGTTGCTGCAATCCATTCATGTGATAATGCTTCACCTTTTGTTTTGCCGCATTTTTTGCAGGTCATCGGTGCATCACAGGTGGCATCGGCCCAGCTGTGAAAACACACAAGCGTTAAAACCAATACCACCGCCAAAACGGCAACACCGACTGCCGATATAATAATGATTTTCTTTTTATTTTTCATAATATCCCCCTAAGATTTATTTCATTGTTTTTAGGATGCGCCATACGCTTCGCTCAGAGTAGTTATACTTTTGTGCCAATTGCGGTATGTTATTGCCGTCATATTCACTGATAATGGCCTTGTGTATGTATTCCTTTGAAAACAATCTGCTCGGGAATGAAATTTGCGTTCCGCGAAACAACCTGTATATCGCCAATGCGTTTTCAACACCGATTTCATCGGCAATATCTCTGTACACACCATTAAGGCCGTCAAGGTCTTTTTTCAAGAATGCCACCTCCGGAGTTTCGACCGAGTAACGGTTTAATGACATAGTACCATCTCCGACACGGCATAACAAATGACATTGTCATTGTATTTGTCACTTATTTTGCAGTATAATGGTTTACGTTGAATGAGGAATTCCATAAAAAATGCTCCTTTCCGGACAATTCTTTCGTCCGAAAAAGAGCTTGTAATTTTCGCGAATGCATATGAGCCATAAGTGATTTAGTGTAACCTAATTTGCTATTTAGAAAACGATATGGTATAATGTGCTTAGTAATATTGCAGTTTTATTACATATAAAATAAGCTTAACAATGTTAACAATGACTGAACAAAACAATGCAGGAAAAGAAGTAGCATTAGAAAATATTATTACTTCAGCGGTATAAATCCCCGGGGTGAAAGTCAGCCGTGATAAGTTTCTGGCTGAAACTTTTGCTACAGAAGATGTCATAATCCAAGATGTTTTGGATTTCAGACCGGTAGAGGCAAAAGTATCTAAAGAAAAATTAGCTGCTATTTCAAACAAACTGATATTGAAACGCACAAGCCAATCCTCCGTTGCTTCGTTTGCTGCCGGAATTCCCGGTGGATTGGCAATGGCTGCCACTATACCGGCCGATGTACTACAGTTTTTGGTATGTCGTTAAGGTTGGCACAAGAATTGTCTTACCTATATGGTGCACAAGATCTTTGGCGAGATGGTCAGGTTGATGATGAAAAAGTAAAAAACCAACTGCTGCTATATTGCGGTGTTATGTTTGGCGTTTCCGGTGCTGTGTCGGGGGTACGGGTTTTATCTACACAGATTGCAAAAACAACACTTAAAAAATTACCTCAAAAAGCTTTAACAAAAACTTTTTGGTATCCAATTGTTAAGCAAATCGGGAAAGCAATAGGTGTCAAGGTTACAAAAACCACCGTGGCACAAGGCTTTTCTAAAGCGATTCCAGTAATTGGCGGTGTTATATCAGGCAGTATAAATTTTGCGTCCATGATGCCTATGACCAATCGTCTGCAAAAAACGCTCGACAGTGCAGCTTTTGGATATACAGAAGAAGACTTGGAAAAAGACATTATTGAAATCGAAAACATTACTGCTGATAATCCCGCTGAAGAAAAAGATATTAAATCCAAATTTGTTGATAGTGGTAAAAAAGCAATAAGCGGCATTTCAGGACTATTTACAAAAAAACAACCGCACGAAACCTCACGAGATAACGATGTCTTTGAAACTCTAAAAAGGTTATCTGAATTAAAGGATAATGGCATTATTACAGAGGAAGAATTCAGTAATAAAAAGGCAGAATTGTTGACTAAGCTTTAATTGCAATTATTTCAAAACAATAATCGCTTAATTTTTAGGAGGAAACCAAATGAAGCTCAGCAAAAAACTATTAAAATCAATAATTGCAGCGGTAGCGATAATAGTCGTTGTCATTGTTGCTTTCATTTTCTTTGGGCCATCGGTTAAAAGAACAATCATCACGACTTCAACATTACGGGAAGTAGTATCTATAAGTGAACTTTCAACGGGGGAGTTTTGTTACAACGGCGTTGTATCCATACCTGAAAAAGATAATCCGGAAAAAACCGATTATTCTGTAAAATACGATTCCACAGTGAAGGCTGGAATAGATGCCAAAGATATTGACTTTAAAATTGATAGAAAAAATAAGTCTGTTACGCCAATTATACCCGAAATTAAAATTAACGACGTTATAATCAATGATGGTTCAATCAGCACGATACCTGAAAACGCCACGGCTAAGTTAAAAGATACATTATCATATTGTAAAGAGGATGCGCTGAAAGAAGCCAATCAAAATGAAAAGCTTGTAGAAACTGCCAAATCAAACTTACAGGATTCAATAACTGCACTCTTAACACCGCTTTTAAAAGAAGCAGGATACAAAATTATGTGGTAAGTGAGGAAAAGAAAATGTTTAAAAAAATACTCTTGTTAATACTATCGTTGGTAATAGCATTGCCGCTTGCAGGATGCGAAAAAAAGGAAGCGGATTTCTCAGAAACAAAAGCAATATGCGAATTAGCGACGCTAAAGTGCTATTATCATAACACAAGCGAGTTAAAGCAGGATTCTTCGGGTATAGGAAAGTGGTTTGGAAACATAGGTTATAAAAAAGCGTGGATCGAATATGACGGGATAGTCAAATTGGGCATTGACGCTTCTAAGGTGAAAATAGAGCCAAACGGTAATAAAGTAAAAGTTTATGTCCCGAATGCAACAATATTGGGTGTGGATGTTGATGTTGCGTCTATTTCGGAGGCGGTTTCCGAAACAGGCTGGTTCACAAAAATAACTACCGAGGAGCGTGCAGAGACGCAAAAGAAAGCTCAGGAAGATATGAAAGCGAAAGCTGAAAGCAATACCGCTTTGTTGTCACAGGCTACACAAAGGGCCAAAGATACCATTAAGGATTACATATTAAATGTAGGATCTCTTACTGGCGTGGAATATGAAATCGAATGGATGGTAGATAATAATGCCTAAGAACAAATGGGTTTCATTTTTCTTAAGCCTGTTTTTCGGACTGTTCGGAGCACATAGCAAGATAATTGTTTAGGGTTCCGTTTAGCCGCATAACATTGATGACCGTCCGATTATTGCGGTAAAGAAAATCATAATGCAGTCTGCCTCAAGCACTGATGTTTTTAAGTTCTGTTTTCATAATAAGTAACCTCCGAATTTAATTTTTGCGTTTTGAATTGAAGTTCGGATTTATACTGTTTGGTGCCGTTAACAGAACTTGATTCATTCAATGCAACTCTTAAAAATATGGGAATTGAAAACATGATTGCATTAAGGCAGGTTCAATATAACAGATATAAGAAAAATCTAACAATAGACTAAGAAAATGCAGGGTTATATAATTTAATCCAATAACAACTTCGTTAAACCCGGATTTGACGAAGTTGTGTGTTATCCAATTACAAATAAATCTTAGCCATCAGAAAGCACCATTTCAACATGCTTAACGGAAATATCAAGATAATTAGAAATCTCATATATTGGAATTCCATTATCACTCAGAATAAATATAAGTTCATCCGTAGTTGTGCCTTTTTTTCTTTCCATTTCGATAAAATAACGAATCTGTGCATCATTCATTACAAAAACCTCACTTATATCAATATTTAATTCTAACACGCTCATCAATTGTAACAATACAATCGTTAATTTATGTTTATTATAACATAATATATCTATATTCTACAAGTAAAGTTTATAATTTGTTTACGATTTTCTTATGATTAATTTAATCATTATTATTTTTTATTCAGAGAAAAGTCTTATTTTAGACACATTTCTACTGTACTATAATAATTGTTCAAAGACATAGTTCTTTGATTTTTCTCCTCCCTATTAGAAAATAATAAACACTAAACTAAAAAGCACTTCTACTCCGGGAAGTGCTTTTAGTTTGTCAAAAAATAATTGCCAGAAATGTGTATACACAACATCCTAGCAATTATTACAATTCTATATAATTCTTTCAAGAAGATATACTCTGTTAAATGGAAATGAAAAATAATAACCATTTACAAAATCTGAAGTTTTTTCTATTACTTCTTTTGCAATTTCAACACCAACCGATTCGCCATCTTCTTTCGTAACACATTCTTTATAACGTGCAATTATTTCATCTGATACTTCAATTCCTGTCATTTCATTTTTCATAAACATGGCATTTTTCAGGCTTACAAATGGCATTATTCCACAAAGAATCCTTGCACCTGTTTCCTGCTTTATCTGCCTTAAACGTGCAATGCCTTTATCATCAAATACAGGCTGTGTCAGGAAAAATGTTGCTCCGGCATCCATCTTTTTTCTTACCCTTGATATTTCTACATCAAGATTCTTTCGTGTCTGGTTAATTGCACCACCATATACAATAGGTGAATTTTCAAACTGGCTCTCATTCATATCTTTAATTATATTCATAAGACCAACTGAATCAAAGTTAAAAACGGCCTTAACTGACTGTCTTACCATTGATGGTATAGGATCTCCTGTAATAACAAGAAAATTATTTATATCATTAAGATGTGCACCTAAAAGTTGCGAACGCATAGCAATAGCATTTTTATCGCGGCAGCATATATGCGGCATGACAGTCATCCCTGTTTCTTTATGAACCTTTTCTGCCATAAGAATTGAATCTGCCCTTGTTCGTCCTGACGGAGAATCAGGGAATGTAAGAACATCAACACCGCTCTTTTGCAGAATATGTGCTGCATCCATAAGCTTTTCATCATCGCTGTCAACTGGCGGTGCAAGCTCAACAGCTATAAGTTTTTTGCCTGATTTATCTTTATAAAATGACTTATCTATCGGCTTAAACATAATTTTTTTCTCATGCTCTTCGCTGAAATGTTTTACCGGATGCATATTTTTTACTGCATTTTCAAGTTTAGCTATATATTCAGGTGTTGTTCCGCAACATCCACCTACAATATTAATACCTCTTTCTGCCATATCTGATGCTTTAACAGAAAAATATTCAGAATTATCTGCAGCAAATACCATTCTGTTGCTGACTGACTGTGGGTAGCCTGCATTAGGCAATGCCGTAAGATATTTTTCGGTATTAATCCCGAGTTTTTCAAATATTCCATACATATGCCCAGGGCCAACACCACAATTAAGTCCGGCAGCATCTGTATATTCACAGTCTAATGCATCTGATATCAATTTTTTAGCAGAAAGTCCCGAACTGCTATATCCGAACTGATTTACAGCAAACTGCACAATAACAAAAATGTTACCTTTTTCTGCAATATATTTTAAAGCTTCTTTTATATCATCCATATCAGGAAATGTTTCAAAAACAATAGCATCAACACCTGATTCTATCATAGTTTTTGCAATAACTACATACTCATCACTAACTTGTTTTTGCATATCATTATGATTATATGTTATAGGTCCAATATCTCCGGCAATAAAAATATCTTCATGTCCTTTTGCAGCTTCACTTGCAATTTTACATGCACATTTGATACTTTCTTTAACATCTTCAATCTCATAATTAAGTGTAAATGTGTTACATGCATATGTATTTGTTCTTATAATCTTAGCACCATTTTCGATATACTGTCTGTGTATATCATATATTTTTTTACTGTCTTTAATATTGCAATATTCCGGTGGTTCTTTTGTATCATACAGTGATGCAAAATAAGTTCCCATTGCACCATCAGTAACCAAAATATTACTCTTCAGATATTCAATAATTTTTTCTTTTCCATTTGCAGACATACAAATTCTCCAATCTCATTTATATCTTTTATTATACCAATATTTTGAAATACGTCAAACCATAAGAAAGTCCCCAGATATTATAAATTATTAAAGGCAGTAATCCCACTAGAGATTACCGCCTTTAAACTTAAAATGATTATATTTAGTCTTCAATTAATGAGTAAGGAAGAACATAAGTGTAAATAATACGGCAATAAGCCATGCAAATGCCTTTATTTCCTTTGCTCTGCCAGTAAATAACATAATGAAAATATATGAAATCATACCAAATGCAATACCATAGCTGATATTGTATGTAAATGCCATAAATGCAATTGTAAGAAATGAAGGTACTGCTACTGAAATATCATTCCAGTCAATCTTAGTAACCCCGCCCATCATAAGAACACCTACATAAATAAGTGCTGCTGCTGTTGCACTGCTTGGAATTAAAGCTGCAACAGGACTTAAAAACATTGCAATAAAAAATAAAACACCAGTTGTAAATGCAGATAAACCTGTACGACCACCTTCAGCAACACCGGATGAAGACTCAACGAATGTGGTAACTGTAGATGTACCACAGATAGCACCTGCACATGTTGCAATTGCATCTGAAAGCATAGCTTTTTCAAAATTAGGAACATTACCATCCTTATCAAGCATATCGCCTCTTGAACATGCACCGTAAAGTGTACCAAGTGTATCAAACATATCAACCATACAAAAAGCGAGTGCTGTAGTTGCTATGATAAGAACAAGGTCTGCTGTTGAATGATTTGCAAGGTATCCAGAGAAATTAAATCCATCAGTAAATACTTTTAAGAAAGATTCATTAGCCCATGCACCAAAAGCACTAAATGGATTAAAGCTTAAATTTTCTGTAAAGCCATTATAAAATCCCGGAACTGTGATACCAAGAACATAATATAAAACTGTTCCTCCAAGAATTCCCCAGAGAACTGAACCTTTTACTTTCTTGTATGTCATAACTGCAATAATAATTACTGCTGCAATAGTAACAAGTCTCGGCATTATAGCTGCCCATGTTGCATTACCATTTAATACGTTAAATGAAGCAAGATTAACACATGTTGAAGGATCATTCACAACAATACCGGCATTCTGAAGACCTAAGAATGCAATAAACAGGCCAATACCTGCTGGAATTGCCTTTCTTACGCAATCTGGAATTGCTGAGAATAATCTGGCTCTGATTCCGGTAACTGTAAGAATTGTAAATACAATACCATCGAGAAGGACTAATACTAATGCATTAGCATAAGAAAGTCCAAATGTAAAACAGGCTGTATATACGAAAAACGCATTAAGCCCCATTCCTGATGCAAGTCCTAATGGCAGATTTGCAAGAAATGCCATAAGAAATGTACCAATTACTGCTGAAAGAGCTGTTGCAATATAAACTGCATTGTATGAAACTCCTTCAAGATTTGCGAACATACCGGCATTTACCATAAGAATGTAAGCCATGGCCATAAATGTTGTAATACCGGCCATAACCTCAATCTTTACAGTTGAACCATGTTCTTTGACTTTAAAAAATTGTTCCATTTTTTCCTCCATATAATATTTAAAAAATATGTATATATTTTATA
>ERZ780223.2352-NODE-2352-length-16266-cov-8.726174_pt1 | contig 16266 bp, 16 predicted proteins | sample MGYA00511016_ERZ780223 | MGnify/ENA primary metagenome ERZ780223 (study PRJEB29588, sample SAMEA2159032) | human gut metagenome | biome: human gut; feature: human-associated habitat; material: faeces | place: Denmark | collected 2008/2010 ... | reverse complement strand
ATATTTCATAAAAATACCCCCAATACCGGTTGTCCAGTATTGGGGGTACATATCATTTCAGGGGGCGGTTTTGTCTAATATTTGTTACTTTCGTCCAATTATATAACGATTTTGGACGAAAGGTGAAGGAGTTGGATGAAATAAATGATTTAGCCTGATTATCTTAGATGGGTTTGCTGCTCAGTCGAATGTAAGGTATTGCTTGCGTAAAATGTATTTTTACCGGAGCCGTATCTGCTTATCACGCCTTCTTCTGTTAATTTCTTGAGAGCTGCAGCTGCCGAAGAAGAGCTGATGTTTGGACAAGAATTTAAAACATCATTCTTGGTAAAACGTCCCAGTTTTTGTGTAACGTAGTATCTGACAATATCATAGGCAGTGCTTTTAGCTCCTGCCTGTTCTGAAATGGTAATACGTTCTTCGAATTCACGATAACATGCTAAAATGATGCCAAGCATGTATTTTATGAACGGCCGGGGATTATTTTTTTCTGTGTGCCAATTTTCGTCAGAAGCAGCCAAGCTTTCGTAATATACTTCTTTGGTATCTGCAATAGCTTTTTCAATACTTATATATTGTCCGACTACATAACCGCTGCGGTATAATAAAAGTAAAGTTAATAATCTGCTCATTCGGCCGTTACCGTCATTAAACGGATGAATGCAAAGAAAATCCAAAATAAAGCAAGGTATCAGCAGCAGTGGATCAACTAATTCTTTGTTGAGGGTATTTTCGTAGCTCGCACAAATATTTTCTATGGCTTGCGGTGTTTCATATGGTAAAAGAGGCTTAAAAATTATTTGCATAGTGCCATCAGGCAAACGCATATCTATCTCATTAGCCGTATTTTTAAAAATACCACCATAGGAAAGATTAGTGAATTTTAGTAACTCTTTATGTAATTGTAAAATATAATTTGGCTTAACAGGTATATAAGGATAATTTTCGTGTATTAGATTTAAAGCATTCCTATAACCTAAAATTTCCTTCTCATCACGATTTTTAGGTGTGGTCTTATCTTCACACAACTGTTTTAAACGGCTTTTCGTGGTAATAATACCTTCAATTCTGTTGGATGCTTCCGTGCTTTGAATTTTGGCTACCTCAACTAACCGTTCTAATTCCATAGGCTTTTGGCGCAGATATAAAGCCTGACGTCCTTTATACTCATGAATTTTTGCTATGTATGATAAAATTTCAGTGTCCCAAAGCATTGTTGACAATTTTGCATAGTCAAAATTTCTCATTTATCCACACCTTCTTTCTTCCAATATTTGTTACTTTCGTCCAATTATATACCAATTTTGGACGAAAAGCAAATAGGCTGGATGAAAGAAGAAAATAATAAATCATTTTACCCCTCTTTATCTTTTGCTCAAAAAGTGCTATAATAAACATCAAATTGAATCGACCCCTGATAACACGATGAACAAGCAAGTAGGCTTAAGGCTGTGTTTAAGAGAGCGAAGTCGCCGGCTGTAAGCTTCGCACACAAAATTATACCGAAGTTCCCTTGGGAGTGTCCTGTCTGAAGGCCGCATGGCTGCGTAGGGTGGGCGTAAGGCTGCGTTAAAGCTTGCAAATGAAGGAACAAATTTGGGTGGTACCGCGAAAGTTTTTCGCCCCTGTAAACTTATCAGTTTTGCAGGGGCGTTTTCTTATTTTTGGTTGACAGCTGATAAAGCATCATCTGCTGCGGTTATTCCGCATATCTGATACTTTCTGAGCCGTCCAATGAAGAAAGGATGAAATCAATGAAAGAAAAATTAGAAGCATTAAAAGCACAGGCTTTAGAAGAGCTTGCTGCCGTAACTTCTCTTGATGCGCTTAAGGATCTGCGCGTCAAATATCTGGGCAAAAAAGGCCCGATGACCGAAATCCTGCGCGGCATGGGCAAGCTGCCTGCCGAAGAACGTCCGAAAATCGGCCAGATTGTTAACGAAATCAAGGCTGAGCTGGAAGGCAAAATCAACGAAGCAACTGCCGTGCTGGAGAAAAAAGCACTGGCTGACAAGCTCGCTAACGAGCAGGTTGATATTACTCTGCCGGGACGCAAGCCGAAAACCGGTCATCTGCATCCCGTAACCCTGACTATGCGTGAGATTAAAAAAATCTTCATGCGTATGGGCTTTGACGTTTGCGACGGTCCGGAAATCGAGGATGTATACCACAACTTCACCGCACTGAACCTGCCTCCCGATCATCCGGCACTGGATATGCAGGATTCCTTCTATATCACCGAAAACTATCTGCTGCGCACCCAAACCTCCGGCGTGCAGGCGCGTACTCTGGAAAGCAAGGAGCCTAACACTCCGATTCGCATGATTTGCCCCGGTACCGTTTACCGCTGCGACTATGACGCAACCCACTCCCCGATGTTCCATCAGGTAGAAGGCCTTGTTGTAGACAAAAACATCAGCCTGGCAGATTTGAAGGGCACTCTGGAGCTGTTCTGTAAGCAAATGTTTGGCGATGATGTTAAGGTGCGCCTGCGTCCTTCCTACTTCCCCTTCACCGAGCCTTCTGTTGAGGTTGACGTATCCTGCCCGATTTGCCATGCTAAGGGCGGCGGCTGCCATGTCTGCAAGGACAGCGGCTGGCTGGAAATCCTCGGCGCCGGTGTTGTACATCCCAACGTATTGCGCATGAGCGGTTATGATCCTGAGAAAATGACCGGTTTTGCCTTTGGTCTGGGCGTTGAACGTATCGCTATGCTGAAATACGGCATTGACGATTTGCGCCTGTTCTTCGAAAATGACCAACGCTTCATCAGTCAATTCAAATAAGGAGGATCAATCATGCTTGCATCTTTAGAATGGTTAAAACAATATGTAGATATTAACATCTCCGTTGCGGAGCTGTGCGATAAAATTACCCGTGTCGGCCTGGAGGTTGACACCGTTACCCAACTGGGCAAGGGCCTGGAGGGTGTAATCACCGGTAAGGTTATGAAAATTCACCGTCATCCCGACAGCGACCACCTGTGGGTTTGCATGCTGGATTACGGCCAAGGCGGCGAACCGGTGCAGATTCTTACCGGTGCGCAAAACGTACATCAATATGACATTGTGCCTGTTGCCGTAGTTGGCAGCGTACTGCCTCCGAGCGAGCGCAACCCGCAAGGCCTGAAGCTGAAAAAGGCTAAAATGCGCGGTCTTGATTCCTTCGGCATGCTGTGCAGTGCCGATGAGCTGGGTATTGAATCCAAGCTGCTGCTGCCGGAGCAAAGAAACGGCATCTTCATTCTGCCGGAAAATACTCCGATTGGCGTAGACATCAAAACCGTTTTAGGCTTGGATGATACCGTTATCGATATTGACCTGACCAGTAACCGTGCCGACTGCTTCAGCATTATCGGTCTGGCGCGCGAAATCAGCGCTATCACCGGTTGCCCGCTGAAAATGCCCGCTATGGACGTTAAGGAAGCTGCCGCAGGTAAGGCCAGCGATTATGTAAACGTAAAAATTGACGCACCGGAGCTGTGCTCCCGCTTTGCTACCCGTGTGCTGAAGGACATCAAAATCATGCCTTCTCCCGAATGGATGCAGCGCCGTCTGCGTGCCTGCGGCGTGCGCCCCATCAGCAACGTAGTTGACGTTACCAACTATGTAATGCTGGAGCTGGGCCAGCCGATGCATGCTTATGATGCAGACAAGGTTGCAGGCCATACTCTGATTGTGCGCCGTGCTCAAGAGGGCGAAAAGCTTGTTACCCTCGACGGCAAGGAGCGTGAGCTGACCTCCGCAATGATTACCATCGGTGATGCCGAAAAGGCTGCCGGTCTTGGCGGTGTTATGGGCGGCCTCTTGACCGAGGTTACCGACGAAACCAAGAACGTTATTCTGGAGGCTGCTTCCTTCCATGGTCCTTCCATCCGCCGCACTTCCCGTGCGCTGGGCCTGCGCAGTGAAGCCAGCGGCCGTTTTGAGCGCGGTGTGGACACCATCCGCGACCATGACGCACTGAACCGTGCTGCTCACCTGTTGGAAGAAATGGGTGCCTGCGAAACCTTCAGCGGTATCGTAGAGGCTTATCCGGAGGAGCTGAAGCCGGCAGTAATTACCACTACCGCAGCAAAGATTAACGGCCGCATCGGCGTAAACATCGCTGAGGACGAAATGGTTGCTATTCTTAGCAAATTGGGCTTCGGTGTAGAAGCAAAGGACGGCGAGCTGCTGATTACCGCTCCTACCTGGCGCCGTGATATTGACTGCGATGCCGATATCAGCGAAGAAATTGCCCGTATGCATGGCTATGATTTCATCGAAAGCCATCAGCCGGAGCTGACCATCACCCAAGGCAGCCAGTCTGTGCTGGACGATGTTAAGGACGATGTACAGGATTACATGGTAGGCGCAGGCCTGAGCGAAATGATGACCTATAGCTTCATCAAGGCTAATGCTTACGATAAAATGCTGCTGGCAGCAGATGATGCACGCCATAACTGCATCGAATTGCTGAACCCGATTACCGACGCCTTCTCCGTAATGCGCACCACCATGGTTCCGAGCGCACTGCAGACTGCCTCCTTCAACCTGCGCAACCACAACAACAGTGTTGCTTTGTTTGAAATTGGCCGTATCTTCCTGCCGAAGGCACTGCCGCTGACCGAGGATCCCGCAGAGCGTCAGCTGCTGACCGCAGTACTGAGCGGCAGCCGCAAGGCTCTCAACTGGTGCGATGATAAAGGCAATGTTGACTTCTATGATATGAAGGGCATCGTTGAAGGCCTGCTGGAAGCAATGCAGGTTAGCGATTACAACATGACTCGCAGCCAACAGCCGTATCTGCATCCGGGCAAGAGCTGTGATATCGTTGTCAATGGCGAGGTTATCGGCTCCTTCGGCGAGGTGCACCCGGTAGTTCAGGAAAACTTTGAGCTGGATCAGGTTACCTACGTGCTGGAAATGGCCGTAGAGCCTTTGGTAGCAAGCGCAACTGCTGTACCGCAATACAAGCATCTGCCCAAATTCCCGAGCATGAGTCGTGATATTGCCGTTGTTGTTCCGGCAGAGGTAACCAATGCCGAGCTGGAGCAGGTTATCCGTGCGCATGCAGGCGAGCTGCTGCAGGGTGTGCGTGTATTCGATATCTACACCGGCAAACAGGTTGCCGCAGGCTGCAAATCCATGGCCTTCAACCTGACCTATCAGGCTGCAGACCGCACCCTGACCGATGCTGAGGTTGATGCTTCTATGAAGAAGGTTATCGCTGAGGTTGCCGAAGCATATAAGGCTAAGCTGAGAGATTAATTGAGATATTATTATTACATATAAAAGGACTCGTTGCCGCTTTTTAGCGGTGGCGGGTCTTTTGTATTGGTACAAAGATTCTGTTATGCAAATATCTGCTTTACAAATTCCTATCGATGTACTATGATAATAATGAGGACCAATATTTTTTATTGAGGGGGTTTTCTTATGTACAAATTATGGAACATGTTAGCAGAAATGAAATCAGATGCTTATGAGTGGGTGGAGCTTTCCCACTCTATGAACAATGACAGTCCGGTGTGGAGCGGTATTCCCGCAGGCTCGGTGGAGGTTAGCAAGACAGTGTTCGATTGGGGCAACCCGATGCTGGAATGTTTGATTCAGACCTTCAAATTTCCCGGCCAATACGGCACGCATATTGACTTTCCCGGTCACTTTGTCAAGGATATGCCCTTGTCCGAAGCGTTCGGTGCGCAGCAGATGCTGTTTCCCTTGTGCGTGATTGATATCACTGCCAAGGTTGCAGAGGATGTGCATTACGCTGTAACGGTGGAGGACATCAAGGCTTATGAAGCGGAATACGGACCGATTCCCGACGGCGCTTTTGTGGTACTGCGCACAGACTGGTATAAAAACTGGCCGGATATGGATAAGCTGAGCGGTATTGCTGACGACGGCAGCGAAAACTTCCCCGGCTGGTCTTTGCCGGCGCTGCAATATATTTATGAAGAACGCAACGCTGCAGCCAATGGTCACGAAACACTGGATACCGATGCTTCGGCAGAGGCTGCCAAGGCAGGAGATTTGGCGTGCGAGCGTTATGTGCTGGGCAAGGGCAAGCTGCAGATTGAAGTGCTGCAGAACCTGGACCGCGTGGCACCTGCGGGAGCATTGCTTGTTGCTGCCTGGCCGCGTATTGAAGGAGCGACCGGCCTGCCGGTACGCGTACTGGCGATTACTCCGAAAAAATAAGAAGAATTTCAGGCCTTTTAAACTGATAGGTTAAGAATGAGGCGTACGTACGATTTAAAAGTATGTACGCCTTTTTATATGCGTGAAAAGTAATAGAAAGTAGTAATCTTTATTGATTTTGCTAAAAAGAAGAGTGATAAGGGTGTCTAAAAAGTAAAATTAGTTTTATATAAGAATTATGAAATTTTAATCGGATGAAATCGTCTTTAATCGAATTAAGAAATAAAGAAAGGTAAGAGTATAAAATAAACTTAACAAGAAATAAAAAGGCAAATTCAAACTATCGGTTTAAGTCAACAGGTCATATGTAAAATTTTCTGTATATTTACTTAAAATGTTGATAATGAAAGTGGTATAATGAATTCAGGTAAACTTCAAAATTAGATGCCTTGACTAATTTTGTTGTATTTATTAAAATTTAATGAAAAGAAGGGTTACTTATGAAAAAGATGTTGGCAAAAGCTGTAGCACTTAGCTTAGTATTGGGTGGCGTTGGTTTTGTTGCAAATGATGCATTGGCTGCTGACATTGGTCCTGCAGTAGATGTAGAAACAATATATGGCGGTTGGGATAAAGTACTGAGCCATAAAGATGGCCAAGCAATTAATGCTGAAGTTGCTACCAATGAAGCAAACATTGCTACCAATAAAGCAAACATTGCTAAAAATGCAGAAAATATCTCTGCTAACCAAAAAGCAATTGATAAAGAAGTAAAAGATCGTCAAGACGTAATTACGCAAGAAAGAAATGCACGTACAGTTGCTGACTTAAACTTGGGTGAACAGATTACTCAAGAGAAAAATGCACGCATTGATGCTGATAAAGCAGAAGCAGCAGCTCGTGAAGATGCTGATAAGAAGCTGAACGCTAAAATCGACAGCAACGCTGCAAAAGTTCAAGAGCAACTGGACGCTCAAGACGGCAAAAACAAAGCACAAGATGCTTCCATCAAAGCAAACGGCCAGGCTATCGCTGCTAACAAAGATGCAATCAAAGCTAACGCTGATGCAATCAAAGCAAACAAAGCAGAAGCAGATGAGCAACATAAATATCTGAACAGCCGTACTGAAAACAACACTGCTAACATCGATAAAAACAAAGTTGCTATCGAGAACGAAGCAGCAGCTCGCAAAGATGCTGATAAGAAGCTGAACGCTAAAATCGACAGCAACGCTGCAAAAGTTCAAGAGCAACTGGACGCTCAAGACGGCAAAAACAAAGCACAAGATGCTTCCATCAAAGCAAACGGCCAGGCTATCGCTGCTAACAAAGATGCAATCAAAGCTAACGCTGATGCAATCAAAGCAAACAAAGCAGAAGCAGATGAGCAACATAAATATCTGAACAGCCGTACTGAAAACAACACTGCTAACATCGATAAAAACAAAGTTGCTATCGAGAACGAAGCAGCAGCTCGCAAAGATGCTGACAAAGCACTGAGCGATAGAATTAACCAAAATGCAGCAGATATCACTCAAGAAGCACTTGACAGAGCAAGTGAAGATAATCGTTTACAAAACGAAATCAATCAAAAAGCTGACAAGACCACTGTAGCAGAAAACACTGCAGCAATTGAGTCTAACAAAGCTGCAATCGCTCAAGAGAAAAAAGATCGTGACCATGCAGACCAAAAACTGCAAGATCAGATCACTATCAACAAAGGTCAAATCGAAAACGAAGCAACCAACCGTGCTAATGAAGACAAACGCATCGAAGCTAAATTTGACGGCGAAGTATCCCGTCTGGATGGCAGAATCGATAAACTGGATGCTAACGTAGAAAAAGTTGGTGCTATGGCTGCTGCTATCGCAAACCTGCACACCATGGGTTACGATCCGGAAGCTCCGACCGAAATCGCTGTAGGCGTTGGCCAATACCGCGACAAGACCGGTCTGGCTCTGGGTGCATTCCACTATCCTAACCGCGACTTCATGCTGAGCTTCAACGTATCCACCGCTGGCGACGAATTCATGGGCGGCATTGGTGCAACCTGGAAATTCGGCCGTAAATCTCCGGAAGAACTGCGTCAAGCTGAAGCTGAAAAAGCTGCAAAAGCAAAACTGGCTAAAGCAGAAGCTGCTAAAAAAGCTGCAAAAGACGCTCGCGTAGCTGCTCAACAAAAGAGACATGCAGAAATGCTGGCTGCTCGCACCGGTAAATAATTAATTTTAAAGAATTAATTTAAAATCCACTAATCATCAAGAGGGCAAGGGTGACTTTGCCCTCTTTTTGTTATATAATGGATATAATAAAATTGTTGATTATGCGAGGTGCAAAAAATGCGTTACATTAAGCTTTTGATAATGCTGATATTATTGAGCATTGCTGCCGTAGGCAACTGCCAGAACCTGCAGAAGGCGGGCGAAACTGATGTTGGTACACTTTATGTGGATGTTGATTCGGTGCAGAGCCTGAGCAAAAGCGGACAGCTGTATCTGGCTGTGTTTGCGGAGGAGCAGTTCACAGACGCTGAATTTTTAAAGTCACTGCGCGAGGAGGAATCGCTGCAGAATGCTGTAAGTGCCATGTATTTATATCTTTTTAACAACAATGGTACGGAATATACTGTAGCGGCACATTATATAATTGATAAAGACGGCAAAGTGTGCCTTGATATGGGCGGTGAAACAGCATTGCAGCAAACAAAGGGCAAAAAGGAAATGCTTAATGTATATACCAAGGCCTTGGATGCATTAAACAAAAAGGCACAGCAAAGTAAATGGCTGCGCAAATAAAAGCCTGCCGCAGAACTCGGACTGCGTGGCAACTGCGGGAGCATTGCTTGTTGCGGTTGAACGTTCGTGCTGGAGATAAAAGAAAAAAATTTATACACTTTAAACTGACAGATTAAGAAAGAAGCGTACATACGGAATGTGAGTATGTACGCTTTTTTATTGGCGTGATATAATAAATATATCAGCAAACGAAGCTGCTGATTTATAAAAGAAAAGGGAAGTAAGATACGCATGCGTAAATTAAAGTTTGTTTTTCAGATTATTATAGCCTTTATCGTGGCGCTGGCTGCGTATAGCGGCATTTATCAGCCAAACGCCGAAAGCGTACGGGCGGCGGTAAAAAATAACCTGCCGCAAAGCATGCAGCAAAAGCAGGACACAGGCACAGCGCAGGGCAGACTGCATATCAGCGTGCTGGATGTGGGGCAGGCAGATGCGATTTTGCTGCAGGACGGCAAGCGTAACATCATGATTGACGTGGGCAACGACGTTAAGGATAAGGTTGGCGATAGCGGCGGCAGGCAGGCGCTGATTAAGGCTCTCGACAAGGCCGGTGTCAGCAGGATTAAGACTGTTTTCGTGACGCACCATCACCGTGATCATATGGGTAATATCATGTATGTGCGCGGCAAATACGGTGTCAGCAATATTTATGACAGCGGTTATGTGAACAACGGCTATAAAGCGTCCGTGGCGCTGAACAGTGATTTGCGCGCCGGCAGGTATAACGGACAGGCGCTGAAGGCCGGGGATACGATTAAGATTGATAAAAATTATTATATCGAGGTGCTGGCGCCGGGAGACTTCCTCAGCAAAAAGGACCTGAAGAATATGAACAACACCAGCCTGGTGCTGATGCTGCATTATGGTAGCTTTAAGATGCTGCTGACAGGTGATGCGGAGGCGCCTGTGGAGGATGCGCTGCAGCAAAAATACGGTACTGCGCTGCAGGCGGACGTGCTGAAGGTTGGTCATCACGGCAGCAAGACATCGTCCTATTGGCCGTTTGTCAGCAAGGTTAAGCCTAAATATGCGCTTATCAGCTGCGGTGATTTTTCGATTTACAAGCATCCGAACAAGAACGTGGTGGGCAGCTTAACGCATCTTGGCGCGAAGGTGCTGACAACACATGATCACGGTACGCTGACGGTGACAACGGATGGCAAGAGCTTTGATGTGCTGACGGAGCGGTAAAAATGGTGAATAAATTTGACTTGTAACGTAAAATGGGTTACAAATTAAATTTGTGTAGAATTTATTTAATATGTACAAGCGTGTTTGAATGTACAGACGTAGTGTAGTAATAAAGGGCTTGCAGTTGCTTAAGAGGAAGATGTGGGGTAGAATAGGGAATAGAAATTCTTTACAAATAAACAAGATAATAGATAGATGAGTTTGAAAGGTGTGATGGTGATGAAGAAAATATTGTGTTTGTTGGTTTTGCTGCTGTCATTGACTGCAACGTGTGCAGCCTTTAATCCGCCGCAGCCTCCGAGATGGTTTTGGGTAGGTTCTAATGCTCATTATGGGACGTGGATTGATACTGCAACAGCAAGATTTTATACAGGTAGCGAAAAGTATGCGCATAGGAATCATCAATGTGCACTTGTATGGGTGGAATGGTATGACGCAGATAAAGATAAATATGTTATTTCACATGATGAATTTGACCTTGACTGCAGAATGGTAAGAACATTACATGCTACGCTTTATGATAGTCAAAATAGAGTAATTGATTCGTCCAACAGAAGCTATGCTGATTTTGTTGATATTATTCCCGGCAGTAATGGGGAGTCGGTATATGATGCAGTTGTTTTGTTGAAGGAAACAAGAGAGAATGCACGGAGGTTGTAATGATGAAGCATTATGAGGTAGTGGCAGCGGTAATTGAGCATGACGGCAAGATTTTGTGCATGCAGCGTAATAAAGGCAAATTTGATTATGTAAGCTACAAATTTGAGTTTCCCGGCGGTAAGGTAGAGGCAGGCGAAGAGCGTCACACTGCGCTGGAACGCGAGCTACGCGAGGAAATGGACATGGATATCAGCATTCCCGAGGATGCGTATCTGATGACGGTGGAGCACACCTATCCGGATTTTGCGATTACTATGCATGTTTATCAAAAAGAGTGATGCTGAGGGCTCAGAGTTTTACTTTATGGGCGAAATGCTGCATAAGCAGAGCATCGGTACCACGATTACCGGCAATAAGGGCGAAAAGCTTTCTATTGTGCAAATGTTTTACGAAATGAAAACGCCGGTAGAAGCAAAGATTTATGATTATTTTGAAGGATAATAGTTGGGGGCTATTGCGCATAAGCTAATGTTTTTGAGGCATGCTAAGATAGAAACGTAATTTATAAGAGGTGTGGTTGCTTGTGGCTAGAAATTTATGGTCTAGGGATGAAATGATTTTAGCTTTAAATCTATATTTAAAGATGCCGTTTGGCAAAATGCATAAAACCAATCCTGAGGTCATCAGAGTTGCAAAGCTTATTGGCAGAACTCCTGATGCTGTTGCTTATAGGCTTGTTAACTACGCTTCTTGTGACCCGATGCTGAAGCAAAGAGGTGTTTCCGGCATGCAGCATGGCGGTCCTAAGTGCCAGCAGTATTGGGATGAATTTTCTCATGACAGAGAAAAGCTGATATATGAAAGTGAAGCTATTCTTGCGCGCTATGAGCAGTCAACAATCGAAGAAAAATATCAGCAGCAGTTACAAGATATCCCTGATTATCTTGTGGGTGCAGAAAAATTAAGATTGATAAAGCAAAGAGTCAATCAAAATGTTTTTAGAAGCTTAGTTATGGCAAATTTTGCTGGCAAGTGTGCGCTTACAGGTATAGATATTCCTGAATTATTGGTAGCAAGCCATATTATTCCTTGGGCGATGAATGAGAAAGAACGCTTAAATCCAAGCAATGGAATATGCTTATCAGCATTGTATGACAAGGCGTTTGATAAAGGCATTATCGCCTTTGATGAAAATAACAGAACTATATTCTCATCCAAATTGGAGAAAGCAATCACGCAGGAATATTATGCAAAATATTTTTTGCCTATTAAAGGCAAAGAATTAGCGATTCCTGGCAAATATAATATCGACAAAACTTTTTTAGAATGGCACAGGGATTGTATATTTGAAAAAGCGTGAAGCTGCGTCTGTTGTTGAGTAAATATTAGAGAATGTAGTCAAGAAAAGGATATACAAAATATGAGCTTTGTAAGCAATGTTTATATTATTAAAACCCTGAGTACGGCTCAAGCATTGACGTTCCAAGAAAGTCAGGTATATAGAGATATATCGGAAATGGATATTTGTAGCGATACATATTTTACCGCTTGCTTTGGCGAAGGTGCATATGCTTGTATGGACGAGCTGCAGGACACGGAAGCTTTGGCGGATGCTGTTGCAAGATTTTATGAGCTGGTCAACGCATATGCAGATGCTAATTTATGTGAGTTACATAATAATGTTATTACTATCAAAAGAGGCTATCTTAAGCAGTACTTTGATAATAAGATAGTCGGTCTTAAGAATATTATAGATAAGGCTACCGGCAAAGATTATTTGAAGGTAAAATATCAGCTTAAAGATTATCTTGAAAGTATCGATGAACACGTATATCCGACGCAAGACAGCAAAGGACGTTTTATTCAGTCAATGGATTCTTGGCTGGAAAATTATCTGGAAGCTGATAAGGATACTTATATACAGATTGTCGGTCAGTTCTCAGTAAGAGGATAATAGTTTTAGATACAAAAAACCCAACGGAGGTACACCATGGAAAAACCAATAGTAAAAGACGAAGCCTTTTTGACACAAAAATCGCAGCCTGCAACCTTTATGGACATTGCAGTAGCGCAGGATTTATTAGATACGCTCGCAGCTCATGCGGACCGTTGCGTGGGCCTGGCAGCAAATATGATCGGCGTGCAGAAATGCGTTATTGCCGTAAATATCGGCCCTACGAATATTGCTATGCTGAACCCGGAGATTATCAAGCGCTCCAGCAAGTATATGACGGAGGAGGGCTGCCTGTCGCTGGAGAGCGAGCGTGCTGCAGTACGCTACGAAAAAATTACGGTAGCCTATCAGGACATGCAGTTTAAAAAGTGCAAGCAAAGCTTCAGCGGCTTTACGGCGCAGATTATCCAGCATGAGATTGACCATTGCCATGGTATTATAATTTAAGTGCGGGATGGCCCAAGAGGCTGCAAAGTGCTTGTGTATTCAAAAAGAATGTTAGAAATTATCTTAGAAAATATCGTCACTGCTCCCGAAAGGCTTGGCCTGCCTGCGGTGTATGCGGAATCCTACGTGCTGCTTTACAGGCAGTACGGACGCTATGACAAGGTTGCCGTGCAGCACGAGGGCAGGCGATTACTTGAGCGTGCGGAAGCATTGCAGGAGGAGTATGACATCGCTGCATTGCCAAGGCTGGTTAAGCAATATAACAGCTGGAGCAAAAAGCTGCAGCAGCTAAAGTTCAAACGCTTGCTGCATGGTGAATTTGCTGCGGGCAAGGGGATTACGCTTTATGTGAATGCTATCAGGCAGGAATCTGCTGAGCATGGCGGGGATTACGTAGCCTATTATGATTCCGTGCTGGTGCATGAGCGTATGCATTTGCTGCATTATCGGGCAGTGCTGGCACACTTTGGCGCTGCCGGCGCAGCGGTGCAGAGTGCGGAGTACAAGCAGGCGCAGCGCTATTGGTACGGCCGGCAGACTGAGGCGGCGCAGGCTGCCGTAGTCAAGGAAACGCTGGCGGAGTTTGCCCGCTGGCTGTGGTGCCTGAAGCAGGGGCATTTGGCGCTGGCGCAGGCGCTTTTGCAGACGCCCGAGGAGGCGCGGACGTGCGTTCCGTACTATCCTTATGCAGGAGTGCGGGGACTGTGCGCGTTGCATGTAAGTTCGCCGCAGGCGGCAGTGCGGGCGTACAGCGAGCTGTGGCAGCTGTCATTGACGAGCTGGCAGCAGGCGTATGCGCTGATAAAGCAGCTGAACGCAGCAAAATAATCTTTGCAAAATCAGGAGCACCCGTCAAACGGGCGGTTTGATGACGGGTTATAAGCCCTTAATAATAGCCAGCACCTCAAGACGCTGGCTTTCACTTTTTTCAAGCCACATTGTCTTATCACCTTCGCCGCTCCTGTTAGGGGCGTTTTGACTACTAGTTACCATTGAAAGGGGCTTCGTACTCTTTTACACTTAATTTATCCAAAGCTATACCTAAATTGCAATAAGAAGTAGCACACTTTTTACTGGATTCACAAATTGGCAAGCAGTATAAGGTGTACCACTTCACATATTTTCTCAAATTCCTCTGAAAGTCAAATTCCGAAATTTGTTTGTTGGGATGACATTATAATCCCCTTCAGTCGTATCAGAAGATGCTGTCTGCTCGTTCCACCTGAACATTTACATGAAAAATCTCCGTCATTCTACAACAGAACAACGGAGATTTCAAAATAAAATATTTTCTTTTACTCTTTTACAATCCAACTGCCAGTTTTCTTTGAACCAATTCTCTCTAATCGTCCTAATTCAGACAACTCTTTGATCATTCTCTGAACAGTGCTTCTCGACAAAGAGACTCGTTCAATAATTTCTTTTTGCGTAATTGTTGGATCATTGCGCAACATATCAAGGAGCATTTTCTGATTATCAGTTAAAGCTTCATTTATTGCCTCATTTAAAGCTTCATTACTTGATGCTTTAAAATTCAGATTTGGAAGCTTTACAGTAAATTCCACTCGATTGGATCGGAAGGTCGGTTCCAAACCCGGTTGATAATTTGCTGCATTTTCGTATGCGGTACGGATTTTACTTAATCCACTGCCTTGACGTTCCATATATCCAAGGCGGGCAAAAATATCTGCAAGGATAGGATTTCTTCTGGTTGAAGGAATATCATCAATATCACGCCCCTGAATCTGTGTTCCATCAGGCATTCCACCCGGAGAATAAATTAAAAGGCGGTCATCAAACATATCCACATGAACTTCACTGCCATTAATAAGATAATCCCTATGAATCAACGCATTGACCAAAGCTTCGAAAACACTTCGCTCGCAATAATCCGGCATTTCAATTCTGGAATCAGGTGTTTTCTTCCAAATGGTTTTCATGTTACGCTTTACAAAACTCATGCTCTCATTCAGAAGAATGATAAGACTGCCACTATACTCGGCACTATCCAAAGCATCAACCTGTCCGCCACTTTTATCTAACCCATTCCATCTTGTGCAGAAAAGACGAGACCAGCGAATGGGTGCATCATCAGCAAGCAAAGCGCCTGCATTGGTAAGGTGTCCATTTGCATCTCGGATACCGAAAGACTCAAAACTTTTCTCCGTCATACTGTTGCCAGTCCAGGATTTATAGCGTTCTCTCAGCTTACTGAAAGAAAAGTCCTCATAATTGTATGGTGACATCACCGAATCATAAGAAGAGTTTCTACCACGCATAACCAAGCGTTTCAGTTCAGTCGCATCAGCAACAACGCTTTCATTACCAATACGAATGTAAGCTTCTGTCACACCATCGCCAGTATAATAGTAAGGTGTTTCTGCACCTGCCGGTACATAAAGCAACAAAAGGTCTTTTTCATCTTCGGTTTTACGAAGCTTCATTATAACTTCTGGAAATGGTGAAATTCTTTCTTTGATTTTCTGGCTAATAAATTCAGAATCGGATTTAATATCTTCCAATCCAACAATTTCTTCACCATCTGTAATACCAAAAATTAAAGTTCCGCCCGCTGTATTCGCAAAGGCACTGACACTTTTAAGCCAACTTTTCACTTTCTTATGTTCAACTGCCTGCTTTTTATCATATTCTGTTGCTTCTCCAAAAAGATCTGTTATCTTCATGCGCAGTCCTCCCTTCGTGTTATATTGGACATTTCCGCAATGTTTGTATTATACCATATGAAATCATGTTTTAATAGAGGTATGCATAATTCATTTCCCATCAAATCCATTCTTTGGCTACATCATAAGGGATAGGGTATTTATTCTGTTCATACATCAGGATAGTAGCAGGAACAACATCCATTTTCTCGGCAAGCTGTCTGGTAGTTAATGATTTTCTCTGACGATAATATTTCAAATCATCGCCCGGAAGTTTATTCTTAGGCTTTTCCTCGAATGGCAAAGCTACATGGAGCAAAAGTCTGCCTCGATAGAATTGACACAACGATGTATGATTGAAAATATCATTGCAAAGACAATATGATATTTACATACCCATTTTGAATGTGATAATTCGTTAGTTTTATTTGCTATTAATACGTCATTCCTTTCTTTGCAATAGTGACTTGAACACTTACTATTGTATA
>ERZ780223.2345-NODE-2345-length-16312-cov-37.130467_pt1 | contig 16312 bp, 20 predicted proteins | sample MGYA00511016_ERZ780223 | MGnify/ENA primary metagenome ERZ780223 (study PRJEB29588, sample SAMEA2159032) | human gut metagenome | biome: human gut; feature: human-associated habitat; material: faeces | place: Denmark | collected 2008/2010 ... | reverse complement strand
TGAACAGCACAGCAGTCTCGGAGTTCAGGCCCAGCTCCTTGTAGTTCTCGACCTTAGCCTTGGAAGCGTTGTAAACAACGAAATCAGGCTCGAAGTTCTCCAGCTCCTCAGCAGTGGGACGGATGAACATATTGGTAACGAAGTGTGCCTGCCAGGCCACTTCCACGATGAAACGCACTGCCATGCGGGTATCCTTGTTGGCGCCGCAGAAAGCATCCACGACGTACAGGCGCTTGTTGGACAGCTCCTTCTGAGCGATCTCCTTGACAGCCTTCCAAGCCTCCTGAGAAGCGGGGTGGTTATCGTTCTTGTACTCATCGCTGGTCCACCACACGGTGTCCTTGGAGTTCTCGTCCATCACGATGAACTTGTCCTTGGGAGAACGGCCGGTGTAGATGCCGGTCATCACGTTCACAGCACCCAGCTCGCTGACCTGACCCTTCTCGTAGCCTTCCAGCTCGGGATTGGTCTCCTCGGCGAACAGCTGCTCGTAGGAGGGGTTGTGCACGACTTCAGTCGTGCCGGTGATGCCATACTTGGTAAGATCCAACTTTGCCATATTTGCGTACCTCTACTTTCGTTTGATCCTTACATAACTCTGTGTAGGAGATGCAGCGCCATTTATGGTACGGACACCGCATAAGGGGGAGACAGCACAGAACGATGCAATGCAAATTCTCCTGTCTATCATTATACACAAAAGCTTTTCAAAAGCAATAAATGGAAGGTTCTGTTTGCAAAAAAGAAACAAATTTCATAAACAAGCTTTCCCACATTAAGTAAATTCCCGAAGCCCTGCAGGGACGCAGACTGTGAAAAATAAGGCGGGAAGCGAGAAAACCGACATTTTGATAGAAGTTTGACAAACCGGGATGCAAGGTGGGACCCCCGGCCCCGGTGGGGCAAAAAACACAGCAGACAGCTCTTTGGTGCAAGGCCGAGAAAATGTAAATGAGCACAAAAAATAAGATGATAGTTGAAAAAATAAAGCGGTATAGTACAATAAAGCTAGAGAGGACTCTCCGAGAAACAGAAACCAACATGCCGAAAGAGAGGAAGTGCTTTTCTATGAAAAAGATCGTCCCGATCCTACTGGCCATGGTTTTGGCCCTGACCCTTTGCCTGGTGGGCTTTGCGGATGCAGAACGCTATGACGATGATCCATTGGAAGAAACGGCGGCTTCCACGTCCGAGGAGGCCTTGGAGGAGGCAGAGCCGGTTCCTGCCAGGAGCAGTGAGTGCGACGCTTGTGGGAAAATGTCTCGCGTAACCCCAAAAAAAGACACGTTTGAGACCGGACCGGAGGAAGTAAAATGCATCCATTATCCCCACGGGACGGACGAAGTCTATTATCAGCATGCTACGTATTACCAGGTCTGCGGTTCCTGCGGATACAAGTCCGGCACATGGACTGTGGACGAGGGAGAGTCGCTCCGGTACTGCCACGGGTGGTCGGCGACAAAGCACTGAGTTCCGGGGAGAGCGATTTTTGTACGGCTAAATGGAGAGGCCCCTGTAGCAGGGTGCCGCTGACCGTTTCAAGAACTTGTGAGAAACAGCAGCCCAGAGCCCTAAAAACAGCTTTGGGCTGCTGTTTTTGCCCTTTTTTGCAATATTTTGGCCAGAAGAAACGTTTTAGTGGTAAAGGGACCTTACTTGTGCTATACTTACTTAAAAGAGAAACACTTTTCCGCCCGCTGCGGCGGCCTACATATAAAGGAACTGCCATGAAAACCATCTACATTCTGCTCACCCGCTCCGGCACGCTGCTGTCCAAACTGGTCTATGCCGCCACCGGTGCCAGCTATACCCACGCCTCCATGTCGTTTGATGCTGAGCTGAGTTGCCTGTACAGCTCCACCCGCAAAAACGGCTACACCATGTTCCCCGCAGGCCCCAGCAAGGAATACCTGAACAAGGGCGTTTTCCGTCTGCGGGACAACGCCCCCTGTGCGCTGTATGCGCTGGAGGTGTCCGACGAGGCCTATTCCCACGCCCTGCACCGCGCCGAGGAGTTCATGCGCCACAGCGAGGAGTACAGCTTTAATATTCTGGGGCTGATCCTGTACGCACTGCATATCCGCTGGCAGCGCCGCCGGCATTATTTCTGCTCTCAGTTCGTCAGCGAGGTGCTGGAGCAAAGCGGCGCGATGGCACTGCCCAAGGACAGCACCCTGATGCACCCCAACGACTACCCCCTGCTACCCCAGCTGAAGTGCCTGTACAAGGGACGCTTAGCCGACCTGCCCCAGCGCAAGGCCATGGATCTGGGCGAGACGCCCTCGATGGTCAGCATCTATACCGGCCTGCTGGTGGAGCTGCTGCAGCGCCGGGCGCAAAGGTTTTTTGAGTAATTTTATTGTATAAAACTGAAATTTCCGCTTTTTTAGGTGTCGCTCTTGCTTTTTGCAGCCAATTGTGGTAATATTATTCGGCGGTATTGTTTTGCCGCAGAATATGCGCTCGTAGCTCAGCCGGTAGAGCATCTGACTTTTAATCAGAGGGCCAGGGATTCGAGTTCCCTCGAGCGCACCAGAGAAGAACCCACGATTGGCCGTTGAAAATGCGGTGCAAATCGTGGGCTTTTCTGTTTCACAAGGGGTGCGAAACAGCCAGAATGTGCCTTATTTGTGCCTTACTCTTGAAAAAATGCCTTGCCGTGTGCCTTACACTGTGCCTTGCTTCTGATGCCCGGCGGTGTGGGCGGAGCGGTTCAGGCCGCGAGATTTGCGGGCGGTCTAGGTGTGGCTGCTGTGCGTGCTGGGCGGTGTCCACCGGGGGCTTTCCCATCACAAGGACGGGTGCAGCATGTACCGGTCTGGCTGCTGGTGCGTAGGCGGTCTGATCGTGGGCGTGGTGGTTGCTACTCCCGGCGGGGTCTGCGGTCGGCTTTCAGTGCGGGCCTGCTCTTGTTGGGCGCGGGGCTGTGGTCGTGCTGGTGTTTCTCTCCTTGCCTGATCTGTGGCTGATCTCCCCGGCGGAATATGGATGCAGCGGGCAATGCGGGCGGCGGTCTGGCTGTGTGGTTCTTCCCAATCGTTTCCGCCGGGCGGTGTCCGGTTCCATCATGCAAAAGAAAAAGCCTGTCCGGCTTGATAGTCGGGCGGGCTTTCGTGCTGTCTGGGGGCCTGATCGTGTGGGGCTGCGGGTGCTGCACAGCTTCCAGCGTGGGCGGCTGGGTGTCTGATCTGGGCTGTGTGGGTGTGTGCTGCGTGTGTCCGGGATGCCGCCGGGCGGTCTGATCGTAGGTGTGCGGGTGGTGCTGAGCGTTCTGTTGCCGGTGCTGCGGCGGGGTGTGGTGCTGCCGATCTGTGCATGATCTCCCCCGGCGGGGTGCGTTGGCTGCGTGCATCAGAGCGCGGGCCGGGTGCGTGCTGTGGCGCTGCCAGAGCGTAGCAGCTATGTGGGTTTGGGATTCTTCCCAACAAGTTCTTGCAACGCAAGGGGCCGTGTATGTACAGGGCCATTGCTTGCAAGAGCAGCGTATTGTATATACGTCTGCCCTGCTTGCAAGCACTAGGCCCTCTGCAAGAGCACACGACTTTCCGTGAAAGTCTAGTGTGTTACACCTCGCCGCCGGGCGGGGTGTACGTTCTCGGTGTGCTCCCGGGTGTGTCCATCATCCAATTTGTCGGATGCCGTGGGCGGTCCGGCTTTGCTCTGCCGGGGCCGGGTCGCCCTGCTCAAAGTACCGGGCTAGGCTGTCCAGATTCACAAGCCAGCCGCGCCCGGCATTCACATACCGGACTTTGCCGGTCTTGCAAAGCCGCCGGATATAGTGGGGTGACAGTCCGTAAATTTCAGCGGCCTGCTTTACGGTTCCCATGTTCGGGTAGCGGATCGTATTGTTCAAGCAATGCACCTCTTTTCCTTCTGGTCGGTGTATGTCGTTCTCTGTGTGCCTGCATTAAACCATGGGGCAGACCATTTTGCAAGGGGGCCGAATGTGGGCGGCGGTGCGGTAGGATGCAGCATTGATGAACGGGAATCTTTACGCCCATTGGGAACAGCGTGGAATCTCTTTGCATCTGATGCCATGGGGTGCCGTCCTGTGTCGTGGGGTGCCGTGGCTTGCATCAGGTTTTCCCGGCGGGCTATGGACAGATGGGGCGGCGTTCAGCCGGGCCGAATGTTTGATGAAATTAAATCGTTTTTGTGATGAAAGATTCTTGTGTGTAAAATGTGGAAAGTTTCAGCTTGCAATTGTTCAATATGTCAAATAAAAGTACGCGGAAATATTTTTCTTTGCATAGGTGCATTCAGCAGGCAGGGGGCGGGCTATGCGCGCGCAAATGAAACAGCTTCCGCAAGCCCGAAAAGTTCCCTAGAAAAACAACTTGCGAATAGACCGGGGCGAAGGAATACCACAGGCAAAAAGACAAGGCGCACAGCTAGAAAACAGGACGGCGCATACTGTGCCCGACATGATTACAAAACACCTAGCGGTAAACAAGAGGTAAGGTGTCATTACATAGTGACAATGCAGAGCATAGGCGGCTCTATTCAGCGGACACTGCACACCACCCGGCGGAACAGATAAACAGGAGCAGCACATTCCAGCCGGGGCAATATGCACAGCGGCAGCGGATGATTGCCACAGCTTGCCCGATCATATCCCATATCCAGCGGCTAGGGGTCAACGGCTACAATGTGCGCATGAAAACCATTTCCGCAAGTGTTCAAACCCCGCCAGAAAAACAAACTTGCGAATACAGCAGAGCAAGGACGTAGTACAAGCAAAAAAGCAAGGCGGGAAGCGAGAAAACAGGCATGGCCTATCTCACAAGAATGATAACAAAACCATGCAGAACCGGACGTTTGAGTGTAGCTATGGTGTAACGATGTGAGCGTATTATGTTATTTAATGTCATTTTATTAGTTTCCTGCTCAGCATGGCGGTTGCACTATGGGATGATCTTCCCCAAGGCGTTAAGGTACTGGGGCGCTCTTTTGAAAACTGTGCGGGTCCAGAAGCGCGGAATAAATTTAGGTGAGTGGAATTTTTTTCACTTCCCCCAAAAAGGCGGCTGAAAAATCTGCCGGGGGTATGAAAAACGCCCGTCCTCTATCATCCAGAGGGCGGGCGTTGGCCTTACTCACTCAAACAGCGGGGCTTGATAGTAGGGGCTGTAATCAACGATGAGGTTAAAAACGTCTTGGAATCCGCATTCTTGGGTTTGGCGGTCGCAATCGTTGACCGTCCACGGGCTGTCCGGCGTAATCAACAGAGAATTAGGAGGAACATTCAGCCCGGCGGCAAGGCGGTTCAGGGTATCAAGATGGACGCTGCGGGCGGCACGAAGCGCTTTCATTTCCGCTGGGTCAAAGCCTGTACGCTGTTGCAGTTCGGATAGTGTACAATCATGCTCACAAAGCTGCTGCAACAGGTTGAACGGGTCAACACGCAAGCGGGAACGCTGGTGGCCTTTTTTCTTTTTCATAGGATTCCTTTCTGGATGTTGTGAAAACCTATGCTTTGCCCTCTCTCCCCGATTGTGGTATACTATTGGGGGAAGATGGACACGCAAGTTATTTTCCTTTGTTCTTACGGATGGGACTTTCAAAGTAGCATGAGAGAAGCGGGGCAGCTTGTACCATGCGAAACGAAAGCCCTTTTTATTTTTGCGGGTGATTCATTCGCCAGTTGTTGGCGGCGCGGGTAATGACCAAACGCCGGAAGAAAATGATGTGTCCAGCGCTTGCATATTCCTTTTCAATCATATCGTAGTATTCTGCTACGGAGTGCCGCGTGTCCTCTTTTTCTCTGCGGCTTGATGCTGTGCCGGTTCCGGCTCCCGTTGTCATGCTTTCTTCTCCTTTTCGGCGTTCTCCATCATCTTTGCAAGTATTGCGTCAACTTCCGGCGGGATTGTGACCTGTCGGCCTTTCTGTGTCCGTGCCGGGGCAAGATGAATGGTGTTCCGGCGTTCCTGATCGTAATAGTCGCATTCTTCCAGAACGACAGACAAACGGTTGGTGATGCTTTCGCAAAGATGCTGACAGGACTTCAACTGCATTTCCAGTGTAACGCAATTTTCATTCAGCCATTCGCCGGACTCAAGTTCGGCAAGGGTCTTTCTGTGGAAAGGGATATTCAAGATAGATTCGGTATACTGAATCCGGCGCATAGCGTATTCCGTTATTTCGCCCTTTTTCATGAAAAGCTGGTAAGTTGCTTCCGCCCAACGCTCGGCGGCTTTCGCTTCCTCGAGAACAGACTTCAAAAAGTCCGCGTCAACTGTACAGCGTGGCATGATTCTTCACCACTCCTTTTCAAAAATGATTGATGGTAAGTTATTCTTTGTGGTTACAGCGCGGCAAGTTCGGCTTTCAGGCGTTCCAATTCTTCCCGCTGATCTGCAAGAATGGCGGTGCGGATTCGGGTTTCCTGCTCTGTGCTGGGCTTCCAGTCAAACCCACGCACCTTTACTTCCTCAATGCTGTTCTTCTCGAGGATGGTCAAAAGCTGCTCGATCTTCTGGATTGTGGTGTAAAGGTCAGTTGCGTGTAAAAGTGTTTCTTTTGTCATAATGGTTCTTTCCTTTGGTTTTGTTTGTGCATAGACACACAGAATGATATTTTCATCAGGTGATTTATGTGCATCCAGCAGGCCGGGGCAAAATGCACTTTTATGCGGCCTGCCAGAGTTTGACCATGCTGCCGTCTGCGTTCAGCAACACCCGGCGGGCTTCATCGGTATCAAGGCGGCGGCACTCTACCACGCAGGACACCCGGCGGGCAGCGGCATAGGCTCGGGCGGTGCGCATGGCCTGCTCAAGCAAGGGCGTTTGGCCTAAAGTCTCGCCGGTGAGTGTATAGAGGGTGTAAATAAACATGGGGCATACTCCTTTCTTTTGGCTGTGAGGTCTGGCCGCTTGCTCTATCGGCGGAGAATCAGCCCGGCGGGGGCTGGGCATATTCCGCCGGGGTGGGCTGTTCTTCCGTTGCTCTGTCCTGTCGAAACGCCTTTTTCAATTCGGCGGTCTCCGTGTCCTCTTGTTGTGTCTGCGGCTGGGCGGCTATTTGCTCTGCTGCCTTTTCAATCTTTGGTATCTGCCGCTTTTTCAACTCTTCCGTTCCATCGTAGCCGATTCTATTTGTGCCGCTAGGCAGGCTTGAAAAGACTGCCGTTTGCGGCTTTTTCTCATTCCGCGCTTGGCGCGTTCTCCTTTCTCCTTTACCTTCTCTTTTATCTTTCTCCTTTTCTTTATCCTCAGATATATTCTTGAGGGAATCGGAACCAGTGGTTATATCATCATCAAAACCAGTGGTTTTTTGTGGTCTGCCGCCTTTTGACCCATCTGCGTACTTTTTGTTATTGGAATCAATCAAAGGCTTTGCAAACTCCCAACATATTGCGGCATTATGGGGCAAGGAAGTTTCTTGACCGGTGAACGCATACTGCGCAAGTGCGTCATAAAATGCAAGCCTTTCACGAGGTTTTAGCTTACTTCCTCCACTCCAAAACGACCGATAGAACAAAAAACTTTTACGTTCTTCCATGTGTTCCCCCTCAATTCATCAGGGGCACACCCGGCGGACGCTGGGAGCTGCGGGGGTCAGCTCCACTGGGGCAGGGTCGCCCTGCTCGAAGTACCGGGCAAGGCTGTCCAGATTTACAAGCCAGCCGCGCCCGGCATTTACGAACCGAATCTTACCGGCTTTGCACAGGCGGCGGATGTAATAGGGCGATAGGCCGTAAAGCTGGGCGGCTTGTTTGACCGGGGCCATGTTGGGCAAACGGGGATAGCTAATGCACTCGCCCATGGTCAATACTCCTTTCCATCTTCCAACAGGCTTTCCACAGTCACGCCCAAAGCGGAAGCAACACGGCGAACGGAGTTTGTGTTACAACTTTTTCCGCCACGCAATGCCGTTATAGTGGCGCGGGAAACAGTGGCCCTTTGGGACAGGTCTGCAACGCCCACATCCTGCCGGGCCATTTCAGCGATCAGTTTTACACGGTCGATTCTCATACAATCAAGCTTCCTTTCATATTCATTTGCTTCATTTTAACATAAGCGTTTGAATAAATCAAGCCGAAAGATTATTCTTTTGCTTTTTTTCTTGTGAGAACTGTGTTATACTAAAAAAGAAAGGTGGTGCGGCTGGTGTCAATAGGCGATAACATCCGGACTGTGAGAAAACTTCAAGGGCTGACACAAAAAGAACTTGCAAGGCGATTAGGAATTTCCCCGGTTGGTGTTGCACAATGGGAAAACGGCTTAAGAAACCCAAAACACGAAACCATAAAGCGAATTGCAAGTGCTCTAGGGGTAAGTGTGACAGTATTATACGGACTTCCTGCAAAGGAAACAGCAGATCAACAAGAAGCATTGGAAAAGTTTTTGGATGAATCTGTTGATAATCAAGGTAATATCGACCCGAATAGATTTGCAGATGCAAAATACGGTGATCTCGGAAAGCTGGCGAATATGACAGATGAATTATATCTTAGTAGTCTAAAAGGCTGGACGGATTTTGATTTGCTGAATGTAATAGCCGGGAGCTTTAATGCACTAAATCGGGTTGGAAAAATTGAAGCAGTAAAACGCATTGCAGATTTAGAAACCAATCCACGATACTATAAAATACCGCCATATGATTCGGAAAACTCGCAGGATGCCGCCGGGGACACTCCCAAAGATACACCTCCCAAGAACGACTAAAGCCGTCCATCGGGGCTTATGTGCCGCTGTGAGTGCGGATATAGCCCCATAGAGCGCACACAACGATTGTGACAGGTGAGAACATGGAAGAACTTTATAATCAGCTTGCGACACTGGCCCGGCGGTATGGCGCAAAGCGGCTTGTGCTGTTTGGCTCCCGTGCCCGGGGCGACAACCGGCCCAACAGTGACATTGATTTGGCTGTGTACGGGATGCCAGAGGATAACCGGGCGGAGTTCTGGATGCACTGCGAGGAACTGCCCACGCTGCTGAAATTTGATATTGTGCACATTCAGGACGGCATGGAGCCGGTATTTCTTGCGAACATCGAAAGGGATGGTGTTGAACTGATGGACAAGCTGCATGAAAAATACGACCGCTTTACCGCTGCGGTGGCCCGGCTGCGGGAAGCGCTGGACGATTACAAGAAATTCCCATTGGATTCTGTACGGGATGGAACCATTCAGCGGTTTGAGTTCTGCACGGAACTGGCATGGAAAACCATGCGGGAATACCTGCTTGACCAAGGCTATACCAACATCAACAGCCCGAAAGAGGTTATCAAACAGGCGTTTGCCTTTGGCATGATAGACGATCAAAAGGCATGGGTGGAGCTGCTGAACGACCGCAATTTGACTTCCCACGTTTACGATGAAGCCACAGCGGCGGCTATCTTTGCACGGATAGAGGGCCAGTATCTGCCCCTGTTCGACAGCGTGACCGCCTACATGAAGGACGAATGAAGCCCGGCGGGATAGCAGAAAGCGGGGTGGACGGATGGCAAAGATAACAAAGCGGATGAAGAAAGACGGCTCTTGCTCCTACTGCATCCGGGTTTCCAATGGCTATGACCGGCAGGGCCGTCAAGTGATGGTGAACCGGACGTTTACCCCGCCGCCTGGCATGACCGGGAAGAAGCTGGAAAAGGAATTGCAGCGGCAGGCGGATGCCTTTGAACAGGAAGTGCATGCCGGTGTGCTGCTGGATGCGTCCATGAAGGTGGACGACCTGATAGAACGATGGTTCACCGAGTACGCAGAAAAGAAGCTCAAGCCCAAGACGGTTTACAACTACCGGCGTTTGGTGCCGCGTATTTCCGCCGGGCTAGGGCAACTGAAAGTGTGCCAAGTGAAACCGGCGCACCTGATGGCTTTTTACTCGAACCTAGAGGAACAGGGTGTGCGGGAAGATAGCACCTATACCGCAACGCCTGCCCTGCTGGAACGTCTGCCCCATGGCAAGCGGGGCCAGATCGCCAAGGCAGCAGGCATTGGGGACGATACCATGCGGAACGTGTATCGGGGCGCAAACGTAAGCCAGAGCACAGCCGAAAAGGTTGCCCGGGTGGTGGGGCTTCCCCTCTCCAAGGCGTTCACAGAGCACGTCAAGGACGGCGGAAGGCTCAACGGGAATACGGTGCAGCACTATCACCGGATGCTGTCCAGCGTATTCACAAAGGCTGTGCAGTGGGGTCTTGTACCGGAAAACCCTTGCAAGCGGGCAGAAGCACCCAAGGCCGAAGAGATAGACGTGCAGGCGCTGGAAGAAAAGGACGTTGCCCGGCTGCTGGAAGCCTTACAGGATGCACCGGCGCAGTTCAGTGTTATCACACAGCTTGCCTTGTTCACCGGTGCCCGGCGGAGTGAGATTTGCGGGCTGCGCTGGTGTGACGTGGATTTGGACGCGGGTACACTGTCCATTGAGCGGAACGTGCAGTACATCCCGGGCAAGGGCACTGTATTCACCACGCCCAAAACAAAACGCTCCCGGCGGTGCATCAAGATAGGCCCGGAGTGTGTGCAGCTGCTGCGGGAATACCGCCAGCACCAACGGGCGGAACGGCTCAGGATGGGCACGGCATGGGTTCGGCGTGTGGAGATCGCCGGGAAAATGGTGGAGAATGATTTGCTATTCACCAAATGGAACGGTGCACCCATTGACCCCAAGACGGTAACAACGTGGTTCCCGGGCTTCCTCGCTGCCCATGATCTCCCGCCGGTACACTTCCACAGCCTGCGGCACACCAACGCAAGCTTGCTGATAGCCGCCCATGTTCCTGTTACGGCGGTGTCGGGCCGTCTGGGTCACGCCAAGACCAGCACCACAACAGATATCTATGCCGGGTTCATCCGGTCGGCGGACGCTGCTGCATCGGATGCCCTGACAGATGTGTTTACCCGGATTCGGGACGAAAACCACGCATAAAAACAGAGCAGCCCACAGGGGGCGGGGATGATTCCGCCGGGCCTGTGGGCTGTGCGCTATCCTGTTTATCGGATGCAATGCGCACCGGAATGTGCCTTATTTGTGCCTTATCCATCGCAAACAATTGGAAACGAACACGCACGAACGCGAATAAAAATAACGATAATTCTATATAAAACGAAACAAACGCAAACGGTCGTTTCCCAATTGGCTCATTCTTTTAATCAGAGGGCCAGGGATTCGAGTTCCCTCGAGCGCACCAAAATCCCACGAAGAATCGTAAGATTCCTCGTGGGATTTTCCGTTTTCTGGGGCTCTGCACACTTTTGCACACTTTTTGCACACCGGCGGGAAAGCCGTGTTTTTCCTTGCATTGTCTGCATTCTGTGCATCGTGAGCGTTTTTTCCATACTTTTTTCAGGCGAACAGCAGGCGGGTGAACTCACGCCGCTGCTCGGGGTTCATCTGCCGGATAACTTTCAGCATCCCTTCGGGGGTGATCTGGATGCTGTCCGGCAGATTTTCTTTTACCGGCACAGAGCCGGATTTTGGGGAGCCGATGTCCTGTGAATAGAAGTCTGCTTCCAGCTTCTCAGCCAGTTCCAAACGGGGCTTGTCCTGCGTGTGGGCGTAGGTGTCCATCAGGATGCCCGTGGTGGCGTGACCGGTGTTGCCCTGCACGGCCTTGATATTGCCACCGGATTCGATCAACTGGTAAGTAGCACTGGAATGGCGCAGACCGTGGAACACGATCTTCTCAAACTCCGGGTGCTCCGCACGCCATGCGCGGTACCATTTAGAAAGGGCTTCCGGGGCAACAGGCATACCGTTGGGCAGGCGGAAAAGCTGACCGCAGTTGCGATACCTGCCATCTATGGCAAGCTCGTCCTGACGGAGCTTTTCCAGCCAAGCCAGCAACTCTTCCTTCAAGGGTTTCGTCAGATAAAGGGTACGGCTGGATTTCTTGGTTTTCGGTTTCTTCAGCACCAGCGCAGAGCTGCTGCCCTCGCGCTGGTCAGGGAAGATGTGATAGATTTGATTCGGGTCGGTCCTTTCCAGTGCGGCCTTTTCGGTGCGCTGCAAACTCCGGCCAACCGTGATGGTTCCGCGTCCATCTGCTGCATCGAAGTCAATATCTCCCGGCTGCAAGCCGAGGATTTCTCCGACACGCAGCGAAAGAATCATACTCAGGTGGACAGCGAGATGGAGCGTGGGGTCGGTCATGGTCTGCAACGCTGCAAGCATGGTCTTTTCGTCCCAGATGGCACGTTCTTCCGAGGTCGATTTCGGGGCTTCTCTCGGAATCGGTGACTTGAGGAGCAGACCCCACTCAACGGCATAGGAAAAAGCAGTCTTGAGCATGGCGTGGACTTCCCGGATGGAAGCACCTGTCAGGAACTGCCTTTTCTGCTTGTCGGTGAGTGTTTGTTTGACACCCTGCTTATACAGTCCGCGCGGTGTACGGCTCAGAGTGGCGTAGAACTGTTCAAGGTCGTACGTCTGAACCTTCTGAATCTGTTTCTTGCCGAGATAGGGCACGACAAGATTCTGAATCATGGCTACCGTGTGGGTGTAGGTCTTGGGTGCCCACTTGTGCTTGCTGGACTGGATGGGAAGCCACTTGTACAGCATTTCCGCTACCGTCATTGCATCGGGTATGAGGAACGTACCGTCCAAGAGTTCTTTCTCTACCGAGATCTTGCGGTCTTGCGCTTCCTTCTTGGTTTTGAAGCTCTCCCAGCCTTCACAGATCCGGCCAGCATGGTCTTTGTATTTGAAACGAACGGAGTAGGAATCTCCGCGCCTGAGAATAGATGCCATAGATGTTCCCTCCCTCAGACCGCTGCAAACCAATCGTCAAAGCTCTGCTTGCTTACCCGGATGCTGGTACCGAGGCGGATCACCTTGAAGTCTTTCGTGGTGTTGCACAGATTGTACGCAGCACGGTTGGAGATCGCCAACAGTTGGGCGATCTCCTCCACCCGGTAAACGAGCGGGGCGTGTCGGACGGTTTTGCTGGTCTGGTCAGAAGGTTCTACGGCAGGGGTTTCGGACAATTCCATTGTAGGGAATTTGGGCGCGATTTTCAAGTCCTCACGGGTCAGTTTAGCGGAATTTTTGCGGACATTCGTCATAGGCATGTCTCCTTTGCACTTCTCCAGACCCGGTGCAACTCCGGTTGAGCTGCACCCTTGTGGGCCGGTAAATATGTAAGGGCCTGCCGCTCCTGACCCGAAGCAGCAGCCCAAAAAAGTGCGAGAACTTGAATTTACGCGCCCCACGCGCCCCAAACTGCACAAAAGTACCTTCCTGTGTTGATTTTATAGGGCACATGGCTGGGATGGACGCGCCCTTTTGGGGCGCATCCGGGTTTCTTTCCCGCCCCGAAGGGCGTGTTGCCGCCCTGCATCCGCCCGGAAGGGGCGGACACGCGCCCGGAGAAAACAGCGATAACAAGTCGAAACCACTGATTTGGGGCGCGTAGGGCGGGAGATTTTCACTTTTCGTGTGTTTTATGCCGCAGCAAAGGCGGGGTGGACGCATACGCCCCGGAAGCCGCGATACTTTCCCTCGATGTGCTTGGAAAAGGTCAGGCCATACTTCCCTGCATTTTTCAGCAGGAACTGGCTGAACTTCTTTTGCGGAACAGGCGATTCCAGATTATCCTCGCACCACTTGGTGTAGGCACGGTAGAGATAGGTGGAGCGTTCCTCGGTGTCGGGCTTGAAGCGGACATACGCCGTTGCCTGCATGAACTGGGTCAGGTTATCGCTGTCCGCCATGGCTGCTTCGAGGTTCTGGATGGAGCGCTCGCTGATGGTGAACTGATAGCGGTTCGCCAGCAGACGGTGCAGCCCCTCCAGCATCCACAGCAGGATGCCGGGACGTTCCTCGGACAGTTCTTCGATGAGAAAGGGGTTATCCACGCGGGCAGGGTCACGGTCTTTCACCGTGATCAGGATCTGCCTGCGCCAGAAGCCGTCGCTGTCATCGTGAGCGGCCACAAGGTTGCCATTGCCGAAGCAGATGAAACGAACGTACAGCAGGCCTTGGACAGCCTGCTTGTTCTTCCGCTCGATGCACAAACGGTCCTCGGCGGTGACGATGGACTTGATGTTCCTGGTTTCGGGCAAAGCCACCATGTTCAAATCGTCATCGACCATGACTAGCTTGTACTCCAGATTTGCACTGGCAAAGCGGTTCGTTTCGATGCGGAGGATGGATTCGGAGTGAGATGCTTCCCCGAACAGCTTCTTCAGCAGCAAGCCAATTCGGGATTTTCCCTCGCCGCCCTTGCCGGTCATGACCAGCATCTTCTGCGCCTTGGTAGACGGGATCAGAAGATAGCCGAGATATTCCTGCAAGGTCAGAATGTCCTCCGGAATCAGCAGACCGTCCAGAAATTCCAGCCACTTGGTCGGTGCGGGGGCATCGGGCTGGTATTCCACGGGGAGCCGGTTCAGGCAGAGTTCCTTTTCCGGCACAAAGCCCCGCTCGTCCAGAAAGTAGGTTCCGTTCTGGAGATGGATGCGGTCAAGCTGGGGTTTCCATTCAGGGGTATAGGTTTCGATACGGAGTGCATCCAGAACCTGCTTCTCCTTCTTGGCAAGGTTGTCGAGCACAAAGTCACGGAGGTCGCTGTGGACTTCGTAGAGCAGTGCGTCCTCGTCCACCTCGCCGTTCTGGTCAAACAGCTTCTGTTTCAGGCACATCATGGGGTGTTTCTCTAAAAGGTACTGGCAGTAAGCGGTTTCACGCACTTTGCCCTTGCTGTCTACCCAAGGGCATTCGCATTCTTCCTCTTCTTCCAGTTCGTCCTCATCACGCCAATCGTCGTTCCTCTTTTTCCAGTCGCTCATGCAATCCCTCCCAATACTTCCGTAGCTCGTTTTCGGTCTGCGGGTCCGGGAGCACCGAACAGTCCAGATAATATTCAACGATGTCAAGGTTCTTTATCGCTTCAAGAAAGCAGGGGTGAAGTTCTTCTGTGGGTGACTGCGGTGCATATCGGACCCGCCAACGCTGCAGACAGCGGTAATAGTCCAGCAGCTGCTGCCGGACGGTGGGCGGTCTGCGGGGATCAAGCCGCACCTTGCCGTCGGCAAGTGCCATGCCGAAATCGTTCTTCAACTTTTCCACAGCCTTATAGGGAGAAAGTTGAAAAAGTCTGCCGACAAAATCGATCACATCGCCATCCGCCTGACAGGCGAAACAGTGGAAACGGCTGTCCACCTTCATGCTGGGGTGTTTATCCCCGTGGAAGGGACAGCACATCATGCCGTTCCGTTTTACGGCGAAGCCGTACAGCTCCGCTGCCTGCCGGGTCGAGATGGCATTTTTTACGTCCGAAAAGACAGAGGTGCTACCCTCCGTCCCAATGGGCGGGGTACAGGCGAAAGGACGAAGCCCGGTGAGGGGCGTGGGTGAGGTTGGGTTTATTCACACATCGATCCGTCAGAGTGTTGTTCATTTGACCTCCTGCTGCGGTACGGCGTGGCTGCGCTCTTCCTTGCGGAAGAAGGCTTCCACGTTCTGTTGTGCGGTGCGGAGTTCACGCAGTTCGATCTGCGCTTTCTTGTAGCGGGTGTAGAACCTGTTTTTCTCCGAGGAAAGGGTCTGGTATTCGGCATCCAGTTTTTTGAGGTCCGGCAGAGTCCGAAGCCCATTGGCCTTGAAATAGGCGCAAGCGGCCTCGTACACAGCAAACTCTGCACGGTGTTGCTCCTTGAACTTGGCGGGATTCCGCACGGTCTGGAGCTTTTGCGCAAGGGGCTTATACTGCTGGTACACGGAAAGATGCCCGCGCAGTTCCTTGAGGGAGACCATGCGGGCATCCAAGTCTTTGACCACCGCCAGTGCATCGTCGTGCTGGGTTTGCAGTTCGGCAATGCGCTGGTGCAGGGCATCTTCGCTGAGCAGCTTCTTCTCCTGCAGGAGACACAAGGTCTGCGACCAGCGTTTGAGGTTGAACTTTTTCGCCCAACGCTCATAGCCGATGCCCTTGCCCGCAGCAACATTCGCCTGAATGTCAACCAGTTTCCTGATCTTATCCGGCTTCTTCTCGCTGCTGGGCTGGATGGCGGTTGCAAGCTGGATGTTCTGGGAGAGGGCGGTCAGCACCTGTTCCATTTCCAGCTTCTTGCTCAGTTTCTTGGCGGTGATGAACTTTGTCCGGCCGGGCGGGCAGTAGCTCAACCGACCTCGGCTCTCCTTCACGGCGATGCCGTGTTCCTGCATGAGCAATGCAGAAAATTCCTCGAAGGTGGTGGTCTTGTTCAGCACGGAGTAGATCTGCTTTCGCAGCTTGTCCAGCTCGGTCTGGTAGACGGTCTGGGTGGGCTGCTGCCCTTCGGCGGCAAGTTTGGTGTTGGCATGGTCGAGGCGGCGTTGTCCGCGCCGCTGCGCCCAATACTCGCGCTCCGAAACATGGTCGCCTT
>ERZ780223.2323-NODE-2323-length-16428-cov-3.678495_pt1 | contig 16428 bp, 16 predicted proteins | sample MGYA00511016_ERZ780223 | MGnify/ENA primary metagenome ERZ780223 (study PRJEB29588, sample SAMEA2159032) | human gut metagenome | biome: human gut; feature: human-associated habitat; material: faeces | place: Denmark | collected 2008/2010 ... | reverse complement strand
TCAAGCCTGATTTCATAAAAGATAATATTGAAAAGATATTCAATGAAAGAAATATTATTCACATTATTGAGGAAAAGGGTGGTTATAGATTATTATAATTTAATAATACATATAATTTAAAAAATGGAGGAAATCATGGAAACAATAACGATTAAATATTTTTCGGACAAGATTGATAAACTTGAATATATCGGAGGAAAATCAGACTGGATTGACCTTCGTGCATCGGAGGAGGTTTCTCTTAAAAAAGGAGAGTTTGCTCTTATTCCGCTTGGAGTGGGAATGAAACTTCCTGAGGGTTATGAGGCTCATGTGGTTCCCAGAAGTTCTACATTTAAAAATTTTGGTGTTATACAGACAAATCATATGGGCGTTATTGACGGTTCATATTGTGGTGACAATGATATGTGGCGTATGCCGGTGCTTGCGGTCAGAGATACGCAGATTCATGTGAATGACAGGATATGTCAGTTCAGGATAATGAAGAATCAGCCTGCAATAAACTTTGATGAGGTGGAAAGGCTTGAAGAAACTGACAGGGGCGGTTTTGGAAGTACGGGCAAACAGTAACAAAATCTTGACAGTAAATAAATAACTGATATATACTATATTTTATTAAGTGTTTATGACTTTAAAGTATTATTTATAAAGAGTCATGCATGAAATTATTCTGAAAGGAAGATGATTTATGAACTACAAAGTTGCAGTAATAGCCGGTGACGGCATTGGACCTGAGATTGTCAGAGAGGCAAGAAAGGTTCTTGATAAAGTTGGCGGAAAATTTGGACATACATTTGAGTATAAGGAGCTTCTTATGGGCGGATGCTCTATAGATGCTTACGGTGAGCCGCTTACGGATGAGACATTACAGGCGGAGTGATTCAGTTCTTCTTGGTGCTGTCGGAGGAAATGTAGGTCAGTCAAACTGGTATCAGTTACCACCTGATAAGCGTCCTGAGGCAGGTCTTTTAAAGATAAGAAAAGGTCTTGGACTTTATGCAAATGTTCGTCCGGCAATTCTCTTTGACGAACTTAGCGGTGCGTGTCCGCTTAAAGAGGATATTACCGAGGGCGGTTTTGACTTTGTAGTTATGAGAGAGCTTACGGGCGGACTTTATTTCGGAGAGAGAAAGACAGTCGAGGAAAATGGTGTGCTTAAGGCTACAGATACACTTACATATGATGAGAATGAAATACGCCGCATTGCAAAATGGGGATTTGAGTTTGCGATGAAGAGAAACAAAAAGGTTTGCAGCGTAGACAAGGCGAATGTTCTTGATTCTTCAAGACTCTGGAGAAAGGTCGTTAAGGAAGTTTCTAAAGATTATCCTGATGTTGAACTTACGGATATGCTCGTTGACAACTGTGCTATGCAGCTTGTGCGTGATCCTAAGCAGTTTGATGTTATCCTTACTGAAAATATGTTCGGTGACATATTGTCAGATGAAGCAAGTATGGTGACGGGTTCTATCGGAATGTTGTCATCAGCAAGTCTTGGTGCTACAAAGCTTGGACTTTATGAGCCTAGCCACGGTTCTGCACCTGACATTGCAGGACAGGATAAGGCAAATCCTATCGCAACTATTCTTTCAGCAGCAATGATGCTTCGTTATTCATTTGACCTTGAAAAAGAGGCGGATGCAGTTGAGGCAGCAGTTAAAAAGGTACTTAAAGACGGATACCGTACAGTTGATATTATGGATGAAGGAAAGACACAGGTAGGAACAATTGAGATGGGTGACCTTATCTGTGAGAGAATATAGTAAAATTTCGGGAGGAATACAAAATGAGAAGTGATGTTGTAAAAAAAGGTATGCAGACAGCTCCACAGAGATCTTTGTTCAATGCATTAGGTCTTACGGAGGAAGAACTTGAAAGACCGCTTGTAGGTATCGTAAGCTCATACAATGAGATTGTACCGGGTCATATGAATATAGATAAGATAGTAGAAGCAGTTAAGACAGGGGTTGCAATGGCAGGCGGTACTCCTATCGTTTTCCCTGCTATCGCAGTATGTGACGGTATTGCAATGGGACATATGGGTATGAAATACTCACTTGTTACAAGAGATCTTATTGCAGACTCTACAGAGTGTATGGCACTTGCACATCAGTTTGATGCACTTGTAATGGTGCCAAACTGTGATAAGAATGTTCCGGGACTTCTTATGGCGGCAGCAAGAGTAAATATCCCTACCGTATTTGTAAGCGGCGGTCCTATGCTTGCAGGTCATGTAAACGGTCAGAAGACAAGTCTTTCATCTATGTTTGAGGCAGTTGGAGCAAATGCAGCCGGAAAGATGAGTGATGAGGAAGTTGACAATTATGTATGCAATGCTTGTCCTACCTGTGGTTCATGCTCAGGAATGTACACGGCAAACAGTATGAACTGTCTTACTGAAGCAATCGGTATGGGACTTCAGGGAAATGGTACTATCCCTGCTGTTTATTCACAGCGTATCAAACTTGCAAAGCACGCAGGTATGAAAGTTATGGAACTTCTTGAGAAAAACATCCGTCCAAGAGATATTCTTACAAAAGAAGCATTTATGAATGCTCTTACAGTTGATATGGCTCTCGGATGTTCGACAAACACAATGCTTCATCTTCCGGCAATCGCACATGAAGCAGGTGTTGAGATAAATCTTGATATTGCAAACGAGATAAGTGCAAAGACTCCAAACCTCTGCCATCTTGCACCGGCAGGACATCATTATATGGAGGAACTTAACGAGGCAGGTGGAATTTATGCAGTTATGAACGAACTTGCACAGGCAGGTCTTTTAAATACAGACCTTATCACTGCAACAGGAAAGACTGTCGGAGAGAATATCAGGGGATGTGAAAACAAAAATCCTGAGATAATCAGACCTATAGATGACCCATATATGAAGACAGGCGGAATTGCCGTTCTCCGTGGAAATATCGCACCGGACAGTTGTGTTGTAAAGCGTTCGGCAGTTGTACCTGAAATGATGGTACATGAAGGTCCTGCAAGAGTATTTGACTGTGAGGAAGATGCCATTGATGCAATCAAATCAGGAAAGATTGTTGAGGGCGATGTAGTAGTTATCCGTTACGAGGGACCAAAGGGTGGTCCTGGTATGAGAGAAATGTTAAACCCTACATCAGCTATCGCCGGTATGGGACTTGGTTCAAGCGTTGCGCTTATAACTGACGGTCGTTTCTCAGGAGCATCAAGAGGAGCTTCTATCGGTCATGTATCTCCTGAAGCGGCAGTAGGCGGTCCTATCGCTCTTATTGAGGAGGGAGACATTATCGCAATAGATATACCTGCAAATACGATAAATGTCAAAGTATCTGATGAAGAAATGGCAAAGAGAAAAGAAGCATGGACACCTAAAGAGCCAAAGGTTAAGACAGGTTATCTTGCAAGATACGCATCAATGGTTACATCAGCAGATAAGGGTGCTATTCTTCAGATTAAATAATATGATGCCAATAAAGCAATCCGTGGCATCATCTGATAGAAGAAAGATATACAAAGTTTTAGAGAAGAATGGAGATAAAAATGCAGTTGACAGGTTCACAGATAGTTATAGAGTGTTTAAAAGAACAGGGCGTTGATACGGTTTTTGGTTATCCGGGCGGTGCCATATTAAATATTTATGATGAGTTGTACCGCCATCAGGATGAGATAAGACATGTTCTTACATCACATGAACAGGGAGCTTCCCATGCGGCAGACGGATATGCACGCTCAACCGGAAAAGTTGGTGTCTGTATGGCGACAAGCGGTCCGGGAGCTACAAACCTTGTAACAGGTATTGCTACGGCATATATGGATTCAGTTCCGATTGTTGCGATAACCTGTAATGTAGGTATCTCACTTCTTGGAAAAGATTCTTTCCAGGAGATAGATATAGCGGGAGTTACTACACCTATCACAAAGTACAGCTTTATAGTAAAGGATGTAAAAGACCTTGCACCTACACTCAGGAGAGCTTTTGAGATAGCAAAGACAGGCCGTCCTGGTCCGGTGCTTGTAGACATTGTTAAAAATGCTACAAGTGATGTTGCGGAATACGAGAAAGAAATTCCAAAGCTTATTCCCAGAATGACAGAAAAAATTGACGAGACGGCTATAGATGAAGCAATCAAGATATTAAGAAAATCAGAGAAACCTATGATACTTGTAGGTGGTGGAGCAGTTATCGCAGATGCCGATAAAGAGCTTGCCGATTTTGTCAAAAAGGTAGATGCACCTGTGACAGATACTCTTATGGGTAAGGGGGCATTTGACGGCAATGACGAGTATTATGTCGGAATGTTAGGTATGCATGGAACAAAGACAGCAAATTTAAGTGTTTCAGAGTGTGATGCACTTGTTGTTGTCGGTTCGAGATTTTCGGACAGAGTTGCTGCTGACACAAAGAGTTTTGCCAAAAATGCAAAGATAATACAGATTGATATTGATGAAGCTGAGATAAACAAAAATGTGGAAGTAGACCTCAGTATCATTGGTGATATAAAGTCAGTTCTTGATATATTCAATTCAAGACTTGAACAGCTTTATCATAAAGAATGGTTAAATAAAGTGCTTGCTAGAAAAGATGCACTTCCGCTTAATTACCATCATGATGTACTCACAGGTCCTTATGTTGTTGAAAAACTTTATGAGGTTACAAAGGGTGATGCTATCATTGCTACCGAGGTAGGACAGCATCAGATGTGGGCTGCACAGTATTATAAATACAAGAAGCCGCATACACTTATAACATCAGGCGGACTTGGAACTATGGGTTACGGGCTTGGGGCTGCTATAGGAGCAAAAGCCGGAAATCCTGACAAGACTGTGGTAAATATTGCAGGTGACGGATGTTTCCGTATGAACATGAATGAGATAGCGACAGCAGTGAGAGAGAATATTCCTGTTATCGAGATAATATTTAATAACAGCGTTCTCGGTATGGTACGACAGTGGCAGACATTGTTCTACGGCGAGAGATATTCACATACAGTACTCGACAATAATGTTGACTATGTCAAACTTGCAGAAGCAATGGGTGCAAAAGGGTACCGCATCACTAAACAGGAAGAAGTTGAACCGGTATTAAAAGAGGCGATAGCTTCAGGAAAACCTGTGGTAATCGAGTGTATTATCCAGAGTGATGACAAGGTATTCCCTATGGTTGCACCGGGCAAGGGACTGGATGAAGTCTTTGACGAGAAGGACCTTGAAAAGTAACAGAAATATAATCAACAATACAATGGGCAAACTCAGATATTACTGATTATATTTTTATGGCTGAACTGTTACCTTGAAATGGCAGATAAATTATTAAAGATTGACTATATGGCGAGAAAGTCTTACAATGATATATGTTACAGACACTGTATGTATGCCAAAGATGACAGTTTATCGTCGGAGGTCAGACATAAATGATTGGATTTAGAGTGTCGGAAACTTTAGGGTTTTGCAAATAGTTTTTGACACTTTAAACATATAAATATTGATTTAGTAACTAATTACAGAAGGAGGCACATGAAAGTGAACAGAGTTTATAACTTTTCAGCCGGTCCGGCGGTATTACCGGAAGAAGTATTAAAAGAAGCTGCAGATGAGATGCTTGATTATCAGGGCAGTGGAATGTCGGTTATGGAGATGAGCCATCGTTCCAAAGTATATGACAACATCATCAAGACAGCAGAAAAAGATCTTAGAGAGTTGATGAATATACCTGATAATTACAAGGTTATGTTTCTCCAGGGTGGTGCTTCGCAGCAGTTTGCTATGATTCCTATGAATCTTATGAAAAATAAGGTTGCTGACTATATCATCACAGGTCAGTGGGCTAAGAAAGCATGGAAAGAAGCTTGTAAATATGGTAAAGCAAATGCGATAGCATCTTCTGAGGACAAAACATTCTCGTATATTCCTGACTGTTCGGATTTGCCGATTTCTGAAGATGCAGATTATGTATATATCTGTGAGAACAATACGATATATGGAACAAAGTATAAAGAACTTCCAAACACAAAGGGCAAAACATTAGTTGCAGATGTTTCTTCATGCTTCTTGTCTGAGCCGGTAGATGTAACAAAATATGGTGTTATATACGGTGGAGTTCAGAAAAATATCGGACCTGCAGGTGTAGTTATCGTTATTATGCGTGAAGACCTTATTACAGAAGATGTTTTAGAGGGAACACCTACAATGCTTCAGTATAAGACACACGCAGACGCAGACTCATTATATAATACACCACCTGCATACGGAATTTACATATGTGGAAAAGTATTTAAGTGGCTCAAAAAGATGGGTGGACTTGAAGTTATGAAAAAGAGAAACGAAGAAAAGGCAAAGATTCTCTATGACTTCCTTGACCAGAGCAAGTTATTTAAGGGTACTGTAGTTGCAAAAGACCGTTCTCTCATGAATGTTCCATTTGTAACAGGTGACAAGGAACTTGATGCAAAATTTGTTGCAGAAGCTGAGAAAGCAGGTTTCGTAAATCTTAAAGGTCATCGTACAGTTGGCGGTATGAGAGCAAGTATCTACAATGCAATGCCAAAAGAGGGTGTTGAGAAACTTGTTGAGTTTATGAAGAAGTTTGAGGAGGAGAATGCATAATGTTTAAATATACTTGTCTTAATCCTATCGCAGATGTAGGTTTAAACAATCTTACTGACAAATATACAAAGACAGACGATTTTGCAGAAGCAGACGCAGTCTTAGTAAGAAGTGCAGCGATGCATGATATGGAGCTTTCTGACAATCTCTGTGCAGTAGCAAGAGCAGGTGCAGGTGTAAACAACATCCCACTTGACAAATGTGCAGATAAGGGTATTGTTGTTTTCAATACTCCTGGAGCAAATGCAAATGGTGTCAAAGAGCTTTTTGTTACAGGTATGCTTCTTGCAGCGCGTGATGTTGTAGGAGGTATCGAATGGGCAAAAGAAAATGCTGACAATGAAAACATCAGCAAAGATATGGAGAAAGCTAAAAAGCAGTTTGCAGGAACAGAGCTCATGGGCAAAAAGATCGGTGTTATCGGTCTTGGTGCTATTGGTGTTCTCGTTGCCAATGTTGCAAACCGTATGAAGATGGATGTCTATGGAGTTGATCCATTTCTTTCAGTAAACAACGCACTCTCTCTTTCAAGAGATGTAAAGATAGTTAAATCTTATGAAGAAATCTATAAGAATTGTGATTATATCACCATTCATGTACCGCTTCTTGAAGATACAAAGGGAATGTTAAATAAGGAAGCTTTTGATAAGATGAAAGATGGTGTCGTTATCTTAAACATGGCAAGAGATACTCTTGTAAATGACGATGATATGAAGGCTGCTCTTGAGTCAGGAAAAGTTGCAAAATATGTAACTGATTTTCCGAATCCAGCAGTTATGAAGATGCCAAATGTAATCGCAACACCACATCTTGGAGCTTCAACAGCAGAGTCAGAGGATAACTGTGCAGTTATGGCTGTAGATGAGATAAGAAATTACATGGAAAACGGAAATATCGTAAATTCCGTAAATTATCCAAACTGTGATGCCGGAGTGTGTGATACAAAGGGAAGAATTACAGTCTGCCATAAAAATGTACCTGCAATGCTTAACCGTATTACAAATGTATTCTCTGAAGCAAACATCAATATAGCTCATATGACAAATAAGAGTCGTGGAAATTATGCATATTGTATATTTGACATAGACTCTGAGTCATCAGCAGATGTAGCTGATAAACTTTCAGCAGTTGATGGTGTATTAAAAGTAAGAATTATCAAATAAGCACTAAAAAATACTATCATTATTAGATATTTTTATTCTGTTATCTGACAGGATAAAAATAAAAGGAGAAGGCTATATAATAAAAGTTACCGGTCGTACTAAAGGTGTGAACAGTAACATAAAAAGGTTTCAAAACTGTATTGGAGCATGAATTGTACCGGCAGACAAATGCAGGTTTTGTTTGAAATAATAACAAATATCTGTTGGTACATAGTTTCCGATACAGTTTTGTTTCTTATTTTGGAAATGAGGTAAAAATGAATTATCGTGAAGCCACGGATTATATAGAAAAGCTGCAGACAGAGGTTGGCAGTGACCTTTCACTTAAACAGATAAAATATTTAGCGGATAAAGTTGGAAATCCTGAAAATAAATCAAGAATAATACATATTGCAGGGACAAACGGTAAAGGCTCTGTTGGAAATTTTATTGCCGGAATTTTAGCCATGTCGGGATACACCGTTGGAAGATATGTTTCCCCTGCATTATTTGCCTATAGAGAAAAAATACAAAAGATTACCGGAAATATATACGGATTACAGAAAGAATATATATCAGAACAGGAAGTTGCGGATAATCTCACATATCTTATTGAAAAGACGGACGAGATAAGAAAAGAGGGAAAAAAGGCTCCCACGGCATTTGAAATAGAAACTGTTATGGCATACAAAGTCTTTGCGGACTGGAAAGTTGATGTTGCGATAGTTGAAACCGGAATGGGAGGAAGGCTTGATGCGACAAATATAGTAGAAAAACCGGTTTTATCTGTGATAACATCTATTTCGATGGATCATATGGATTATCTTGGGGACACGCTCCTTGCGATAGCAAAAGAAAAATATGGAATTATTAAAAACAGAGTGCCTGTTGTTGCAATAGAACCTGAGTCTGAATGTCTTGAGGAGTTAAAATATACTTGCAGGAGACATGATGCAAATCTGAATATATTTTCAAGAGACGATATAAGACCATATGAACTTTCGGTAGACAAGACTTCGTTCATATATGAAAATGAAAAGTTCACACTAAGTCAGGCGGGAATTTTTCAGCTTGACAATGCCGGATTGGCACTTGAAGCGGCAAAAGTATTATATGGCTCAGGTTTCAGACTTATAAACAAACAGTCTATAAAAGAAGCATTTAAGATGTGCAGATGGCCGGGAAGATTTGAAGTTGTATCGCATGATCCCTATGTTATCGTTGACGGTGCACACAATCCTGATGCGGCAAGGCTGCTAAAATATTCGTTGAGTGCATATTTCCCGGGTGAAAAATTTATTTATATAATAGGTGTATTTAAAGATAAGGACTATGAGCAGATATTAAGGACTACACTTCCCCGTGCAAAAAGAGTATATACGATAAATGCTCCGGCACCGAGAGGACTTGAGTCGGAACAACTGGCGGAATGTGCTGCTCAAATATCAGAAAATAAGATTAAACATATTGAGGCAAAGCATAATGTAAGAGAGGCATTGTCAAGCATTTCCAGAGATGGTGTTACGGGCAGGATAGTTGTATTCGGCTCACTGTCATTTCTACATGAAGTCTATGAATATTTTGGAAAAGGTTATTAAACATAGGATATGTGGCATTAAACTGACTGATAAAAATGTTGAAATGATATACGGTTAGTAGTACAATAACATTATATTAGTGGGCTTTAAATGATAGTATAAAGCGTAGACGGACGGTAATAATAGTTGCGGTGAGGGATAAATATTGTTTAGAAAAAATACGATAAAATGTTTTGCTTTTCTGATCTCTGGCATTCTGATCATATATCCGATAGCGTTCTTTATCTCTTTGTTTCATGCAGGGACACCTGCTGCCGGACGGAATTCTTTTTCCGCAAGAGACATCTCTTGCAGGAATGACCATGTATCTTGACAGATTTTATTCTGCTTCTGTTAAAAAGAAGACAGATGATAGAAAAGAACAGGTTAAGGCAAAAAAGAATAACAGGAAGAAAATTAAAAAGAAATCAAACATATATGATACACTGGCAAATGCGGGATTTAAGTATGAAAATCTTGGCGTTGCAAATGTGTCAGGGGCGTTAAATGTCCATAGGGAAGCGTCAGAGAGTTCGGCTGGTGTCGGAAAGATGACGAAAGACAATGGATGTGATATAAAAGGGACAAAAGGTAAATGGTCACATATTGTTTCAGGGAAAGTTAATGGATATGTTTTGTCTAAATATCTTTTGACGGGTGATAAAGCAAAGTCGAGGGCAAAGAGCGTGGCAAGATTAAGAGCCATAGTCAATACCAAGACTTTAAATGTGAGGACGCTCCCTTCAATAGATTCAAAAATATGTGATACATTGTCACAGGAGGAAGAATATACAGTTGGTAATTCCGATATTAAAAAGGAATGGCTTCAAAAATATATAAAGAAAAATCTTAATAAGACATTTGGAAAAAAACAGCTTAAAAGTGTTAATAAGAAAGCGATGTATCAGGATTTGAATAACTGGATAATGCTTTCGATAGATGAACAGGATGTATTTATAAACAAGGATTTTCTGGAGTTTAACTATGATTTATCAAAGGCTGTTGCCTATAGCAGTTCAGATACATCATCAGGACAGAATAATGGAAGCTCCGGTAAGGGTTCGATATATTCAAAGCTTGTAGCTTATGCGATGAAGTTTCTCGGAAACAAATATGTCTGGGGAGGTACAAGCCTCACAAACGGAACAGACTGCTCAGGTTTTACCATGAGGATATATGAGCATTTCGGCTATAAGATACCGAGAGTATCAAGATCGCAGGCAGCATTTACCAAAACGGTCAAGGCATCAGATGTAAAAGTCGGTGATTTGTTCTTTTATGGAAATAATGGATATATAAGCCATGTCGCTATGTATATCGGAAACGGACAGATAATCCATGCGAGCAATCACAGGGATGGAATAAAAATATCAAATGCTTATTACAGAAAACCTATAAAGATAGGACGAGTTATAAAATAAACTATAAAAATAATGATAATTGACCGAACAGAGAGTGAGGGAGATTGAAAAATATTAAGAACATAACTAATACTGATTTGGAGGAATAATTTTATGCAGTTTCAATGGTATCCCGGACATATGACGAAAGCTAAGAGAGCGATGCAGGAAGATATCAAGCTGATAGATGTTATTATAGAGCTGGTTGATTCGAGAGTGCCTTTTGGCAGTAAAAATCCTGATATAGATACACTTGCAAATGGGAAGTCGAGAATACTCCTCATGAATAAATATGATCTTGCCGACAAAGCGGTATCTGACAAATGGACAAAATATTATGAAGAAAAAGGCTATTTTGTCGCAACGGTCAATTCAAAGAATGGCAGAGGCGTAAAAGCTGTAAATGATGTTATACAGAAAGCTTGTAAAGAAAAGATTGAGCGTGACAGAAAAAGAGGAATATTGAACCGTCCTATAAGAGCAATGATAGTAGGTATTCCAAATGTCGGCAAATCTACTTTTATAAATAGCTTTGCCGGAAAAGCATGTGCAAAGACAGGGAACAAGCCTGGTGTTACAAAAGGTAAACAGTGGATAAGACTTAATAAAAATGTAGAACTACTTGATACACCTGGTATTCTCTGGCCTAAATTTGAAGATCAGCAGGTAGGATTAAATCTTGCATTTATAGGTTCTATCAAAGATGAACTTTATAATATCTATGAGTTGAGCCTTTTGCTGCTTGATTATCTTATAAAGAATTATCCTGATGCAGTAGCAGATTTTTATGAGATAGAAAATTCAGACTCAAATAATGAACTGTTAGAGAGGATAGCAATAAAAAGAGGATGCATAAAGAGTGGTGCAGAGTATGACCTTGATAAAGCAGCAAAATGTCTTGTAGATGATTTTAGAAATGGCAGGATTGGAAAGATAAGTCTTGAAATTCCCGGTTAGTATGGCAAAGCAGTCTGAAAGTTGTTTGCTGTACGCTGCATCCGGGGATTGCGAAACTAATTATTATATGATTAGGAGTAAGTCGGGATGTATGATTATGAACAGATTGAAGACAGTTTAAGATTCTGTGACAGAAAAATATATAGAACCGATGCGGATTATCAGAGACAGTATTCTGAGTCTGAAAAGCAGAACTGGGAACAAATCGCAGAGGATATAATAAGTCGTAAAGATGCCAAAAAGGACATGTTTAGCAGTATTACTGTGGGTGATGAAGATATTACATATTCTGATATTGCGGCAATATACAGAAAAAAAGCTGATGAATATATATCGATTCCAAAAAGGCTTTTTAGTAATGTGGTACTCTTAGCATTATGTGTCTTTATAGCCTTTGGTGCGGCACATCTTTTTATAGATAATGTTGCATTTCAGAGCACAGTTGAAGGTACATCAATGCTGCCGACACTTGAAAATGATGATTCGCTTATAATTGACAAATTTTCATATGTTATAGGTTCACCGAAACGATATGACATAGTAGTTTTTCCAGTCAAAGAGGAAAAAGGAAAACAAGATTATTTTATAAAGAGGATAATAGCACTTCCGGGAGAAACAGTAAGCATTGATGATGGAAGAGTGTATATAAATGGAACTCCTTTAAAAAGTGATAAGTATGGAAAGGAAAGCATCAAGGATGCAGGACTCGCCTCTGTTCCACAGACACTTGCACAAGACGAATATTTTGTATTAGGTGATAACAGGAACATGAGTACAGACAGCAGAAATGAAATGGTTGGTCTGGTTAAAAGAAAAGATATTGTTGGAAAAGCCGTATTTAGAATATTGCCGTTTGGAGAATTTGGAGGATTGAATTGAAGTCTATAAGTGAGATAAAAGCAGAGCTGGAAAATGCCGATAAAGATACAAGGGAAAGTCTTCTTGAATTGTGTAAGAAAGATACAAGAAAAGGCGTATTGAAGCTGGTAGAGAAATACGAAAAGCAGAAGGCTGCTATGGCTGAAGAACTTGAGCGTCTTAAAAAGATGCATGAATTTGAAGATAAATACAGTGAATATGAGTATATTGCGGGAATTGACGAAGCGGGCAGAGGACCACTTGCGGGGCCTGTAGTTGCTGCAAGTGTAATATTGCCAAAAGATTGTGAGATATTATATCTGAACGATTCAAAACAGTTGAGTGCAAAGAGACGAGATGAACTCTTTGATGAGATAAAACAGAAGGCTATAGCCTATGGGATAGGAATAGTATCACAGGGGCGTATAGATGATATAAACATCTTACAGGCGACATATGAGGCAATGCGTGAAGCGATAGGTCGTATGTCTGAAAAACAAAATCCTGATTTGCTTTTGGTCGATGCGGTTCATATTCCGGATGTAGATATAAAGCAGGTAGGAATTGTCAAAGGTGATGCAAAAAGTGTTTCCATAGCTGCTGCAAGTATTCTTGCAAAGGTGACTAGGGACAGATTTATGGTTGAGATGGATAAGTTATATCCCGAATACGGTTTTGCAAGTCACAAGGGATATGGTTCAAAATCCCATATTGAAGCAATTAAAAAATATGGTGCGTCGCCTATTCATCGTCAGACATTTATTAAAAATTTTGTAGATTGAGTATAGGTGATAACCTTAAAAGGAATAAGGCAATATTAATGCGAACCTTGAATGTATTATCGTAAATCAAGCCGAAAGTATTTGTTTTGTGAAGATAACGAGAGTGTATTTTAATATAAGGGGGGGATATTGTATGGCAGATAACAGAAATAAGATGATTTATGGGCGTGATGTTGTCGGAAAAAGAAGACCGGATAAATCGGCGGTTGCACTTGAGTACACACTTCACGATAAAGCACCTAAGGTAATCGCATCAGGTAAAGGTTATCTTGCCGAGAAGATAATCGACAAGGCAAACGAGGAAGATATACCGGTTCATAGGGATGAAAAGTTGGCAAAGAGCCTTGAAAACATTGAGATAGGAGAGTATATACCGCCTGAACTTTATCAGGTTGTGGCGGAGGTGCTTGTATTTGTCGATGCCATGGATAAGATTAAAGGCAAGGTAATGGATAAAAAGGAAAATAACAGAAATGAATAAAAGAGAGATTGGTTCTGCCTACGAACAAAAAGCCGTGGAGTATCTTGAAAAACACGGGTATATTATTGTCGGGCAGAACTATTTTTGCAGATATGGGGAAATAGATATTATTGCTAAAAAGGATGATGTGCTCGTCTTTGTCGAAGTGAAGTACAGAAAAAGTTCAAAGGCTGGACTTGGCGAGTCTGCCGTAGATAGGAAAAAGCAGCTTCATATAGTAAAAACAGCACAAAATTATATGATAGAGAAATATAAAACTGATGAACTGTCATGCAGATTTGATGTTATTGCCATAAACGGTACGATGCTCCATCATATAGAAAACGCATTTGACGGATATTATTAAAAAGAGGTGTGAATATGGTTGAAAAATATAAAGAAAAGGTAGAATATATGATAAAACGCAGGGAGATGAGCAGTAAAGAGTGCTATTGCGAGGTGAACAAGGGTGTTCCGATGATAAGATTTCGCTGCCTTGACGGATATGACTTTGTATCGCTTGCGTTTTCGACAAGACTTGGAGGTGTGACTGATAAAGATTATCTTTCAAGTCTTAATTTTGGATGGGATAGAGGAGACAAGGAAGAAAATGTCAGAGAAAACTACCGCAGAATGTGTAAGGCACTGGGTACTGATTATAAAAAGCTCATACTTTCAGACCAGGTACATGGAGATAAAATTGAATATGTCGATGAGAGATATGCTGCCGGAGAGAAAATCGAAAAGAAGCTAAAGGGTGTTGATGGTATGGTAACTGACAAAAAAGGTCTTACGCTTGCAACATCATTTGCTGACTGCGTACCACTGTTTTTTATTGATACAGTGGGGAAAGTTATTGGTTCTTCCCATTCGGGATGGAGAGGAACTGTAGCAAGGATAGGACAAAAGACCATAAAAAAGATGGCAGAGCAGTTTGGAAGCAGACCTGAGGACATAATATGTATAATAGGTCCTTCAATATGCCGGAAATGTTATGAGGTCAGTGAAGATGTAGCAATAGAGTTCATAAAAGAATTTGGCAGGGATGGCATAGCAGAAAATATAGTTATGAGAAAACCTGAGACAGAAGATAAGTTTCTTTTAAATCTGTGGGAGGCTAACAGGGTACAGCTTTCAGATGTCGGAGTACCTGATAAAAACATACATATAAGCGGCATCTGTACCTGCTGTAATCCTGATATATTATATTCCCACAGAGCAAGCAGGGGAAAACGCGGAAACCTGAACGGATTTATCAGATTGACATAGAGTGTTTTTCCATAAGCTCCTGTATTCTCTGAGTTGCATCAATTAGGTCATTGACACTTGTATCATGGTTGAGAGTGTCGATGATCGCTGCTATATATTTGCTCAAATCAACGCTGTGGTAATAAGGCTTGTTCTTTATCTCCTCCGGGCAATAACAGAGATTTGTAGTGTAGATGGCATCAAATAAGCCGTCTTTATATGCGTTGTCAAGTTCTGTTGTTCCATTTGCAAACAGACCGAATGTTACGCAGATAAATATTTTGCCTGCACCACGGTTTTTTAATTCCTTTGCGACTTCAAGAATAGTGTGCCCTGTTGAAATCATATCATCAATAATGATAATGTCTTTTCCAGAAACATCATTTCCGAGGAATTGTGTCGAAACTACAGGATGCTCACCATCAATAAGTTTTGAATAATCCATTCGTTTATAAAATAATCCCATCTCAATGCCAAGAGCACCAGCGTAATATACGGCTCTTTTCATACCACCTAGGTCAGGCGAGATAACCATCATGTGTTCAGGGTCTATCTTTATATCAGGATTTGTTTTTACAACTGTATCGATAAACTGGAAAGATGTGAAGAAATTATCAAATCCGTGATTTGGTATCGCATTCTGAACACGGTTATCATGTGCATCAAAAGTGATTATTGTTTCAACTCCCATCGAAACAAGTTCCTGAAGTGCCTGTGCACAGTCAAGTGATTCATTTATATAACGGATATGCTGTCTGCCCTCATAGAGATATGGCATTATTACGGTTATTCTTCTAGGGTGACCGCTGCATGCCATTATGACACGCTTGAGATCCATGAAAAAGTCATCAGGTGACATATTAGTTGTTTCATTTCTCATGGTGTACTGCTGTCCGTAATTTACGGTGTCAACAATGATAAAAAGGTCTACACCTCTCATAGACTCGTTTATAACACATTTTGCTTCGCCTGTACCAAATCTTGGACAGTCATAGGAAACAAGATAGTTTTCCGTATCATATCCTGTCATCTTAAAATCAGGTTTCTGCATTTCGGAAAGTGCTTTGTGTCTTCGAGCGATAATCTCTTTGTTAATCTTTTCGCCAAGTTCCGTCTGATTGCCAAGAGCGACAATTTTAAGCGGGGCAAGTGGCATTGAATCTTTGAATTTTCTACTGGACATTATCTACCTCTCTCTGCATCAGAATGTATGCGTTTATTTTAATTAGTTGTATATAACTACCTTGAAATACTATAACTTTTTTCTGAAATATCGTCAAGTGATATACAAGGTTGATTTTTTGATGGATTTATGGTATAAAATAGATTGTTGTGTTTTGCTTTGAAGCGAAAATGTGTACTTTAAAGTATTACAAAATAAAATAAATATTTATTATCTGGAGGAATTAT
>ERZ780223.2321-NODE-2321-length-16451-cov-2.550195_pt1 | contig 16451 bp, 13 predicted proteins | sample MGYA00511016_ERZ780223 | MGnify/ENA primary metagenome ERZ780223 (study PRJEB29588, sample SAMEA2159032) | human gut metagenome | biome: human gut; feature: human-associated habitat; material: faeces | place: Denmark | collected 2008/2010 ... | reverse complement strand
TTGATTTTACTGGTAGGGACAAAACAGGAAAATTGTCCTCAGATTTATGATAGAATTACAAAATATTTCAGCCGTGAGCATAAAACATGGGCACAGTATTTAGAATATTATGTATCATCTATTGTGGATGTTGAACAGAAAAAATCAAAGATTACCTTCAATGGGCAGAATGACCTTTGAAGGTTAAGAGGTAAAGGTGTGGTGTATGAAAATATGAGAAGCGGACAAAATATAGGACGAATAAAGGCGGCACCTAATCTTGTAAATATATGTGTAGACGAAATTGCGCAGGAAGAAATGAAAGGACGTCTTTATCATTGTTATAAAAAAGAGGCGACGAATTTTAAAAATGTCGTTGAGCTTTTGGATGAGATGGAAAAACTGTATGATAAACTTCATTTTCCGGAAGCATCAACAAAGAGCAGGTCTTTTTTGAAAGAAAAAGCTCCACAGCAAAGAGAAACAATTCCTAAAGCTGTTGAACCTAAAGATGTATTAGAACAAAAAGGTACAAAGGGAACATTTCTGGTGTGCGTTCAGTATCGACAGAATGCAACCTGGCAGGGCGAAATTGTTTTAATGGAATCAGAAGAAAGTTATGAGTTTTCCAGTGCACTGGATTTGGTTAAAATTATCAACAATACTTCAAGTTTTTAAGGTACGAAAGAAAAAACATTACCAGCAGATGTATGGTAATGTTTTTTTATGGAAAAATTTAATAAAAAAATAAGGTGTAATGCTTTTTGTAATGGGCAATACGCTATAATAACCGCATAGTAAAAAACATAGAATATTTAATGATTTAATTTGAGAAAAGAAAGGAGGCGAAGATATTGTGGCTAAGAAAAAACAGACCAAAACATTTATCGTAAAGATTAATGAATGTCAGAACTCAACCTGGCAGGGAAGTGTATTATGGGCAGAAACAAAACAGGAACAATATTTTCGCAGTGCCTTAGAATTATTGAAGTTAATAGATGGTGCAGTAACTGAAGACGAGGATGAGATAGTAGAAGGAGGAAGCCATGAAAAGTGAGAAAAGTAAAAAAATTCTGGCGTTTGTGCTTTGCATGGTTCTGATGCTGACAACCAGCATGTCTACTATGGCAGAAGGTGGTCTGATAGGTGAAACCTCTTCTGAATCCATGGCAAGTCAGGAACCTGAAACACAAAGTACAGAAACAACGACAACGGAAGAGACACAGGCAGAAGAAATTAACGAAGAGCTAAGTACACCGAAAGAAACAATACCGAAAGAAACAGTACCGGAAGTGGAAAAAGAAACAGTTGCAGAAGAGACCATTTCTGAAAAAACTGTTTCTAAAGAAGGTGTACAGTCTGAAGCAACTGAAATCAGACATGAATTTCAGGATGAAAACGGAAACGTGCTTACAAGCGTTATCGCAAATCTTCCGGAAGGTGCATTTGAAGCAGTCACCTCAGACATTGTGATGGAAGTAAAAGAACTGGATGCCGAAACTCAGGAATATGTAAAAGCGTTAATCGGAAAAAATCTTCCGGAAACAGAAAAGCTTGGAAATTATCAGTTTTATGAAATTAATTTTAAAGTAAACGGTGAAAATCAGAATCCAAACAAACCGGTTACCATTACAATTGAAGAAAACAATACCAATATTCAGACAGAAGATACGAAGAAAGTAAATGTTTTCTATCTGGACAAAGCAACCGAAGAAAATAAAAAAGAATCCGATGAAATTTTAAATATAACATCAAAAACGGACTTAGAGGAAGCTCTGAAAGCGGAAGGAAAGAGTATAGATAATATTGATGAATATATCTATTCCGATGTTAGCTTGAATCAGGAAAAAAATGCAGTTAATAAGGTGCTATTAAAAGCTGAAAAGTCCGGAGTTTATGGATGTTATGTAAAAGAAACGGCTGAGGCAGAAGAAAGGATAGTTGAAGAGCCGAAAGAAGAAATTAAAGAGGAAGTAAAAGAAGAGGCAAAAGAAGAGACAAAAACAGAAAAGACAGCAAAAGCTGAAACTGAAATAAAAGAAACCAAACCTATACTTACATACGAAGATGAAGAGGTAACAATTAATATTACTGAGGAAAAAGAAGGTGCAATTCCAGAAGGAACAACCTTAAGTGTAAAACCGGTTCAAAAAGATACGACAGAATATACTGAGGTAGAGGAAAAATTACATCAGAAAGCAGAAGACGAAGAGTACTCTATAGCAGGATTTCTGGCTTATGACATTACACTCACAGATAAAGATGGAAATAAAATTGAGCCGGATGGAAATGTCAAGGTTACGATGAAGTATAAAAAAGGAGTATCACCGGAAGATGTTGATACAGAAAAATCAGATCTTGATGTTACAGTTATTCATCTTGAAGAAGATAAGAATGGAGCAGTAAAACAGGTTGTCGATATGGTGGCTGATGAAAAGAAAGAAGCAAACATACAGACAACAAGTGGAACAAAAGTTACAAAGGCAGAATTTATAACAGATAGTTTTTCTAATTACGTGCTAGCCTGGTATGCTAACGATGAAGAATCCGGGTTGGATAAAGTTGAAACAGTCAGTCATGCTCAAGCGGGTATTACAATGCGAATGATTGATATGGAAGGTAAGGATTCTAACAAATATAAGATAAAAGCTTTGGATAGTAGTACCTGGATAGATTTAGGAGGAGGCTATTGTGCCGGAACGTGGAATAATGGAAACTGGCAGAATAATAATAATCAGTCAGGAAGTATTAAAAAAGGTCTTTTAAAAAATGTGTTAGGCACAGATGGCTATCCAATTACAACAGGAAGAAATACCTGTATTACAGGTCAGAATTCTACGGGTTCAGCAATTTCCGGAACTGCTAATACAAGTTTAGCGAGTCTTTTTAGCGGAGGAACAGAAGTAGATCATTTATTCCGAAAGGATATCTATAACAGCACAGGTTATTATGAATACAGTAGTTTTCAGAATTATGCATATTTAGGAAACAATACAAATTTTACTGTATACGATGCACTGGGTACACCAAGTAATGAAAATCAGTATTATTATAAACGTGGAAACTTTATGCCGTATAACACAATTAATAGTCAAAACGTATCAACTAATAAAAATGAATATGATGAAAATGGTAGTGTTTTATCAGATTCAGATAGTGCAAAAGGAAAAACACTTTATAAAACAAATGGAAATAATTATTACTTTGGGATGTATATGGGCGCAAGTTTTTTACAGCCAAAAGATGGTAAAGTAGCTTCTAAACAGGTTGGTGGTCAAAAAGACCCGATGGTATATGAATTCAATGGGGATGATGACTTATGGATTTATATCGATGACGTCTTAGTGCTTGATATTGGTGGTGTTCATGATGCTCACTCCGGCAGTATTAATTTTAATACAGGAGAGGTAAGCTGGTATGATTGTATTAAAGGTGGTACACCAAAAAAATATAAGACAACGATTAAAAAACTTTTCAAAGTTGCTAAAAAGCTTCCGAATGGAAATAAGTGGACGAGTAAAACCAGTGATAAAGAAATAGAAGAATGTTTTGATGGCGATACATTTAAAGATTATAGCCTCCATTCCTTTAAAATGTTCTACATGGAACGTGGTGCAGGTGCATCTAATCTTCACATGAAATTTAATCTTCAGGTTATTCCGGAAGGTCAGGTGGAAGTTAGAAAAGAACTGGAAAACACAGATAAAGAAAAATACAGCAATGTAAAATTTGCTTTCCAGGTCTATGCACAGAAAAAAACTGGTGAAGATGCACAGGGAAATGAAATATATGGAGATAAGTATGAGGTATTAGATGGTGCTGTTTATAAAGATACAGGTAAAGCGGTTGAATCGGGAACAATAGACGAGTATGGAAAAGTATTTTATCTAAAGCCGGATGAATCCGCAGTATTTGAAAAACTGCAAGCCAATCGAAAGTATTATGTAATAGAATTGGGAGTAAAATCTGACTATTATGATAAAGTATTTATCAATGGTGTAGAATGTACGACCTATACGGAAGATAATAAGCTTTCCGGAGTATTCAATTATGAAACAGATAAAGAAGAAGTGGCAAACAGACCTTATGTGCTTTATAGAAATAATTGTTCAGCAGCCAACCTTCGTGAACTTCGGATTACAAAGCAGATGAGAGATGGACAGGTAACAAGTGATACATTCTCATTTAAAATTCAGTTATCAAATAATAATGATGAGAATCTAAGTTTAGTGCCTTATACAAAGGGTGATTACTACTTAAAAGATTCAAGTGGAAATTATTATTATTATGAAAATGGTAGCTTGAAGTCAAATAGTAAAGATAGTATTGTTTGTGGAACAACAGACACAAATGGAGTGATTACCGGAGTGCCTGCCGGTTATACGGTAATTATTACACAGATTCTTTCTGAAACAAGTTTTCTGGTAGAAGAAGTGAATCTGGATAAAACAAGATATTTAGAGCCTGAAAAATCTGTCAGCAATTGTGAAAAGTCGGACATTAAAACAGCAGACGAAAAAGTAGAAGAGCAAAGAGTTGCAGATGGAAAAATAGAATTGAAAAAAGATGCTCAAGTAACAATTGCAAACAAAATAAAAGAACTGGATGAGCCGGATGCTCCATTTATTGAAGTGACTAAGAGATTTAATGGTTTAACAAAAGCGCAGATCAGAGAACTGGCAAAAGCAAATCCTGCGTATCAGATAACCGTAACAAATGGAAGTGATACAAGAACGCTTACAATGGATGCAGATAAGCTGGACGAAAATCTGACAGGGAAAGATATAACCTGGGTTTACACCTGGAAACTGGAAAATTGTTCAACAGGAACTTACAGAGTTGTCGAGTCTAATTATAAAAAAGATGGATATCAGGTAACGCCAGCAATTAATGGTTCAAATGGAGACAGTGCAGATGTGACAGTTAAGCAGGCGACAATTGAATATACTTCAACTAAGAGGGAAAGAACATGTTCCGCACAGGATTATCCAGTTGGAAAAGTAAATTTAATTGTTGCGAAATTAACCTCAAATGAAGGATATTTTGTTTGGACCAGACAGCCGGCAAGTATCAAAGCAAGAATGGCAATTGTTGATTTGATTTCCAGAAAAGATGGAATGAATTTTTCACCAAAAGCAGTTTTAGAGGAATGTTATTTCTTTAGTGGAGTGGATAAAATTAGTTCCACATTGACATTCCGAGACGGAGAGATTACTTACGACGGTGAAAACATTATGCACTTTGATAAATCAAAACAATGGGCAATGTTTGCAACAGGTAATTATACAGTGACAGACGGTCAGGATGCAGAAGTAGAACTTACTAATATCTATCAGGAAGAAACAGCAGATCTTGATTTGATGAAAGTCTCAGAAAATAATACAGACTTAAAATTAGATGGAGCAGAATTCCAGCTGTATAAGAAAGATGGTAACGCTTATCAAAAATTGGGAGATGTTTTAACCGTTAAAAATGGAGCAAATGAGATAGAACTCAAAGGGTTAGAACCGGGAGAATATTATCTTGAAGAAACAAAAGCTCCAACAGGTTACTTGCCTTTAGGTAATAAAATTTACTTCAAGCAGGAAAAGGGTGAGGTTATTTTAACAGATATGGCAGGTAATCCACTTACTCAGAAACCGGATATGTGGTTTTTAACCACAGATGAGAAGAACGTATTAACAATCAAGAATCAGGTGGTATACGAACTTCCAAGTACCGGCGGTTCTGGTATTTATCGATATACGATTGGAGGCGCATTGCTTATGATGGCTGCGGCACTAATCTTATATAGAAACAAATCCAAGGAGGTGCTGAATAAATAACAAAATGAGATTATGGTTTCAGCGACTTCCAAATCGCAAAAGTAAAGGGGAAACCAAGTAACAAGAGAAACTAATAATTAAGTAAGGGAAATCCTGGAAAGAAAAGGAGAGAGAGTATGAGTAAACTTAAAAAATGTTATCAATGGTATTGGCAATGGTAATGGTACTCGCTATGAGTATTCCGACATTTGCAGCAAATGGAAAAACCGAAGGAAATGCAGCAACAGGAACAGCATCCGATAAAGGAACAATTACAGTAAGTGGCGTAGAAGAAACTGGCGTTACAGTAAAAGCTTACCAGATTATCAAAGCAAAATATGAGAATGGCGGAAAGTTCTCAGGATATGAATCTTTATATCCAACTATTATTACAGATGTAACTGCTGATGATATTAAGGTAGACTCTGATCAGCTCGCTGACATTATCGATGCGAAAAAAGTTGCAGGCACAGAGTATGATATGACTAAATCAGGAACAACTTATACAGCAGAAGTTCCTGTAGGTTCTTATTTAGTTGTTATCTCAGGCGCTGAAAATAAAATTTATAACCCATTGGTAGTTTCTGTAGTATACAAAAACAAAGATGGAAAAACAGCAATGGATTTCAACGAAGTAGATGTTACAGATACAGAAAATGCATGGGCTAAAGTAAGTGATACTCCTGATTTAGACAAAAAAATCGTTGAAGGCGAAAACAAAGTTAAGGGTAACACAGTAAACATTGGTGATACAGTAAATTATGAACTTTCAACAACAATTCCTTACTACGGTGGAAATTATCCGAAGTTCAACATCGTGGATAAATTAAACGGCTTAACTTATACAGAAAACAGCCTGAAAGTTACAGCAGACGGTAAAGAATTAACAGCAGGAACAGATTACACATTAACAGTAAATGAAGCAAAGAATGAAATTACAGTTGATTTTGTTGTAAATGGTGCATATACACTGAATCAGTATCAGAGCAAAGCATTAGTTGTAACTTATGCAGCAACAGTAAATCAGGATGCAGCATTAAATGGTGTAGCAAATGTCAACGACGCTACTTTAAACTTCACAAAAGACTCTAAAGTAGATGGCAAAGATGGTTCTTCTAACGACAAAACTTATACTTACACATTTGATATTGACGGAACAGCAGATGGTTCTTTAACAAATGAACTCATCACAAAAGTTGGAACAACTTCCAGCGAACAGAAAGTAAAACTTGCCGGCGCAGAATTTACTTTATACACAGATGCTGATCTTGTAACTGTATATGGAACAGCATATCCGGAAAATAAACAGTTTAATGGTGTTGTAGTAACAGATGCAAATGGTCAGATGACCATGACAGGTCTTAAAGCCGGTACTTATTACTTAAAAGAAACAAAAGCTCCTGACGGATACACATTAAATGATACCGTATACACAATCGTAATTGATGCTACAATCGACGAGACAACAGGTAAATTAACAGCTTGGTCTATTTCTGTAAATGGTGCTACTATTTCCGGCGACGACCATACTGTAAGCTCTACTTTCACAGTAACTGATGATACACCGGCAATCGGAACAGTTGAAAAAGTTGAAATCGTCAACACCAAGATTTCCAACTTACCATCCACAGGTGGTATCGGTACTACAATCTTCACAATCGGTGGTTGTGTAGTTATGATTGCAGCAGCAGGTTTATTCTTCGCAACTCGCAAAAAATCTGCTAAATAATGAAATAGAATAAGTAACAATTGAAATGCCTATTTTGTGAAAAAACCAGGGCGGCTCGCCCGCCTTGGTTTTTCATTTCACAGAAAATTGAAACCTGACAAAAAATACAACAATAAGGAGAGCCCGGATGAAGAAAAAAGTTACTACGATATTGATTATAATTATATTTTTAGCCGGTTTGTCCTTGCTGTTGTATCCCTTGGTTGCAAATCAGTGGAACAATCACAGGCAGAAGCAGCTGATATCCGGTTATGAAGAAGTTGTTGCGCAGAAAGAAAAAGATGGAGAAATTAATTATGAGCAGGAATGGAAAAATGCCGATGCGTATAATGACTCTCTTCAGCCATCCGTTCTTCCGGATTCTTTTGCAGTTGCAGAGGCTTCCGATGAAGAAAATTCTAATTATTTTGCTTGTTTGAACCTTGGTGGTGATGGTATGATGGGATATATAGAAGTGCCTAAGATTAATATTAAAATTCCCATTTATCATACAACAGAAGATGAGGTGCTTCAGAAAGCAGCCGGTCATCTTGAAGGGAGTTCACTTCCGGTCGGAGGAAAAGGAACACATGCAGTAATTTCTGCACACAGAGGACTTCCGAGTGCTACACTTTTTACAGACCTTGATAAACTCGAAGAGGGAGACCATTTTCTTCTCTATATATTAGATGACGTGCTTTGCTATGAAGTAGATAAAATTTCAGTCGTTGAACCAAAAGAAACGGACGATTTAGCAGTAGAGGAAGAGAAAGATTTGGTAACACTTCTTACCTGTACTCCATACGGAGTCAATACTGAGCGGCTTCTGGTCCGTGGTCACAGAGTACCTTATGTGGAACAGGAAGTTGCCGATTACAAGACAGCCGATATAGAAGAGGCGTCCACACCGCTTGGAGGAGTCAGTCTCCATACCAATTATGGGTTGTGGGTAGTTATCGGACTGGCAGTAACAGGAGGCTTTATCCTTATACTTTATTGTTATGATAAGAAGAGAAAATCAAAGGAACAGTAGGGATGTATTATGAAGAGAAAAATTTCAGGTATTTTGTTTGGCTTAATGTTCCTGCTGGGATTTGCAATCTTGATTTATCCGACAGTTTCTAACCAGTGGAATACATACCGGCAGAATCAATTGATTTCATCTTATGAAGAGTTAATCGGAAAGATGGCAGAAGAGGATTTTACAAAGGAATGGGAAAAAGCGAATGCTTTTAATGATACGATTATCCATAACAATATATTTGGTGATGTTTTTGGAGAAAATGGAGACGATATTAAAAATACCGAATACTGGCAGATTTTAAATGTGGGAAATGACGGTGTCATGGGATATGTATCCATTCCAAAGATTAATGTAAAGCTGTCCATTTATCATGGAACAGCAGATGATGTGCTTCAGACAGGAATCGGTCACTTAAATGGAACCAAGCTTCCAATCGGTGGTGAGAGCACACACAGCGTACTGGCAGCGCACAGAGGTCTGCCGAGTGCCAGATTATTTACAGATATTGACCAGTTAGAACGTGGAGACATGTTTTACATTCACGTTTTGGATGAAACGCTTGCTTATCAGGTTGACCAGATTTTAGATATGGTGGATAAGGATGACAATGAGACGCTTCAAAAGGCTCTCCAGATTGAAGAGGGTCAGGATTATGTAACGCTATTTACCTGTACGCCGTACGGTGTAAACTCTCACAGACTTTTAGTCCGTGGCACAAGAGTACCGTATAACGGAGAGGAAGAGATAGAATCTACAGCCGCAGAATCCATGTTGAAATCAATTCAGAATTACTACATGATTTATCTGATACTTGGATTATCGGTAACTTTACTTGTAATACTTTTGATGAAGTTCCTGATTAAACCTGGAAAGAAGAAACACAAAAAAGAATAAAAAAGAATAAGAAAGAACAAGAAAGACTTTTCAGTACAGGATAGTTACTTATCTGTTATCAGAGGGGAGGAAATGTGAAAATGAAGAAAAAACTAAAAAAAGGAAGCGCATTGGCTCTGGCTCTGGTGTTGACACTTTCCACCGTAGTAATGTCCAAAGTTCAGGCTGCTATCAGTATTGAAACTGACCGGCAGTGTTCTGTGAAATTTGAGCTGGATGCGGTTTATCCGGAACTTTCAGGGGAGAATATGACAATTCCGGTTCGCATGTATAAGGTAGCAGATGTGAATCAATATGGAGAGTATCAGGCCTTAGCCGGATTTGAGGAATTGAAGCTGGATTCCATCAGCAGTAAGACAACAGCACAAGAATGGGAAGAGAAAGCCAAGAGTGCAGTGAAGGCAGTAGAAGAAAACCAGACAGAGGCAACAGCTTCTGATAATCTGATTGGAGGCAAGGGCAGTGTGGATGGGCTTTCAGTCGGAATGTATCTGGTAGAGGCAGAAGAAGTGCAGTCTCCATATTATACTTACAGTTTTACACCGTATCTGATTTCCCTGCCGAATAATCAGTATTATGTAACCGGAAGCGACGAGTGGCTTTATGATACATCAACAGGATTAAAACCAGACCAACAGGAACGATATGGTGACCTTGAAATCGATAAAACTTTAACTTCTTATAATGAGACAATGAAAGGTGCTTCGTTTGTATTTGATATTGAAGCAGAAGTAAATGGAGAAATCGTTTACAGTGATGTAGTTTCCATGGTATTTGATGGAACAGGCACAAAGAGTGTTGTGATAAAGGAACTTCCGGCGGGCGCAAATATAACGGTAACCGAAGTTTACAGTGGTTCAAGTTATGAGGCAACAGGAGAGGCAGAGCAGACCACTCAAATCGTAGCTGATGAAATGGTTTCCACAGCATTTGAAAATCAGTATGATGGTAAATTAAACGGAGGTTCAAGTGTTGTCAATCATTTTGAATTTACTCCAAATGAGGAAACAGCAGATGACCAGAAACAGTCAGCCGAAGATGGTGTCTGGGACTGGGAACAGCAAACGGACAGTACACAGGCACAGGAATAAGGGGAGGGGTTAAGCAATGAAGAAAAAGTTGAATAAGAAAACGCTTTGTCTGACTGCTGCAGCTCTTACACTTACCGCAGGGCTTTCTGTAGGAAGTGCCATGGCTTACTTTACCACTTATGTAACAGCACAAGGTGGACAGGAATTAAGTCTTGGATTTACCGAGGTTATTCCGGATGAAGAGGTCAGTGATTGGACGAAGCATATCAAAATTGAAAATACCGGTGATTACGAATGTTATGTAAGAGTAAAAGTATTTGCCGGAAGCCAGTATCAGGAAGGACTGGTCTACTCCGATGAGAGTGGAAAATGGACGCCGGGGGATGACGGATATTATTACTATTCTGATGTTATAGCACCTGGGGCAAAGAGCGAAGAATTATTGGTAAAAATCAGTAACATGAACCTTCCAAAAGATTTTAATGTAATTGTTGTTTCAGAATGTACACCTGTTATCTTAGACGCAGAGGGAAATCCAGGTGCAGACTGGACAAAGAAAGCAGATGTTGCGCAGACTGAGGAGGTGGGTGAGTAATGAAAAAGAAGAAAAAATCCTTTTCTGTAAAGCCCGTTTTCCTGTTTGCGGTGGCCGGACTTTTAATTCTTGGCAGTACCGTGGGAAGTACAAGAGCGGCACTGACTTATTACAGTGAGAATTATGCAGTGCAGGCAGAGGTTTCCAAGATTGGTATCAGCCTTTTAGAAAATGGTGAAATAATCAGTAAGAGAGATTACGACAAGGATAATCAGTGGATGGAAGAACATGGAGAACTTCTTAAAAATCTGGTTGGAAAAGATGAGAAATTTGCGCTTGGAAAAGCTTACGACGAAGCCTTAACCGTACAAAACAGCGGTTCGATTGATACATTTGTAAGGGTCATTCTTACAAAGAACTGGACTGACGCAGACGGAAATAAAAATACCAGACTTTCTCCGGATTTGATTGATTTAAACCTGCTCACAGACAATGGTTGGGTGATTGATGAGAGTGCAACAACAAGAGAACGTACCGTACTTTATTATACCAGGCTTTTGCCGGCAGGAGAACGTACTCCGACAATTAGTGATACATTAACAGTTGACCCTTCTATCGGAACAAAGGTAAAGGAACAGGTGGTTTCCGAAGAAGAGGGCAAGAAGACCATCAAAACCATTTATGAATACGATGGATATCATTTTACGATTGATGCAGAAGCCGATGCCGTACAGACCCACAATGCACAGGATGCAATCAAGAGTGCATGGGGGATTGATGTGACAGTCTCAGAAGACGGAAACAGTATCAGCTTACAGTAGCCACAGGAGGTGCACGATATGTTAAAAAAGAATATTTTGTGCCTGGTCATGGCGGCTGTTATGACATTTGGCACGGTAACAACTGCGAAAGCAGAAGAGATTACAAGCAGTAAAGACTGGACGGTAGATTTTAAGAATGATAAGCTAAACAGTAACTTTAGCTCAAAAGAGATCGCAGAAGAAGTTTATGGAATGCTTCCTGGTGATACCATGAAAATTGGTGTGAAAATTAAAAACTCAGAGAGTATTCAGACAGACTGGTATATGTCCAATGAAATCCTAAAGAGTTTGGAAGATGAGAGTCAGGCGGAGAATGGCGCTTATACTTATAAACTTTCTTATAAAGATGTTTCCGGTGAAGAAACCGTACTTTATGACAGTGATACGGTAGGTGGAGAGGATAAGAAAAGCGGAGAAGAAGGTCTTCATCAGGCAACAAATTCCATGGAAGATTATTTCTATCTGGATCGTCTGGATAAGAATGAAACAGGAACAGTTGAATTAGAAGTCGGACTTGAGGGTGAAACCCAGGGAAATGCATATCAGAATACACTTGCAAAATTACAGTTAAATTTTGCAGTTGAAAAAGTTTCCAAAAAGACAAAAGTGGAAAAGGGTGAAAATAAAGTAGTCAAAAAGACAATGACCGGAAAATCTTCGACAATCCGAAAAACAGCGGTGACAAGTCCAAAGACCGGTGATACCATGCATGCATTATTGTTTAGTGCGATTGCACTGGTGAGTGGAATTGTGGTATTGATTATCGCGGTTTTAGCAGTAAAGAGACGTCGCGAGGATGAGAAAGGGGAGTGAGGACAGTGAAGAAGTTAAGACAGATTTTAACTTTTGTAGTGGCTTTCTGCATGATGTTTCAGTGTTCTCTGCTTTCTGTTTTCGCAGATGACGAATATACTTATACCGTTACATTCTATGCCGGAAATCAAGGTACATTTGCAGACGGAGCAGGTAAGATTGTGATGAGCAATCTAAAATACGGAGCTTTCGTATCTTTCGATGTACAGAAAGATGGTGTGGTAACGTTAAATAACAGCGATAAATATTATGTAAAAGGGCTTCGTAAGAGTGGACGTGATAACAGTGAAACCGATGAATTAGAAGCTTCGAGATACAGTGTTACGGTAAAAGGTGATGCCGATTATGTAGTTGCTTATGGAATCAAAGGAAATCAGGTTGCTTATACAGTCAATTATCAGGATGTAGATGGAAAGGAACTGCTTGCAAGCAATACCTATTATGGAAATGTGGGTGACAAACCGGTAGTTGCTTACCAGTATGTGGAAGGATATACTCCTCAGGCATTAGCGCTTACAAAGACGTTATCAGAAAATTCCGCAGAAAATGTATTTACCTTCCGTTATACGCCAATCGGTACAACGGTTGTAACGATTCCGGGAGAGACAACAACTGTAACAACAGTTGTTCCGGGAACAACAAATGTGGAAACAATTACAGTACCGGCTACGAAATCCGCAGGAACAACAACAAGAACGACTGGTACAGGCACAACGGGTACAGGTACAACCGGTACGGGCACAACGGGTACGGGCACAACCGGTACAGGAGCTGGTACAACGACAGAAACCGGAACAGGCACAGATGCCGGTACAACGACTGATACGGATGCCGGAACGGCAGGAACAACAGAGACCGATACAACGACTGATACAGACGCAGGAATAGATAGTAATCAGGATACCCAGACAATTGAAGAAGACCAGACTCCACAGGGAACACAGGAGATTCAGGATTTAGACGAAGATGAGACTCCTCTTTCCAGAGACGCAGATATAAATCAGGGGAAAGTGAAAAAAGGATTTCCTGTTGCAGCAGGTATTGCGATTGGCATCTGTGGGGTTGCAGTACTTGCCGGAATGGGTGTATTATTAAAGAAATACATGGCTAAAAAGAAATAAGCATACAACATGACGAAAGGACTTATTGGTCTTGAATACAAAAAAAACAAAAAAAAGCCCAGTGGCTGCTGCGTGCAGTGCACTGGGCACTGCTTTATTAATTCTATTAATTGTAATCTGCCTGCCGCTTACCGTACCAAAAGCATTTCATTATCATGTTTATACAGTAATCAGTGGAAGTATGGAGCCGGCGATTCCAACAGGAAGTCTGGTTTATATTAAAGAGATGGAGCCAAAGGATGTTCAGGTAGATGATGTGATTGCATTTTATGGAACAAAGGATGCGGCTTCTATTATTACGCACCGTGTTGTGGAAAATCGTGTACTGATGGGTGAATTTATCACAAAAGGTGATGCTAATGCAACAAAAGATATGAACCCGGCGCCGTATGATAATTTTATTGGAAAGGTTGCTTATTCGATTCCAAAAGTCGGAGGGATTGCACTTGTGCTGACTGGAGTTTATGGGAAAATTCTGGCAGGAGGAGCAATTTTAGGAGCAGTGATTCTGCATGGAATTGCCTCTGTGATAAACTCGAAGCGGGAAAAAGATGAGGATGAGGCAGAACACTTATCTGAAAAGAAAGAATAGAAAAGGTAAGGATGAAAATTAGGAAAAAGGATGCAGAGCGGAAAAGTCTGCACCCTTTATTAAGTTAAGGATTAAGAATTGTACCTTATTTGCAAGTGTGTTATGATGGAAATAGCAAAAAGGCTAAGATAAAGGAGATAGAGTTAAAATGAATCGTATTGGAATTATCGGTGCTATGGAAGAAGAAGTAGCAATGTTAAAAGAGCAGATGAAGGATGTAACAGTAAAGGAAAAAGCTGCAATGGAATTTTTCCATGGAACATTAAATAAAAAAGAAGTTGTTGTGGTTCGTTCCGGAATCGGAAAAGTAAATGCCGGAATCTGTGTACAGATTTTAGCAGATGATTATCAGGTGGATGCAGTTATTAATACCGGAATCGCAGGTTCTTTAAAAGCAGAAATCAACATTGGAGATATTGTACTTTCCACAGACACGATGTATCATGACATGGATGCAACAGAATTTGGGTATCCGATTGGACAAGTTCCGCGTATGGATGTTCATGCTTTCCCGGCAGATGAAACTTTACGAAAACTGGCAAAGACAGCATGCGAGAAAGTAAATCCGGAAATCAGTGTATTTGAGGGAAGAGTCGTAAGTGGTGACCAGTTTGTGGCAGATAAGGCTCTGAAAAACCAGATTATTGAGAGAACCAATGGCTGGTGTACAGAGATGGAAGGAACAGCAGTCGGACAGGCAGCGCATTTAAATAAAATACCATACCTGATTATCCGGGCGATTTCTGACAAAGCAGATGACAGCGCACAGGTGGATTATCCGACTTTTGAAAGACAGGCAATTTTACATTCTGTCAAACTGGTAGAGGAACTGCTTCTCATGCTGTAAAACTGAAATTTGAACGCAGATAAGCGGATTGCGAATGTCCGCTTTGCCTGGTGGGTGTGACAAAATTCGAGGAATGGATGACTGAATTTGTCGTACGATTTTTGTTTTCAAACAGACAGCTCTGCTATATAATGGTCTCATAAAGATGCAGAAGAGGTGCATCGGACTAGGAGGGTTGTCTGTGGAATTGTTTTATTACGGAATCTGGCTTTTTGAGCTGGTAAGTATCATCACCATGCTGGTGGTTTACAAAAGCAACCGTGGAGTCTTAAAGGATTTACAGCAGATTCCAAAGGTCAAGAACAGATGGCTGCAGGCGTATCTGCAGGAATTTCAGAGGGATACGCAGAATCACATAACGATACACAATCCGTCGGTTTATATGGCAAGACGGCTGAGAGAACGAAAGATTGGGAAGATTTCCGTAAGAATGCTAAAGGGATTTTCCTGGACAGCTTTTGTTCTCTCTTTTTTTGTATCTGCAGTTGGCGTATGGCAGGTGAGAGGGACAGGCATTATGACACTTTCGTTTCCGTTTGTGAAAAGTTTCATGCCGGCTATGGAGGGGCTGATTGGAACAACTGTGGTGCTGGGTGCAGTAAATGGAATGCTGCGCCTGATTTTTTCTATTGCCTATCAGGAGGAGATGATAGAGACGAATCTGCTGGATTATATGGAAAATGAAAAGGATTCGGCAGGCAGAATTGTGAAGATAGAACCGCCCATTGCAAATGAGGCGAAAAAGGCTGCTGCAAAAAAAATGAGCAGGAAGGCGCGCAGTAAGGCGAGACAGCAGGAGCAGAAGCTCAGGGAAGAACTTTTACGAGCGCAGAAAGAGCGGGCAAGAAACGGAGGCAGGGAGAGTCCGTCTGCGGTACGGAGTCAGCAGCAGAAAATGGAACAGGTGGAAGCGAGGATTCGGGAAGCTGCGCTTACGGATGAACGCTATCGGCATCTTTTAGATGAAGAGGAGGAGAAGATTGTAAAAGATGTGATTAAAGAGTTTTTGAGTTAGAATATATTTCATTTAGGAGAAAAGGGCAGGGGCATATCGAAAGCGATGTGTCCCTGTTTTTGAGCGTAAGAGAACTGGTCTGACTTTAATTAATAAATTATCTCTCTTCTAATGAATTATCCTGAGTTAGCCCTCTTCAATTACTTCAATGGAGAGATAGTCAAAATCAAGTTCCTCAATGAAGTTATCCTGCGTAAAGCGGGTTTTTGAATGACGCTGAAAATCTGTGATGTTGGATTCGAGCCAGATTGGTTTTTCAAGGTCAAA
>ERZ780223.2302-NODE-2302-length-16521-cov-5.476436_pt1 | contig 16521 bp, 9 predicted proteins | sample MGYA00511016_ERZ780223 | MGnify/ENA primary metagenome ERZ780223 (study PRJEB29588, sample SAMEA2159032) | human gut metagenome | biome: human gut; feature: human-associated habitat; material: faeces | place: Denmark | collected 2008/2010 ... | reverse complement strand
TGAATGAACTGATTCCAAAGCCAATATTGAAAGTACCAGTAAAAACAGTGTATCTGCGGTAGGTGCAGAAAAAGTTTTAAAATGAGGATAGCAATATTTGTCTCTATATATTGTTGTACTTACTTCAAAAATCAAAAAAATGTGGTACATTGTATCTATAAGATACACATGATATTTTACTATATAATGATACCGAAGTCAAAAGGATATACGAAATGAGAAAGAGAGGAAATGTGTATGGCTACAATTTATTATGTTGCAAAATCCGGTTCCGATAGAAATCCGGGAACAAAAAATTGTCCATTTCTTACGATTCAACGGGCAGCAGATGTGGCGGTCGCAGGAGATACGGTGATTGTCCATGAAGGCGTGTACCGTGAGTGGGTAAAGCCGAGATACGGAGGCCTTACGTCGGACTGCCGAATTACATATATGGCAGCACAGGGAGAGCATGTGGTGATAAAAGGTTCCGAACAGGTGGATAACTGGGAGCTTGTGGAAGGAACTGTGTGGAAAACAGAAGTTGATAATACTGTTTTTAGGGATTACAATCCATTTGTCACGGAAATCGATGGTGACTGGATGGTAAGCCCCAGAGAAAAGAAGGTTCACACCGGTGATGTTTATCTGAATGGTAAGTCTTTTTTTGAGGCGGATTCTTTGGACAAGGTATTTCATCCGGAGAAGTGGGAGAAGAGTATCCATGAGACATGGGGCTGGCGGGAAGAGAAACTGATAAGTCCGGAAGATTCTCTTTACCGCTGGTATGCAGAGGTTGCGGATGAAAAGACAACCATTTATGCAAATTTTCACGGAACCAATCCCAATGAAGCATGCGTTGAAATTAATGTGAGAAAATGCTGCTTTTTCCCGGACAGGACAGGGCTGGATTATATTACGGTAAAGGGCTTTGAGATTGCACAGGCGGCAACCCTCTGGGCACCGCCTACCGGAAAACAGTACGGAATTATCGGACCAAACTGGAGTAAGGGATGGATTATTGAGGATAATATCATTCATGATTCCAAGTGCAGTGCGGTAAGCCTTGGAAAAGAAGAAACCACCGGTGATAATAACTTCACAAAATGGGGAAGAAAGCCGGGGTATCAGTATCAGATGGAGGCAGTCTTTCGAGCACTAGCCATCGGCTGGAGCAAGGAAAAAGTGGGTTCCCATATTGTCCGGAACAACCGGATTTACGATTGCGGACAGAATGGTATCGTAGGTCATATGAGCTCGGCATTTTGTGAGATTTATGGAAATGAGATTTTCAGAATCGGAACAAAGCATGAGTATTATGGACATGAGCTTGGCGGAATTAAATTGCATGCAGCAATTGATACATATATTCACAATAATTACATTCATCACTGTACACTGGGAACATGGCTTGACTGGCAGGCACAGGGCATTCGGGTAAGTGCGAATATTTACGATAACAATAATCGTGACTTTTTTATTGAAGTTACCCATGGTCCATATCTGGTGGATAACAATATTTTTACATCTGAGTATGCGTTTGACAATGCGGCTCAGGGCGGTGCTTATGTGAACAATCTGGTGTGTGGTTTCTTAAATCATTATCCCGTATTGAACCGTTCCACACCGTATCATTTTCCACATTCGACAATGGTGGCCGGCACAGTGCCAGTGTATGGCGGAGATGACCGTTGGTTTCAGAATCTGTTTATCGGTGGTCAGGAAGAGAATCGGCACTATGGAACTGCAGAATATAACGGTTCACCGGTTTCACTGGAAAGCTATATCGAGGAAGTGCAGAGCCTTGGTTATGGGGATGTAGAGCAGTATGAGAGGGTGAAGCAGCCGGCGTATATTGATGGAAATGTTTATCTGGGTGGAGCAGTAGCTTTTGAGCAGGAAGTAAACTGTTATGCAGATAATGTGAAAGCAGAGGCGAAGATTGTTACTGAAGAGGATGGGGTGTATCTGGATATCACCTTACCGGAGGAAATGTTTACATTAAAGGGCAAGGTGATTACAAGTAAGGATTTGGGAATGACACGTATTACAGAGGGCAGATTTGAAAATCGTGATGGAGGCGATTTGGCAATTGATTCTGACCTTGTGGGAAATGTCATGAGTGAGACCGTGATTGCGGGGCCATTGCAGAACGTGCAGGCAGGAAATAATAAAGTGAAAATATGGGATAATCTGAAGCTTCGTGGAGTAAAAGCATATATATAAAAATATCTGTCAACTACTTGACACAAGAGGGAAGTAATATGCCGGACATCAGTATGCTTGTTGAGATAGCTGAGTTCTATGAGGTTGACATCCGAGAAATCATTGATGGAGAAAGGAAAAGTGAGAATATGAATGATGAAGTAAAAGTAACAATATTAGCAGTTGCAGATTATGCGGATAAACAAAAAAACAAGCGGTATTAAGGGCTATTATTATGTTTGCCCTAGAAATGCTTTGTTGCGGATTCACAATGGCTTCTATAATTTTAATAGAGAGCAGTGATGTGAAAATCAGTCTTTGGTTTGCGGCAATTCCGCTGGCTATGACAGTAGCGTATTCTGTTCTATTAGTTATAAATGCAAAAAGATATATTCACAAATAGGTAATTGCGAAACAAGTTTGAAATCTTGATTCCAATAGGGAAAAATCCAACAGAACCGGATTTTAAAGAGATGTTTATGCGAAATAGGATTTTATTGCATAAAAACAAAGCAGATAGAATTATCTGCCTGCAACACAAAAAGGTATTTGTTGTTATCAAATTTATTTTGGCAATCTGAAAAAATATCTGACAAAGAAAGCTGTTTGTATGTTATCATATAAGTACGACTCCTTTACTGGTGGATATGGTTAGTAGTTTATAGTCAATTCTATTTTACCATAAATCAGTGAGGAGTTGTTTTATTTTGTAATGAAAAATATCCCGTATTTATGCGGGCTTTGGTGTTTCGCAATTACCTATAAAATCATAAGGGAAATCCAACGTAAAAACAACGATTTTTTGTCTTAATTTATGGGTTCATTATAGTTGTATTGCAAATATAGCAAAAAATCTACCAAAAACAAAATATATTTTTAACAATTTTTTGGTAAGATTCATTATAGTTGTATTGCAAATATAGCAAAAATCTACCAAAAACAAAATATATTTTTAACATTTTTTGACAAATTATATAGTTTTTATGGATGCTAGACAAAACAGATTATGTGATAATAACATATATTATTTAAGAAACGGGGGTTTTAATGTGAAAAGAAACAAAAATCTAGGATGGAAAAAGGCATGTGCAGCCATGATGGCAGCCGCAATGACTATTACAATGCTGCCGGTAAACAGCATGGCGCAGACATCAGCAACTGCCGTAGAAAGCGGAAAATTTTCCAATCCTGTTATTTATGCGGATGTACCGGATATGGATATCATTCGTGTGAATGACACCTATTACATGGTAAGTACGACAATGCATCTCTCACCGGGATGTCCAATCATGAAGTCAAAAGATCTTGTCAACTGGGAGATCGTCAATTACGTATATGACATTCTCGGTGATACAGATGCCATGAACTTAAGAAATGGTGAAAGCATGTATGGTAATGGACAGTGGGCAGCAAGCTTACAGTACCATAATAACAAGTATTATGTTGCGTTTAATTCGAATACAACAGGACATGCTTACATCTATACCACAGATGATATTGAAAATGGTTCATGGACAAAGACAGAATTAGCAAACTTCTACCATGATATGGCATTATTCTTTGATGGTGATACGCCTTATATCGTGTATGGAAGCGGTGAGATCAAATATGTAGAATTAAGTGAAGATCTTTCCGGAGAAAAAGAGGGCGGAAAGCGCGGAACTTTATTCTCAGCTCATAGTGGAGCAGATGCGGGTAAATTTGATGGTGGTTTATCTTTTGAAGGAACACATGTGATGAAAAAAGATGGTTACTATTATGTGTTCAATATCTGCTGGCCGAGTGGGAAGCCGAGAATTGAAGTGTGTCACAGAAGCAAATCCTTTATCGGCGGCACATGGGAAACGAAAGAGATTTTAAATGCAAACTTTTCGAATAATGGAACGAGTGGAGGTGTCGCACAAGGTGGTGTGATCGATACAGAAGATGGCAGATGGTACGGATTTATGTTCCAGGATCATGGTGCGATCGGACGTACACCGGTTCTTACTGATTGTACATGGATCGACGGCTGGCCAATGCTTGGTAAAGACGGCGATGGCAAGACAGTAGAAGCTGAAATGGAACTTCCGGTAGAAGGAAGTGAGAGCAAATCACTGGTAAAATCGGATGAATTTTACAATGATGCAGAACATAGAGTATTCGATGCTGCGAAAGAGGGCACAGAATCTCATATGGCTATGATGTCAGCAGATATAGATGCTACGGGAGCAGATGACGTAAAGACAGAGTCGGCTGAAACACCGGAAGATCAGACTGTAGAATTAGTAGAAAACGGCAGTTTTGATGACGGAACAGAAGGCTGGAGAGCGTTTGAAGGTGGCACGATCAGTGCAGAAACCGATGAAAGTGGAAATCACTACGGAAAGATCACAGGCAGAACAGGTACAGGAAGCGGTCTTGCCTATGATCTGACAGGAAAGATCGTAGAAGGTATCAAATATCATATCAAAGCAAAGATCAAATATGATAATGAGAATGGACCTGCTACAAGAAAATTCAACATCACATTCCAGAATGGTACAGCATGGAATTACAGACAGGTTGCAGGCGGTGTTGATGTTGAGAAGGGTAAATGGACAGAAATCGAATGTGATTATGTACCGGGTAAATCTACTGAAGGTAATCCATTCAGTTCTGTAGAAAATACCATGTTTTTTGAAACAGGATGGGTACCTTCAGCGACTGCAGAGAATGATCTGATGGATTTCTATGTAGATGATGTTTCTGTTACTTATAACAAATCGGATCTTCCGGATAAAGAAGAAAATGATAATCTCATCGAACTGATCACAAATGGAGATGTAGAAACCGGAAAGACTACCGGATGGAGATCCACACCACAGGAACCAGATGCAAAGGATGAAAAAAATGCTGTATTAACAGCAGTTGCAGAAGAAGGAGCATCCGGTAACTATTGTCTTTCTGTTGCTAACAGATTAACAACCGGAATGGGTGCATGTCAGGATATCAGTGGAAAATTAGAGTTTGGTAAAACATATACTATATCCGGTAAATTAAAATATAAGACAGGACCTGCTACAAAGAAATTTTATGTGACGATCCAGAATGGTGATAATTATAACTGGAGAGAAAATCTGGTAACAATCAATGCTACAAAGGGTAAATGGGCTACATTTAAAGGTACTTATACCGTACATGATAAGAGTGAGAGTTTTCCATTTGATCCAACACAGAATTTTATCTTTATTGAAACACCATGGACAGGAAATCCAACACAAGAAAATGACTGGATGGAATATTATCTCGATGATTTCTCCATGACAACAGAAGATGATAATATCGTTAAGAATGGTTCATTTGAAAAAGGAAGTGCAAACTGGACCGGATTTGAAGGTGGTACGATCGAAAGCGTAGATGATGCAAAGGGTGCACAGGACGGAAGTAAATATATTGCAGCTACTAAGAGAACTGCATGTGCACAGGGACCATCGCAGGATGTCAGCAATAAACTGAGTGCGGGAAGTACCTATGTTGTATCTGCATGGGTAAAATATGACGCAGAAGATGCTGTTGACAGCAAATCTTTTAATATGACGATCCAGAATGGACCAGATTATAAATACCGTAAAGTAATCAAGAGTGCAACAGCAAAGAAAGGTGAATGGACACAGATCACAGGAGAATATACAATGCCGGACGATGCGATCACCAACCAGAACTATATTTTCTTTGAAACAGGCTGGGTACAGTCACCGACTAAGACAGATGATTTGATGGATTTTTATGTGGATAATGTCACTGTAAAAGAGAAGGTTGTAGATAAAGAATCGGCTGAATCAGGAGAACACGATTATAATGGTTCAAATCTTGATCTGGTATGGCAGTGGAATCACAATCCAAATAACAATAACTGGTCGTTAACAGACAGGGCAGGCTGGCTTCGTCTGACAACAGGAAGTAAAGCAACAAGTATATTAAATGCAAGAAATACACTGACACAGAGAACATTTGGACCGACCTGTTCCGGTAAGATCAAAATGGATATCTCCGGAATGAAAAATGGAGATTATGCAGGACTTGCAGCATTCTCTTATAACTATGGTTATATTGCAGTGAAAAAAGAGAGTGCAGGTGCAAAACTTGTTATGGTAGATGCACATAATAACCAGGCAGAAGATGCGGATAAGCCAAGAGTTGCAGCAAGTGTGGACTGTAAATCAGATATCGTTTACCTGAAAGAAGATTTTAACTTTGCAGGTGGAGATAAAGTCACATTCTATTACAGCTTTGATGGCAGCACATGGACACAGTTAGGTGATCCGATGCAGTTAAGTTATGAACTGAAACATTTTATGGGAAGTAAATTTGCAATCTTTAACTATGCAACAAAATCTACAGGCGGTTATGCAGATTTTGATTACTTCCGTGTAACAGATAAATTAACAGGAACAGATGCACCGGAAGCAAAAGACCACGCAGCATCTTTAAGCGGAACAAAAGAAATAAGTGGTGTGATCAACAGTGAGGCTACAGTAAAAGTAACAATGGATGAACTGACCGGAGAAGGTCATACAGACTTAAAAGCATCCTTATCCATTCCATCAGGCATGGATGTAAAAGATGTTACATTTAACAGTGATGCGATCACTGGTGAAACATCATGGAACTTTAAAAATGGTCATCTTGTATTACAGGCAGCAGGAAAAGACCTTACTTTTAAAGCAGCAGATAAATTATTTGCAACTGTAACGTTAAAAATGACAGGTTATGCAGATAAAGATACAACGGTAAATGTCAGCGCTGATTATATTACTGCAGATAAAGGTACTGTAGAATATGATGTTAAAGCCTGCAGCTTAGATATCAAAGAAAAATATTTAAATACAAAAGCACTTGCTAAGAAATTAGGATACAGCAATCCACTTGTAACAACTGATTTTGGTGCTGATCCATATGCAATCGTATATGATGGCAGAGTTTATGTATACATGACATCTGATGATTATGAATATGATGCAAAAGGGAATTTAAAAGATAACTCCTTTAATTATATTAAAACATTGCGTATCATATCTTCTGATGATATGGTCAACTGGACAGATCACGGAGAGATTAAGGTAGCAGGAAACGACGGAGCAGCAAAATGGGCAAGTCACTCATGGGCACCGGCGATCGCCTATAAACAGATTGATGGAAAAGATAAGTTCTTCTTATACTTTGCAAATGATGCATCCGGTATCGGTGTATTAGAAGCAGATACTCCGCTTGGACCATGGAAAGATCCGATTGGAAAGCCATTACTGACAGGAAAAACACCGGGTTGTGAAGGTGTTGTATGGTGCTTCGATCCGGCAGTACTTGTAGATGATGATGGAAGTGCATATATCTACTTCGGCGGTGGTGTACCAAGTGGTCAGCAGAACAATCCAAAAACAGCGCGAGTTGCAAAACTTGGCGAAGATATGATCAGCATTGATGGTGAGGCAAAAGAAATTGATGCTCCATGTATGTTCGAGGATTCCGGTATTTTCAAATATGGTGATAAATATTATTACAGTTATTGTTCAAACTTTATGAGCCCGCATAAAGAGGGATATCCGGGATATGGAACTATCTGCTATATGGTAAGTGACAATCCGATGGGACCATTTAAATATGCAGGTGAAGTATTTGAAAATCCACAGATCTGGTTTGGTGTAGGTGGAAATAACCATCATGCAACCTTTGTATATGAAGGAAAATCATACTTCATATACCATGCACAGACTTTATCAAAAGCACAGGAAGAAGCACAGGGACTTGCACCCGGTACATTGACAAAAGGATATCGTTCCACACATATTGATCCGATTGAATTGAATTCTGATGGAACGATTCGTCCGATTGCAGGAACCTATGAAGGTATCAGCCAGTTAAAGACGATCAATCCTTATGAGAGAATTGATGCTGAAACAGTTGCATGGAATGCAGGTATTAAGATTGCGGACTGTGCAGAAGAAGGCAAATTATTCAAAGACTTTAACAGACAGATCACAGATCTTCAGGATGGTGACTGGACATCTGTTGCCCAGGCAGCATTTGGTAACAGAGGTGCAGCAGAATTTACAGTAAAGGCAGCTTCGAAATCCGGTGGACAGATCGAGATCCATATGGACAGCCCGGAAGGAGCATTAGTTGGTACGGTAAATGTAGAAGCAACCGGAAGTGAAGATACATTTAAAGAATTCAGTTGTAAACTTGACCGTATTACAGATACACACAATGTATTCCTTGTATTTAAAGGTAAGGCAGAAAATCTGATGAATATTGATTATTACAGCTTTGGTGAATATCAGGTCAATACAGAAGCATTAAGCAGTAAGATCGCAGAAGCAGAAAGATTACTTTCCAGTCTGACAGGAAGTGCAAAGACAGATTTAGAAAAAGCAATTGCAGAAGCAAAAGCATTATTAGAAAAAGCAGATGCAGACCAGGGTGAGATCGATAAAGTATTTGACAGCTTAAGCAAGGCATACAATACAGCAAAAGCAACAATCTCAGACGGTGGTAAAAAGGATGATGATACCAAAAAACCAGATGGTAATACCAAGAAACCGACAAATGGCAGTACAGATGGTAATACCAAGACACCTTTAAAGGATTCCATGCAGAGTTATGTAAGAAAGACCTTTACGATTGGAAAGAAACTGACCTATAAAGTCACAGCCTGCAGCAAAAAAGTAAAAACAGTAACCGTTATCGGCTCTAAGAAGCAGTTAAAGAGCATTACGATCCCGGCAACTGTGACTTACCGGAAGATGAAGTTTAAAGTAACAGAAATTTCAAAGAATGCATTTAAGAAGCAGAAGAAGCTGACAAAAGTTACAATCGGAAATAATGTTACTAAGATAGGTGCAAATGCCTTCTATGGTGATAAGAAACTTTCAAAAGTAATAATCGGAAAGAATGTTACTAATATAGGTGCAAATGCCTTCTATGGTGATAAGAAACTTTCAAAAGTAACAATAAAAGGTAAAAATCTGAAGAAAATTGGAAAGAATGCGTTTAAGAAAATTAAAAAATCAGCAACCTTTAAAGTTCCAAAGGGAAAAGCAAAGGCTTACAAGAATATGCTGAAAAAAGCAAAGACATCCAGTTACAAAGTCAAATAAATGACAAATTGAAAATGAAAAGCCGCGCTCGCCCTTTGCGCGGTTTTTCTTATATCCGGTTTATTATATTTCCATACACTTATCCTTGTATCTATGGTATAATGAGAGAAATGATTTTATTGTGCATGGAAAGTGGAAGGAATAGGAAACGGACATGGAGAAAATCAGAATGAGTATGGACAACATAGGGCTAAAGCAAAAGATTGCAATTCTGATCATCGTATGTGTATTTGTTCCGTTGATCACGACAAACAGCTTTATTTTCTGGAATATGAAAAAACGAAGTGACAGTGAACAGCAGAAAACATTAGAGAACAGTATAAATGCGATCGTGTATGAATTTCAGAACGCAGTAGCTGAGCAGACTTCCATTGCAGATTATCTGCACAGGGATGCAAGACTCAAAAATTTCTTAGGAACATATTATCAGTCAGAATCAGATTATTATAGTGCATATACACGCTTGCAGAGAGCAGATGTCATCCAGTATTATTATACAGGGCAGTCTGCCTATGGGATCACAGTCTGCACAGATAACCGGACGATCACAAATGGTTCATATTTTGTGAAGAGTGATACGGTAGGAGATGCCGACTGGTATCAGGCATTTAAAAACAGCAGCCAGCAGGTCATGTTATACAGTTTTTATGAAGATGGTAAAAAATCCGGTGGATATATCGGAAAGGGCAGACATCTTGTCTGGATTCGTAAGATTGAAGGAAATACCAATGATTTTGTAATGATGGATTTTAATTATGATAAGCTGTTAAAAAAGATCCAGATGGAAAGCGGTAGTGCAGACTGTTATATCTGTACGGATGATACCATACTTTTTTCTACAACAGAGAAAAATACGCAGAAAAAGCAGATGAAGAATTGGTCAGATTCTTTTCTCAAAGAATGCAAAAAAGAAACAGAGTTAGAATTTTATGGAAAAAAGTTTTTCTTTGTACTGACAGAGGATCATCATGGTTTGTCGGAAGTCCTGAATAGTCAGAGATACGGATTATTACTCTTATATATTATGAATCTGCTTCTTCCATGTGTGGTCTTGTATTTATTTTATCATTCCTTACATGACAGGATTGCATTGACACAGCATTGTATGGATCAGGTCAAGGAAGGGACTTATGAAGTCATTCACTGTGAAGAAGGCAGCGATGAAGTCGGCAGCATGATCCGCAGTTATAATCTGATGATCATGCGTATCCGGGAATTAATCGAAGTGGTATATAAAAATAAAGAGAAACAGCAGAATCTTGAACTTTCCAAAAAGCAGGCAGAATTAAATGCCTTACAGAGCCAGTTAAATCCGCATTTTATCTTTAATGCCCTAGAGAGTATAAGAATGCACAGTGTATTGAAAAAAGAGATGGAAACGGCAAAGATCCTTGAAAATTTTGCTGTTTTGATGAGGGAAAATATCCAGTGGAGTCAGGATTTTGTAACGGTTGATGAAGAATGTGAAAATGTCCGGAGGTATTTAGAAATTCAAAAGTACCGGTTTGGTGACAGGTTTGAATTCTCTCTTTGCATACAGGATTCCGCCAGAAGGTATTATATCCCACGTTTTGTATTGATCATATTTGTGGAAAATGCCTGTGTGCATGGAATTGAGCAGAGTATCAATGGCGGGCAGATCACAGTGGTTGCCTCAGAAGATGGAGAAGATCTGTATTTTGAGATACTTGACAGCGGCAGCGGTATGGAAGAAGAACAATTAGAAAAGCTTCAGAAAACCGTATCACAGACCGATATCAGTTATATCCAGACGGCAAAAAAGAGTATCGGGATCGCAAATACCGTTTTAAGATTAAGGCAATATTATCAGGATAAAGTACAGATTGAGATCAGCAGTGAAATCGATGAGGGAACGGAGATCTGTATCCGTATGCCAAATCACAGAGAACAGTCATAAAACCAGATAGAAATGGGGGGAATGTATGTGATAAAAGTTTTACTTGTGGACGATGAACAGTATATCAGAGAAGGGCTAAGGCAGTTAGTAGACTGGGAAGAATATGGATATGAGATCATCGGTGAAGCGGGAAATGGAGTAGATGCCATTGCTATTTTAGAGGAAAGTCAGGTAGATGTCGTGTTTGTGGATATCCGTATGCCGAAGATGACAGGGCTTGAACTGATCGAGTATGTACAGGAAAAACTGCACCGTAATATACAGTTTGTAATTTTAACCGGATATGCGGATTTTGAATATGCCAGAATGGCAATCCGTATGCATGTAAAAAATTATATGTTAAAACCGATCCAGAAAGAAGAATTATCCGATATCCTCCATAAATTAAACAAAGAACATCAGATCATGCAGGTAAAGGAACAGGAGCATTATTTCTTTGCTGTTTCAGCTGTAGTGCATGGAAAATATACCGAAGATGACTTAGAAACCGTATATAGCCATGTGGTTCCATCGAATCAGTGGAAGTATGTCAGCATCGAATGTATGGATGCAGATTCTCAGCTAAAACCAGAGGAACAGGAAATAGTGTCCTATTTACAGGCGATCCTTAAAGAATTTTGCGGACATGGAGTACCGATCATGGAAACAGAAGAAGAAATAAGCGGAGCTGCACTGCTTTTAATACCGGAAATGTATCAGAAAAATAACCAGACAGAGGCAGAATTTTTAGATGCACTCCAAAGGCGGATGAGCCATCATTTTTCACAGACGTTTCAGGTATATGCAGGCAGTCAGGAAAATTCGCTTGAGGATATCAGAAAGTCTTTCCGGTCAGTGCGGGTAAGCCGTTGTCTTTATGGGTTGAGTGAAGATAAGAATAAGGTATTTTATGAAGATGCAGCAGGAAGAAAGACATCATTTGAAATATCGGAAAGTGATATTGATACACTTTTATCGGCTGTAAGAGAAAACGACAGGGAAAAGATCGAGGCAGCAGCCCAGAAGGTATTTGCCGGGATCAGAAACAGTGAGATGAATCTTGAAATGATCAGTGCAAGTATCTATCATATTTTATACCGTCTGATGGAAATGGTAAAAGAATTTGATGATGAAACGAACCAGCAGGAGATTTTTGAATATATCGGCAATGAATCTTTCCATCATCTTGTAATGATGGGCAGACCGGAAGAAATTACCGATTTTTTTGCAGAGTATGCAGGTTATTTTGCACAGGTACGCAGTCAGGAAAACCGGAATATCTTAGATAAAATCGATGCTTATGTCAAAGAACATTATATGGAAAAGATCAGCTTGCGTTCTTTAGGAGAAATGTTTTATATCAACAATGTTTACTTAGGACAGCTATATAAAAAGCGGTATCATATCGTATTCCGGGATTATCTGAACCAGCTTCGTTTAGAGAAGGCAAAAGAATTATTAGAAGATACAGATACGAGGATCTATCGTATTGCAGAAGAAACCGGATTTGGCAAAGCAGATTATTTTATCAATAAATTTGTACAAGTATATGGGATCACACCGAATCAGTATCGTATGAAGTTTAAAAAGTCTGGCAGGGGGAATTAGCATATGAACAGGAGAAGGAAAATTGGTATTGCGTTGGGAATCATAGTCATTATCACGACGGGATGTATCTGGCATATGGTCAGTTCGCAGCAGAAGGAAGTCAAAGTTTTTACGGCAACGCTGGCTTTTCCGGGAAGTGAAATGGAAGCGGATAATTATATGGAAGATAAGATTGCCGAACTTACAGGAGCAAGAGCAGAAGTAACATGGTTAGATGGGCAGAATCCATCTGATCTTGTAAAAAGTATGATCGTATCGGGGGAATATCCTGATTTTATTCAGGGAAGTGATGCTACAAAGGAGTTGTTGGATGCAGGGGCATTTATTCCGCTTGAGGATTATTTAGATGACTATCCGAATCTTAAAAATTATATGACAGATGAACAGTGGGAATCCTACCGTAAAGAAGACGGACATATCTATTTTATTCCATCTTATGGGGTGATCCGTGGGCATGATACGAAAGTAATGAAATCGGGAGAGGCATTCTGGATACAGAAACGAGTGCTGGAATGGGCAGGTTACCCTAAATTGCAGACACTTGATGACTATTTTGATCTTATCTGTGATTATCGGAAAGAACATCCTAAGACGGACGGAGAAGATACGATCGGATTTGAGATCTTATGTGATGACTGGCGGTATTTCTGTCTGGAAAATCCACCGATGTTTTTAGCCGGATACCCAAATGACGGCTGTGCGGTCATTGATCGAAAAACGCAGACAGCGAAAGTCTATGATACGATACCGGAAGCAAAGCAGTACTATAAGAAACTAAGCAGCATATACGAACAAGGTGTGATCGATCCGGAAACCTTTATGCTCTCTTATGATCAGTATATAGAAAAAATCAAGCAGGGAAATGTACTTGGCATGGTAGATCAATATTGGGAGATCCAGAGTGCACAAAACAGCCTGTATGCAAATGGAAAAGAGGAATATACTTATGTGCCATTCCCAATTACCGCATCAGAAGATATCAAGCCTGATTATAACTGTATAGAATACAACTTGCAGACAGGGGAGGGAATCGGAATCTCTACTTCCTGTCAGGACGTAGAGGGTGCCTTACAGTTCTTAAACGATCTGCTTTCGGACGAAGTGATGAAACTCCGCTACTGGGGAGAAGAAGGCAGAGATTACGAAGTGGGTGAAAATGGTGTATTTTACCGCACCAAAGAGCAGCGGGATAACTGGGACAATGATGATTATCTTAAGCAGAACAGTTGTACATATGAATATTTTCCAACGTACGAGGGAATGCTTCCGGATGGAATCAATACCGTACTTCCGAGAGAACAGCCGGGTGAATATTATGCGTCCTTATCAGCATATGATAAGAAGGTCTTAGATGCTTATGGTTATCAGATATGGTCATACTTTTTAGGAGAAGAAAGAGAAGGTGATCCATGGTATCCGATCTATCCTAGTGCAGAAGACTGGGGAATGGATACGGAATATGGAAAAGCCAAAGAAGATATGAAACTTCTCAAAAAAGAATGGCTGCCGAAACTTATCATGACATCGCCGGACGAATTTGATGCAGCATGGGATCATTATGTGGATATGTATAACAGTACGATCAATGTTAAAGCGTATGAGAAACAGCTGGATATTGAAATCCAAAACCGTATGAAAAACCGTATAAAATGATAAATTTTATGAGTTGACAAATCAATTTTTTATGCATATAATGACCTTATTCTTGTGGTCATTATGATCATAATAATATAAAGAACACAGGCTGTGATAAGAAGAAGTAGCAGTACACAGAGGCAGTTTTGCGTAAGCAGGCTGTAAATAAAGGTGGTAACACGGAACATTGGCTTTCGTCCTTTTTAGGACGAAAGCTTTTTTTATATAGGCATAGAGGCCTCATTTGCGAAATGTAGTTTCTCTTGGAGGAGAAATGGAATGTAGCAAATAAATAAACCACCTGCTATGCGGGTGGTGGAAAGAGCTTAAGTGATGTGCAATGATAAGCTCCTTTGTTATAATAATGATGGTCTGCCAACCACATTAAAAACAAAGGATGTTGTCCGTATGAACAACAATAACAGTTTATCACATACTACATGGAATTGTAAGTATCATATAGTTTTTGCACCAAAGTATAGAAGAAAGGTAGCGTATGGAAAGTTAAGAGAAGATATTCGAAATCAATTACAAGAAGATTTGGAATATGACCAGATGACAATCAAAGAGTATGTTGACCCGTTCACGGGTGAGCCGGTAAAGAAAAACAATTAATAATAAGCCCAGGGGGCTTAAGTAAGTAACTGATGTTGCGGGGGGCATACCTTTCGGCGAGTCTTTAGACTCAGACGCCGGCAAAGAGGCCTTATAGGCCGCAAAGCAAACCACCGGCTAAGCCGGTGGTTGTGATTTTGATTGAATTGTGAAAGTGTATCATAGTCTTATGCTGTAGAAAAAGCACCTAAAAAATGTTATAATAAAAAGCAAAATATCAATAAGGAGAATATACATGGCACATCAGAGATCAAGAATATCTAACGTGCAATTCTGCACATTTCCCAATATGAGAAAATTGAATAAATTTGACTGCTGCATTTAGTAGTTTATTAAGGGGAACGAATTTTAGTTTACCTTTATTTCTTGACCTTTGATTTATCAAAAAGGAGGAAAATGATTAGTGACAATAGAATGGAACGCAAGGCAAGAGAGAAAGCAGAGTATATGAGAAGAGTTGCAAGGAATCCGTTTTACAGATTAGCTTGTATGGTCGGTTTGATGTAAAAGGGAACTGTAAAGAATGGGGGACAGCTTGGAATATAGCTGTCTCCAATAGAAAAGAGGTTGATTATATGGCATATATACTTACAAATGGAAATTATTACATAACAGTTACAGATACAGGAAAGACAACAAAAACGAATAATATAGATGAAGCAAAGTTATTTGCAACTATTGGTAAAGCACAAGAGAAAATCAAGAAAGCACCAGCAAAAACGAAAAATTATTATATTGAGGATATAGATACGAATGTAAAAATACAATGTAATGCAGATGGAAAAATCAAGCGAAAAAGATATTCTGATAATGTAAAGAAATTGCTTTATATGAATGCAAATGGAAAATGTGCTTTATGTGGTGGGAAGTTGTTATTTGAAGATATAACGATTGACCATAAAATTCCTTTAGCTTGTGGTGGGGCTGATTCTGTAGAAAATTTACAAATTTGTTGTCTGGAAGATAACCAGTTCAAAGGCTCAATAATGCCTGATGATTTTATGGAACGGATAACAAGAATTTTTCTATATCAGATGGATCAGAAAGAAGGCAAGCGGTTATTATGGAAGATTGTGCATAAAATATTAAATAAGATGATATAAGCGAAAAATCGGCATTAGTTGAGGTGTAACAACTTCTTTTAATGCTGATTGAAAATTAGGGAAAGGAGTGTTATAATATACACGAAAGATAATGTATAGTATTTGAACGGAGAATGTTAATGATAAATTATAATAAATTTATGAAGAAGTTGGATGATAAAGGCATAACAACTTATGTTATAAGGAAGAAAGGTTTGATACCACAAAGCACATTGACAAAATTAAAAATGTGTAGTGGTGATTCAATGGATCAGATAGAAAAGAAACTGCAAGAGTATAAAGAAAGTCACAATGGAAAAGATTTTATGTGTGATGTATCAACAAAAACCATTGAGGATATATGCCAACTTTTACAATGTCAGCC